>Ga0209119_1005538_pt1 | contig 9928 bp, 7 predicted proteins | sample COG_03_FD_184747 | JGI IMG/M metagenome (GOLD analysis project Ga0209119, IMG submission 184747) | Pelagic Microbial community sample from North Sea - COGITO 998_met_03 (SPAdes) (version 2) | ecosystem: Environmental > Aquatic > Marine > Neritic zone/Coastal water | place: Helgoland, sampling site... | reverse complement strand
GTTCAATTCAATTTGAAAAACTGACATTTATCTATGGGCTTAACACAAAAGGAAAAACAACATTAACAGATATACTTTCTTCGCTCAAAGAAAATGAACCAACCTTGATTACATCTCGAAAGTCGATTCCTGCTGTTAATTCAAATCAGAGTGTAAGAATATCAGTAAGACCAAACAATGCCGCTAACCAGCTGCCGTGTACTTTTTCAAATGATTCTTGGACTCAATTGAACTCAAATGATAATCTTCACATTTTCGGTTCTGATTTCATACACAAAAATTTATTTACGGGTCTCACTATTGAAAGGCAGAACAAAGAGAATTTCACAAGGTTTGTTTTAGGTCAGCAGGGTGTTCAGTTGGCAACACAAATCGCAGAGGATAAAAGAATATTAAGGCAGAAAAGAGGAGCACTTCCTAATGTCTTGCCACCATATTTAAGAGGTAAGGCAGAAGCAGAATATCTACCTTTTTTATCTATCGACCCGAGTTCAATTAACCTTGAAGCTACAAAACAGCAATTAGCTGACTTAGAACAAAGGCTCAGACAAGAACAACAAAGGCTTCAAAGACCTACAGAAATTTTATCAATAGAAGAGGTTTCTCAATTCAATGTTACTACAACAAATGTTCAAGAGTTAGTAACCCAAACAAACAACTTATTAGAGAGGGAATTTAATGAGATTAGTTCTGCTGCAATTGCTAAACTTCAAGAGCATATTCAAAACAATTTTGAAATAACCGAAAATGCAGAACAATGGATTAAGGAAGGTTTAGACACTCGAAAAAGCGATTCTGAAAATTGCTCATTCTGTGGTCAATCTTTGGCAACCGCAGCCGATTTAATTAATGCGTACCACTCTTATTTTAATGAAGCATACCGCAACTACATTTCCGACATTTCAAATACTATTGAAAGCTTAAGAAGGCAATGGAGAGACTTGAGCTACAATTCATTGAATGCGGTCACAGCAAAACAAGCTCTACTTTTACAATATGCTCAGTTAATAAATACAGATGCTTTCACAGCTTTAGTAACTCGTTTAAATGAGTTTATAGCTTCAACGAACGAAACGAGTCTTGTTGATTTATCAACTCAAATTTCTCAGCAAGTAAATCAAGCATTCAATACCAAAGAGAGAAAGCCTCACGAAATTGTTCAATTAATTAATTTTTCCAATTTATGTGAAAATCACGCAAACTACCAAAGAAATTTATCTTCAATTCCCGAAACCATTGATAGCATTCGGGAGGCGATACGATTATTTAAAGAGCCATATCGTGACTTAACCCAGATAAGAACTAGGATTTCTGAATTACAAACTGAAATTGAAACTAAAAAAAGAGCAATTGCAAGAGTTGAGCAAAATGATGCTTGCGTTTCATATCAAAGAGAACAACAAGAAATAACAGTAATTGAAGGAAGATTAACTGCATACGAACAAGCATTATCTGCAAATCAAAACCAATACCTTGATAGGTTCTATACTCGAATTGATTTCCACTTTAAGCAGTTTGGAAGCGAAAACTTCACACTTGAGAGAGGAACAGACAATCGTGGGCATCAACCTGTTTATTTTTTAAAAGTGAAGTTCAAAAATGTCGAGATAAACGACTCTAATATCACCAAAGTCTTTAGTGAATCGGATAAACGGGCTTTGGCACTCTCTCTATTTTGGGCAAAAATGGATTTTTTAACGCCTGAACAAAAAGAAAATGCAATAATCGTGTTGGACGACCCAGTTACAAGTTTTGACGACAATCGTATATTGAAATCCATTACCCGTATTAAAGACACATTGAGAGAAATGCGGCAAGTAATTGTCCTAACACATTACTCTCATTTCATTCGCAATTTTATGGAAAGAGGAATGAATGATGACTTTACTATTTCTTTCATTGAAATTTCTCAAAATAATACAACTAGCTTTCTACGAAGAATTGAAAGCAATCTTTTTACAGAGACTACTTATGATAAGGTATTCTCAAAAATTCAATCTTTTATAAACAGAGAAAGTGAATTGGATATTAGGGCTGACCTGAGACCATTTCTTGAAAGTCTGTATTTACCACACTTTTACATAAGAGAGTTTAAGGCGTATACAGAAAGCGATACACCATTTGGCACATTAAGCGAAAAGATAGATGCAATTTTTTCAGATGAGACAGTCAAAGCAAAATTCCACGAGTTTAGAACAATGCTAAATCCTGATTCGCATTTATTTACAAGCAGCAATGAAGAAGATATTAGAAGTTTTGCAGGTGAAATGATGGATTGTCTATACAACTTCTCACATAATTAGCCTATGAAATTTACAGAAGCGAAATTAGAGCAAGCATTTATTGAGCTTTTAGGAAATGAAGGCTATCCGCATTTTGTGGGCAGTAGTTTGGTACGTGCAGATGAAAGCGAAGTAATCATTGAAGAAGACCTAAAAACCTACTTGCTCACCCGCTATCAAAATGCCAATCTCACCGAGGTAGAAGCACAATCCATTATTTTACAACTCAAAACACTTTCTTCAGCAGACCTTTACGAAAGCAACAAAAAAGTAATGCAGTGGTTGGCAGACGGTTTTATTCTGAAACGAGAAGACCGCAACCAAAAAGACATCCATATTTCGCTCATTGATTATGCAGGTTTAGACCGTCAGCGACAAAGTGAAAATTTAGACATCATTGCTGCTGAGCCCGAGGAGCAATATCCGCCAGATACCAATATTTACAAGTTTGTCAACCAATTGGAAATTGTTGGCACAGAAAGACGTATTCCAGACGGTATTTTATATGTCAATGGTTTACCTGTGGTGGTTTTTGAATTTAAAACAGCCATTCAGAAAAATACCACCATTCACAATGCTTTTGTTCAACTGACCACTCGCTACAAAAGAGATATTCCCGAACTGTTTAAATACAATGCCTTTTGCATCATCAGTGATGGCGTAAACAACAAAGCAGGTTCATTCTTTGCCCCCTATGAATTTTACTACGCTTGGCGAAGAATTGCAGGTTTGGCAAAAGACGTGGACGGAATAGACAGTATGTTCACGTTGGTTCAGGGAATGTTGCATAAAAATCGCTTACGAGACATTATTCAGAACTTCATTTACATTCCCGATTCATCCAAAAAAGACGAGAAAATCGTTTGTCGCTATCCGCAGTATTACGCAGCTCGCAGTTTATACGAGAACATCAAAAAAGCCGAGAAACCAGACGGAGACGGAAAAGGTGGAACTTACTTTGGAGCAACAGGAAGCGGAAAGAGTTTTACAATGCTTTATCTCACCCGTTTGTTGATGAAAAGCAAGCATTTTGAAAGTCCGACCATTGTGCTCATTACCGACAGAACCGATTTAGACGACCAACTTTCAGGGCAATTTACCAATGCCAAGCAATTCATTGGAGACAATGCGGTGGAAAGTGTAGAAAGCAGAGCAGATTTGAGAAGCAAAATGCAAGGCAGAAATAGCGGTGGCGTATTCTTAACCACCATTCACAAGTTTACAGAAGACACCGAACTGCTCACAGAAAGAACCAATGTGATTTGTATTTCGGATGAAGCCCACAGAAGCCAAACCAATCTCGACCAAAAAGTAAAAGTCACCAAAGATGGTGTGAAGAAAACCTACGGCTTTGCAAAATACCTGCACGATTCATTACCCAACGCCACTTTTGTTGGCTTCACAGGAACGCCAATAGATGCCACTTTGGATGTGTTCGGAAAAGTAGTAGATGCCTACACAATGACAGAATCAGTACGAGATGAAATCACGGTTCGCATTGTGTATGAAGGACGAGCTGCCAAAGTTGCCTTGCATAATAGCGAATTAGAGAAGATTGAAAAATACTACGAAGAAGCAGCCGAAGCAGGAGCCAATGAATATCAAATAGAAGAAAGCAAAAAGGCAACGGCAACAATGAACGCCATTTTAGGCGACCCAGACCGCTTGCTGAAATTAGCGGAAGACTTTGTAAACCATTACGAAAACAGAGTAAACGAAGGTGCTACTGTAAAAGGCAAAGCAATGTTTGTTTGTAGCAGCCGTGAAATTGGCTACGAGTTTTACAAAAATGTAATCGCTTTAAGACCCGAATGGGCTGAAATACGAATTGCAGAAGAAGGAGCTGTTTTAACAGACAAAGACAAAAGGGAAATTAAACCAATGGAACGTATCAAAATGATAATGACCAGAGGAAAAGACGACCCAAAAGAAATGTACGATTTGCTCGGCACAAAAGAATACCGCAAGGAATTGGATAGACAGTTTAAAAATGAAAAATCCAATTTCAAAATAGCCATTGTGGTTGATATGTGGCTCACAGGTTTTGATGTGCCCTTCTTGGATTCCATCTACATTGACAAGCCTATTCAACAACATAATTTAATTCAGACCATTTCAAGAGTTAACCGAAAGTTTGAAGGCAAAAACAAAGGCTTGGTTGTCGATTACATAGGCATCAAAAAGGCTATGAATATGGCTCTTGCCAAGTACAACAAAGGCGAAAGAGAAAACTTTGAAGACATTCAAGAATCGCTGATTGTGGTAAGAAACCATTTAGACCTTTTGGCTAAAGTCTTCCACAAATTCGACAGTTCAAAGTATTTCGGTGGTGCTGCTTTAGAACAATTAAACACCTTGAATATGGCTGCTGAATATGTTCAGTTGACCAAAGAATTGGAAACCCGATTTATGGGCTTGGTAAAACGTTTGAAAGCCGCTTATGATATTTGTGCAGGAAGTGAGCATTTAACGCAGAAAGAAAGAGATTATACTCATTTCTACTTGGCTGTTAGGTCAATCGTTTTCAAACTGACCAAAGGCAGTGCACCCGACACGGCACAGATGAACGCAAGAGTTCGGGAAATGATAAAAGACGCTTTGGAAAGTGATGGCGTTCAGGAAATTTTCAAACTCGGTGATGAAACTCAAAGCGAACAAGACCTTTTTTCAGAAGACTACTTGGCAAAGATTGATAAAATCAAATTACCACATACCAAAATCAAATTGCTACAACAGCTTTTAGCCAAAGCCATTGGAGAGATTAAGAAAGTCAATAAAGTAAAAGGAATTGACTTTTCTAAGAAAATGCAAACCTTGGTAGAACGCTACAATGAGCGTAAAGAAGATGACGTTTTGCGAAGCGAAGTGTATGAAGAAATGGCGGAACACTTGACCAACTTGATTTGGGAAGTTCAAAAGGAGTTTTCGGCAGGAGACGAATTAGGAATTGACTTTGAAGAAAAAGCCTTTTACGACATTTTGAAAGACCTGTGCATCAAGTATGACTTCAAATATCCAGAGGATAAACTCATTATTTTAGCCCAGGCAGTTAAGGACTTGGTGGATTCACAAGCCAAATATCCCGATTGGAGCAAACGAGAAGACATTAAATCCGCTTTAAAAGTCGGACTGATAATTCTCTTGGACGAACACGGTTATCCGCCAGTAGAAAGAGACGAAGTGTATAAAGACATCTTTGAACAAGCAGAGAATTTTAAGAAAAACAGAGTAATAACGAAATAATGCCAACGCTAAAAGCCATACACATTTGCAATTCGCACCAGCCCACGCTACAACCAAAAATTGCAAAAGAGTATGTCTTTGCCAACGCTGAAAGACGACCGAAAAAAAAGTACGACCGCACAACAATGGCTATACGTAATGCGGGCGAATGTGCTGATATGAAAGTAATTACATTAAACAAACTAACAGCTAAACGGAAAGTGAAGTGCCTTGAAAACCCGCACTACGCATAGCCGAGACCGTTGCCAACCATTTGAAAAAAATCGTGAAAATAATTGAAATTTGGGCTGAATAAGGAAAATTAGACTACCGAAAAGTTAATTAAAATAAAAATGATACAAAATGAACAATGAACTGATAGAGCAGAAAAGTTGGTGGAAAAGGAATTGGAAATGGTTCGTTTCTGTCTGCGGAATATTATTGATTATTATATCGGTTTTTATTTCTTCTGGAATGGGAAGAATTGGTGCAGATTTGGCTCAAGCATATTCAGATACTGAACTTTATGAAAATGCGTTGGAAAAAGTAAAATCTGACCAAAAAGTTAATGAACTACTTGGCGAAATTGAACCGATTGACAAATTCGCAATTTTAGAAGGCGCTGTTCATTACACAAATGAAAACCAAACTGTGAATTCAACAATCCGATTAAAAGGAGCAAAAGGAAATGCCAAATTAGATATTAGTGCTGACCGAATAAATAATGAATGGAATTATACGAAAATCAATGTCCGAATTAAAAATCCACCTGAAAACAAACAAACGATTGAAATACTAAAAGTGGAATAAAAACGGTGGGCAACAACGTATATAAAAAATTGCTGTTTTAGGCTTAACCGAAGTTAGTTGCTTGTTTTGTTACGTCTGAATTTCCTTCGGAAATTCCTCGCATACAAAACCGCAACTTTCCATATACCAAACGTTACCTGCAAGCTGAAAAAAGAAAATGAGTAAAACAAAAATTGAATTAAATACTATTTTAAAATTATTTGAAATATTTACAAATAAAAAGTGGATTGAGATAGCAGGTTATGAAGAATCTTTATCTAGGTTCGGAGAACTAATTGACAACTTAAAAGGTGAACAAATAGAACTTATATTGGAATTGACTGAAAGATATCGTTGGTTTAGTTTAAACGAATATCATAGTCAATTAAGAATTTTATTAAAAAAACTACATAAAGATTATCTTACAGGAATTAACAAAGTTTACCTTTTCCCAATAATCAAACCTAAAGATGAATTTGATACAAAAAGTGGACACGCAGTTATGTATATGTTAGACTCAATAAAACCTTCTCTAGCAGAATATACTGATATAAAATTCATTAAGCTAAATGGGTTTGAAGATCTTGCTTCTGAGACACTAAATATAAAGGAAGGTGAAATTTTATTATTAGTAGATGATTTTATTGGTTCTGGAGGAACGCTTAACTCTACTTTAGATGAAATAGAAAAAAATGATTCAATAAAAGAAAACTTTGCCATATTATCAGTTATGATTCAAGAAGAGACAATGCAGAGTTTATCTGAAAAACAAATTCGGATAATTATTGGAGAAAGTACTAAAAAAGGTATTTCTAATTTTTATGAAGGTGAAGATTTAGATAATAAAGCTCTAATTATGACAGAAATTGAGCGATTAATTCCAAAAGTTAAGAATTATAGATTTGGATTTGAAAAATCAGAAGCTTTAGTTACAATGGCTAAAACACCAAATAATACATTTCCAATCTTCTGGAAAGATTTCCAAAAAAAAGGTAAATTATATAAAGCTCCATTTGCAAGATATTAAGATGAACGAAAAACATTTATATACATTATTAAACGTAATTAAAACTAATGGAGACATTAGAAAATTAAAACGTGAAGGAATTGAATATATAGAAATTGCAAAATTAACGAAATTTGCAATAAGCAAAGAATATGTACAATATGAAAATGATATCGTAAAACTCTCCGAAAAGGGGGCAAACAAAATAAATGAACTAAATGACAGATACAAAGTAATAAATAAAGACTTATGGATAGAAGCAGAAAATAAGAGTAAAATTCCAAAATTGGAAAAAAAATTCATATTTTTGCCTAATCAAAATGAAATTCATTTTTGAATCCGTATGAAATTTGGGTGGTGAGTCACTAACCCGTATTGTGAATATAATTTCAAGCTTAAGGAGCTTTTAAAATTTAAAATCAAAGATATTTAAATTTCAAAATCTCCTTTATTCCGAACGGGGGCTCTGTGTAGTCCCCCGCTCTTAAGGATTTAAATAAAAAAATGAAGAGTACTTTTATAAAATATCAAAAACAGTTTACAGAGAAAGCTATTAATAATGGTTATTCAGAAGACAACATCCAAAAATGTTTACTGTATTCTGAACCTATAATATCAAAAGGTTTTCCTGTAATCTACAACACATCTCACCTTAGTTCTTTAGTTGGTTACAACAAAAATTATATAAAAAGAGCTGTACTTCATACCAAATATTTTTATCGGAAATTTACTATTACAAAAAAAAATGGTGGTACTAGAACTTTATTAGAACCACTTCCAAGTTTAAAAGAAATTCAAAACTGGATTTTAACCGATATTTTATATAAGCATAAAGTTAGTAAGTATGCGAAAGGTTATATTCCTAATAGAAATATTAAAGACCACGTTAGGTATCATACAAATGAAAAGACCATATTAACACTTGATGTTAAAAAGTTCTTTAATACAATTTCATTTGACTTAGTGGAGAAAATATTTTTTGGAATTGGTTATTCTATGATAGTTTCGAACCTTTTGACAAAACTTTGCTTTTTAGAAGGAGAATTACCACAAGGAGCTCCAACTAGTCCTTATATCTCTAATATAATATTGATAGATTTTGATAATACAATATCAAAATATTGTGCCGAAAATAATTTAAAGTATACTAGGTATGCAGATGACTTAGCCTTTTCTGGTGACATAAAAAAAACTGCACTTATTAAACTGGTTAGAAGCGAACTTAAAAAATTAGGTTTGAAATTGAATAACGACAAAATAAAGTTGATGAAACAAAATCAACCTCAAATTATTTCAGGTATTGTTGTTAATCAAAAAGCTCAAGTTCCAAAAAGTAAAAGGAACAAAATCAGAAACGAGATGTTTTATATAAAAAAATACGGACTTGAAAATCATTTAATTAAAACAAAAGAAACTAGGTCTTATTATTTAAAAAACTTAATTGGTAGAATAAATTATCTTCTTACAATTAACTCAAAAGACACAGAGTTTATTGAATACAAAAAACATTTGAACGAACTAGAAAAGCCAGCAGGTAACAATGTATAAAAAACATAGGGCGCTTGTGCTAAACCGAAAGATCTGTAAATATTAACAAAGTCCGCTAAATATAAAATTTGGCATTTAAGTAAAAAATAAAAGCAAAATATTTATATTTAGCTAAGTAATAAAACCGAAATGAAGTGCTTATTTATTGCCCTACGTTTCTTATACTAAACGTTAGGTAGCATATGAAAACAATAAAACCAAATCAGTTAATGAAAGTGTCTTTAGTATTCTTTAGTCTATTGGTAATTTCTTGTTCTTCAAAACAGAAAAAAGAAGATACTGTAGTACAAAATGAAGAGCCTGCAACCGAAACCATATATGAAACAAAAGATACCACTACCGCTACTGAAAAGAGTTTTGAGGAAGTTCAAGATTCACTAAGAAAAGTGCTTTTAGATTCTAAGCCAAACGAAAATCTAAAATCAAGCATACTTCAAGAGTTATATCTAAGAGGACTTGTCATTCAGGAAAATGATAAAATTTTATATAATCTCCCTTTTAATCTCCATGGACTTGACTGCGGAGCACCAGACTGTTATTCAACTGACATTAGTTTTAGTATTCCCTCAAATGAACCCGTTGAATTTCCCGATAAAATAGATTTCAAATTATTCGAACATGGTTGTGTTGACGAAGAAGAAACAAAAAACAGTGTATTCGAACTAAAAGAGAAATCACAGGACTACGTCAACTATTTTTCGAAAGAAGAAAAAAGTAATTTGATTATAAAGAGAAATGGCGACTTGTATTATTATCCACACTTGAAATCAAATTCAATCAAAATAAAGACCATTGACGAAATGTTTGAAAATGGTGAGTTTGATGATGCAGAAATTGCCCCTTATCAATCTACTGTAATGACCTCGAATGAATATGAACACTTTATAAAAAATTAAAACGCTACCTAACACGGTGTATAGTGCATACCCTTCGGGATACGCACCATACACAGAACGTTAGTTATTAAAAATAACCTCATAATAAGTACATGTACATTACGAAAAACAACATACAAATAGATAAAAACAAATAATTGAGTTGCCAATGGAGTTTAACAAATCAGAATTAAATAAAGTAATTC
>Ga0209119_1005537_pt1 | contig 9930 bp, 13 predicted proteins | sample COG_03_FD_184747 | JGI IMG/M metagenome (GOLD analysis project Ga0209119, IMG submission 184747) | Pelagic Microbial community sample from North Sea - COGITO 998_met_03 (SPAdes) (version 2) | ecosystem: Environmental > Aquatic > Marine > Neritic zone/Coastal water | place: Helgoland, sampling... | reverse complement strand
AAACCCACAATTTATGCATGATGAATTAAATGCCATCGTACAAACAGCCAAAGACTATGGCATGACAGTCGCCGTACACGCCCATGGCAAAGAAGGCATGTTGCGTGCGATCAAAGCAGGCGTGACCTCTATTGAACATGGCACCTACATGGATAAGGAAGTGTTCAAACAAATGAAAAAGCATGGCACGTATTATGTTCCAACTATCATGGCGGGTAACTGGGTGGCTGAAAAAGCCAAGATTGATGGTTTTTTTCCAGAGCTTGTTAGACCTAAAGCCGCCGCCATTGGGCCCCTTATTCAACAGACCTTTGCTAAAGCGTATAAAGCGGGAGTGAAAATTGCTTTTGGCACTGACTCAGGTGTCTCTGCTCATGGTGACAACGGCCTAGAATTTGTATTGATGGTAGAAGCCGGCATGCAACCCATTGAGGCCATAAGAAGTGCCACACAAGGTGCCGCTAATTTACTGAACGTTAGCGATAACCTTGGCACAATTGAAGTAGGCAAATTAGCCGATTTAGTCGCCGTGAAAGGTGATCCTTTAGAGCAAATTACCCTATTACAAGATGTGAGTTTTGTGATGAAAGGTGGCTTGGTTTACAAACATGAATAGTGTGTTTATCCATATGAAACTAAACCATATTGCGACGGTCTTTTACATCGTTAAAATAAGTGCCATTCTCAATCTTAACAAACCATAAATGGAAATATATCAGTGAAAAAACTTCTACCCCTATTACTACTTGCCATGAGCGCCAGCTCAATAGCGGCAGATAACTTTGATGCTACTGCAGAAAAAATCAAAACGGCCCTACAAGCTGAAATCAGAACCGAATCTGAAACCGACCGAGATAAAAACCGCAAAGCGCTGCAAACCTTAGAGTTTTTTGGTTTACGGGATGACATGAAAGTTATCGAACTTGTCCCTGGTGGCGGCTGGTATACCAAAGTTCTGGCCCCGGTGGTCAGTGAGAAAGGCGAATATTATGCGGCTATTGGTACCGGACGTATTACAGATTTAACGGAAAAATCTGGTTTCGAAAAAATCAAAATTGTGGCACAAGATGCCAAAATTTATCGTAAAGAAGGGGAGCGTTTTTATTCTTTAGAGGCAGACTCTCTTGGGGTTAAAGACCTTGATATTGTGTTTACATTTCGTAACTACCATAACTTTTCAGAAGAAGGTCGCCGCAAGATGAATATGCTGGCCTTTGAAGCACTCAAGTCAGGTGGTATTTATGCTGTTGTGGATCATACTGCACGACATATGGAACAGCAAACCCCTGCTAACAGACGCCGTATTGATCCTGTTCTTGCGATCAAAGAAATCCAAGAAGCAGGCTTCGAATTGGTTGATTATAGCGACTTGCACTACCGCGCTGACGACGAGTTACGTTATGAAGTAGGGGTGAAATCAGTCTCTGGCAACACAGATCGCTGGACCATTAAGTTCCGTAAACCAAACTAATTATGACTGTCTAAGTTAAAAAAAAGGTCGCTACGTCAGCGGCCTTTTTTGATCATATATTGATAGGGGGATTGAACATTCTGAGAGTCCAGCAACTCATGCCCCATAAATCGGCAAAAGCTGGGGATATCTCGGGTGGTGGAATGATCGTCGGCAATCACAGCTAACGTGTCACCTATTTGCATCTCACGAATTTTTAGCCGTACCATCATCACAGGTTCTGGGCAGCGCAAGCCGATTGCGTCTAATGAATAATCGGCTGAATCAAAAGGATTGATATTAGTCACTTTTACCTAGATACCGTAGTCCAAACGATATTGCTTGATATTAGCTAAGTGTTCAGCCATCTCTGCTTTATCACCCAGATAATCAACCAAATCAGCCAAACTGACAATAGAAATCACCTGAGTATCAAAATCACGTTCAACTTCTTGAATGGCCGACAACTCACCTTGACCTTTTTCTTGCCTATCTAAGGCAATCAAAACACCAGCAAGTTGCGCATTATTCGCTGCAATTAACTGCATAGATTCACGAATTGCCGTACCTGCTGTGATAACGTCATCCACCAGCATGATTTTGCCTGCTAAAGGACTACCGACTAAATTGCCACCTTCACCATGGGTTTTTGCCTCTTTACGGTTAAAACAATAAGGCTTATCTACGTTATGTTTATCTGCTAACGCCACTGCCGTAGTGGTGGCAATAGGAATGCCTTTGTATGCGGGGCCAAATAATACATCATAATCAATACCTGATGTTTGCAACGTTTGCGCGTAAAATTGGCCAAGTTTGGCTAAATCGCCGCCAGTATTGAATAAACCTGCGTTAAAAAAATAGGGGCTAATACGACCCGATTTAAGGGTAAACTGACCAAATTTTAATACATTGCGTGCTAAAGCAAATTCAATAAAATGGCGTTGATAATCTTGCATGTTAGCGTCCTAGTTTAAAGCTGATTTTTGCTCGTCGAACAACTCACGAATACCGTTTTTCGCCAGTTCCAACATTTCATTTAGCTCATTTATATCAAAGGGTTCACCTTCAGCCGTGCCTTGTATTTCGATGAACTTGCCGGTGTCTGTCATGACTACGTTCATGTCTGTTTCAGCATCAGAATCTTCAATGTATTCTAAATCAGCAATAGCAGTGCCTTTGTAAACGCCCACAGATAATGCCGCAATCATGTGTTTGATTGGATTTGTTTTGAGAATACCTTTGGCCCGCATCCAGCTAAGTGCATCAGCCAAAGCCACACAAGCACCAGTGATAGAGGCGGTGCGTGTGCCGCCATCAGCTTGGATAACATCACAATCTACGATAATAGTGTTTTCACCCAATAGTTTTAAATCGACCGCTGCCCGTAAAGAACGAGCAATTAGACGCTGTATTTCAAGAGTACGCCCACCTTGTTTACCACGGGCTGCTTCACGATCAGAGCGGGTATGGGTAGCTCGTGGCAACATGCTGTATTCTGCGTTCACCCAGCCTTTACCTTTACCTTTCATAAAACGGGGTACACCTTCGGTTACTGTTGCATTGCACAAAACCTTAGTATTACCAAATTCAATTAGTACTGAGCCTTCTGCATGGCAGGTAAAATTGCGAGTAATAGTAACGGGGCGAATTTGACTGGCGGTTCTTCCACTTGGACGCATGTTGCTCTCCTAAATAATAGTGCGCGGAATTATAGAGGCTTCCGTTCTAATTATCTTGAGTTTTGAGTCGTTCTCAAACAATTAATTGCCCATGACACTCGCCCAAAGCCACAACAGGGGTATAATGTACTTAACTAAGACATAGGAATATTTCAATGATTTACAGTATGACTGCTTTTGCACGTCGCGAACTTAAAGCCGATTGGGGCACAGCCGTTTGGGAAGTACGTTCCGTTAACCAACGATTTCTTGAAACCTATTTCCGTCTTCCTGAGCAATTTAAAAGCATGGAGCCTGTGTTACGTGAACGTTTTCGCAAACAATTACAACGAGGCAAAGTGGAATGTTCACTACGTTTTGTAGCTAACGACGCTTCTGTTGGCAAACTCAACCTAAACGAAGACTTAGCCAAACAAGTCATGCAAGCCGCCGATTGGGTGCAATCACATGGCCAGTCTGCCGGTGTTAATCCTCTTGATGTATTACGCTGGCCTGGTGTGATTTCAGCCGAAGAAGCTGACATGGACGGTATTCAAGCCGATGTACTTGCTGAGTTTGATTTAACACTCATCGATTTTATCGCTGCACGTGCGACAGAAGGCAGCAACCTAAAGGCGATGATCTCACAACGTTTAGATGGTATTAGCAGCGAAGTTGAAAAGGTCACGGCTCATATGCCAGACGTCATCAAATGGCAACGTGAAAAAATCCAAGGGCGCTTCGAAGAAGCTAAAATCGAACTAGACCCAGCCCGGGTAGAACAAGAAATGGTGATGCTGGCACAAAAAGTAGACGTAGCCGAAGAATTAGACCGCCTATTATCCCACATTGGCGAAACCCACAAAATCCTCCAAAAAGGCGGTGCAGTTGGTCGCAGATTAGATTTTATGATGCAAGAATTCAATCGCGAGTCGAATACTTTGGGTTCAAAATCTATCAATACCGATATCACGCAATCAGCCGTGGAATTAAAAGTCCTGATTGAGCAAATGCGTGAGCAAATTGCGAATATAGAATAAAGCGCTATGTTTGCTGATGCGTAAGAGTAGATAAGGAACATATACAGCTCGCACTTTTAAGCACCAAAAACAGCTTTAAACTACATTTTAATGCGCATTAAAATGTCATCAAATATACTCAACAGCAATATATGCATTTGCTGTTGAGGCAGTTTAGGTGAGTGCCAAGCTGTAATTAACTCTTTAAAATTGTTCTCTGAACAATGCGCCGATAAGTACATTTTGAGTTGCGTGAATAATCCATAAATATAGAATAATAAAAAACCAACAACTTATTAACACTTTATTTACAATAAAGGTTATGTTATTCAATGAGTTAACGATGGAAAACTGTCGGGATTTTTTACAAAGATAGATCTGTTAAAAAAGTAAAAAAATCTATCTTATTGAATTATATAGTTAAAAATTTTTTGGCTCAGTTTTTGATAGTAATTTTAAGTATAGAAAATACGATGTGTTATTTACATTTCTATTTCTATGACTCACACGTAAATTTAATTCATTTTTAACTGATTAAGATGTACAGATGTCTTGTTTAACTCGAAAATTGCAGCAAAAACTAACGCGTTACGTCCAAAAAAACAGCTCTCATTTTTCGTCAAATGATCCTGAATGTATTCGTGAAGAATTGGTGAAGATTGGAGTATGCCCCTCTGATGTGACAACTGACCAGCTTGGGATCATATTAAAAGAAGCGAAAAATAGTTAAAGAGTTATTCGGTACTTCTAGTAGTTATCTGGTTTATACAGCTATTGATTCATTAAAGTACTTGTTGAAATCAATCTTAAAGTCGCCTGCTATCACAGCATCAACAATCTTTATCATATTACTGGGTGCAGCCAAGTCCAATTCCTTGGGCTCCAAATAATGGTTGCCTCGTAACGAATAAAACACTTTCACTACTGGTTTGATGGCATATACAGGGTGTTGCATAAGTACCATGGCAATTTTTTCGTTGCTGAGTTTGACTAAACTGCCAGCGGGGAAAATTCCAATACATTGAACAAATTGTGTCACTAACCCTTCATCAAATTTTTCAGGCGTCTCTTGCAATAAAATTTGTAATGCTTTTTTAGATGACATCCCCACCTTGTAACAGCGGTCTGCCGTGATCGCATCATAGGTATCAACAATGGCAATCATACGACCAAATTGAGTGATTTCATCACCTGCCAAACCTTCTGGATACCCATAACCATCGACCCTTTCGTGATGCTGGCCTATTGTTTTAATAATAGAATCGGAAATACCCATTTCAGCCAGCACTTTTATACCGTGATATACATGCTGCTTCATAATCGTCATTTCTTGGTCATTAAGACGTCCAGGCTTATGCAATATTTTATCAGGAATTTTAATTTTTCCAATATCATGCAAAAAACCTGACAGAGCTAATTTTTGTATTTGTTCTTCATGCAAACCCACATGTTTACCAAAATTAGCGAGCAAAATAGCCACATTTAACGAATGTTCTATCAGGTATGTGTCTTTTTCTCGTATCTTTGTCATGCACATCAAAGCATTAGGGTTGCAATCAATAGACGATACAATGTTTTTAGTGAAGGCTTCAGGGATGGAAACGTCTATAGGTAAATTTTTACCTACGTTCTCTAACATTATTTTTTGAAGCGTTTACCTTTAGTATGAAGTTTGATTGCCACTTCAAGTTCTTTATCAAAGGAAACTTTTTCAAAGGGTCCAACGGGTATTTCGGGCTGTTTTTGATCAACAAGTTCTGGCTTGAGTTGTTTACTCATATCAACAACGACAGATAAAATGCCTTTCTTTTTTAATTGCTTAACAGTGGCTAAAGAGGTGATCCTGCCAGGGCTGGTGATCTTAAATTCACCTTGTTGTTCTGCGATAGAATCGACGAACATTCCTTCTTCAACATCGTCTATATCAAAGGTTTTTAACACGACATAAATCTCAGAAAAAAATTAGTGATATATTATAGAAGTATATGATTTACCCCTTAAGAGCAACATTAACTCTGTATAGAAATAGGTTAATACTGTAATTTCCAGAGCATGTCTGCCAAATCAGGTTGCCACTGAAAAAGACTCAATTTGACTCTATTGTTAAACACTGCGACGTCTTCTTGTTGCAATAAACCTGTTTGTTTTTGTGATTGTTCAGAACCCAAGGGGAACGCTATTTGTCCATTAGATCGTAATACTCGATACCAAGGCACCTCTAAATTCTGAGGTACGTAGCCTAGAGACTTACCCACCAGCCTCGCCCTTCCTGGTAACCCGGCAAGATCAGCGATTTGGCCATAACATGCGACTCTACCCAAAGGAATGAGCTGCACGGTATGCCAAATGTTGCTGTATTGAGGGTGCTCAGACATTGCACACAATTAACCTGCCACGGCATAAAAAATTATGTTTGAAGATAAAGCTAAACAACAACGTTAATATGACCACTGTCAATACCACTTAAGTTTTTATAATAAAAGTTATATGTATCAATAACGACTGGAAAAGAGTTAATTTGGCATATAATCAACTTTATTATTTAACAACATAAAAAAAGACCAAACTGAATATACAGCTAGATAAACTAATCAAACAATTTGATAAGCATAATAATTCAATTTTGCTTTATATTTTTAATATCATGGCAGTAAACAAGCAACACATGGAATTTTAATTGCCAAACTTAACAAGCCTGCTCACAAACACCAAGCATAAGTTTATAAAATGACAGATTTAGGCCCAACTAAAAGACTGATGTGTGAGCAATGCGGCTATCCGCAGGTCACTTGTTTGTGCGCTTGGGTAAATCCCGTTACAGCGCCACTCAACATCATTATTTTACAGCATCCTAAAGAAGCAAAACACGCAAAAAATACAGTTAAGTTATTAACCTTAGGATTAGAAAACGTAATTGTGTTGCAAGGTGAAACGCCAGCAGATTGGCGAGATCTGGCGCAACGGGTGGCGAACAGACCGAAAAATTATTGTTTATTTTACCCTCATAAACAAAGTACTTCATTTGAATCCATTTCCTCACCAGAACTAAAAGAAAAGTATTTCCCAATAAATCACAGTGTAATATTCATTGATGCCTCATGGCGTAAAGCTCTGAAAATCTGGCACCAAAATTCTTGGTTACAACAATGCAATAGTTGGCACTTTGACAATCCGCCTGACAACCAATACCACATTAGACGTACATCTCAGGAAAGTAGCTTATCAACGCTAGAGTCGGTTGCTTATGTGCTTGAACACACGCACAACACAGATTGCGCGCCGCTTCATACCCTTTTTTGGAAAATGCAGCAAAAATGTTTTATTGAAAACTACAAGCAATAGAATAACTCAGTAAAAGCGCTCGGTTTTTTGTTAATGATTTGTTAGGGTAAAAAAAGAAGCCGCTTTGGCTACGCTAAATCATTTTGAAGGAAGAGACCTATGTCAGCCTCGTCGACGCGCCCATTATTTGCACGCTTTCCCGGAAATGTTATTGCTAAACCCCCTTGCAGAATGACCAAAGCCAATATGTATGGTTTTTTTGTCAAAGGCGATACACCAACAATACAAGCTTATCTCGATGAAACATTAAACTCAGTGCCTAATGATCAGTGCAATTATGAGTGCCTATCTCCATACGTGTTATTGACGTTTACAGACATCCAAAATATCGCTTCTCTGGCACCCGGTTTTGCCGAACAAGGTTCAATGCAAGAAACCGATATTATTATTTGGTTACCGGTCGCTAAAATGGTTAAAGGTAAGGTTGATCATGTTTATTGGTACCCCGCATTTATTTGCGTAAACAATATCTACGCCTTGATAAACGGTATCAACACTTGGGGCTACAACAAATATTTGTGTGACTACACTATGCCAGATTTAGGGGGTGTACCTGATAACTTTTCGATCACAGTTGATGCTTTTCAACCTTTCACACCTGAGACAAAAATGGCAAAGCATTTACTAATGGAAGTCAACAAAGTCAGTGATGGTTCTGGCAATAAAGTCACCGAATTTGTTGAATTAGTAAAAGAAGCATTTACCCTACTAAGCTCTGAGAAGTCTTTTTTCAATATGGATATTCACGCCTTAAAACAATTGCTGGATGGTTTCAAAAATCCACAAATGGATCAGATTTTGTTTAAACAATTTCCAGATGGGGAAGGTGTTAATGCAGTGTACCAAGGGGTTATGCATTCACCGTCAATTATCAAAAAAGTACACAGTGCACAGATTTACGGACATGAATATGACGTCACGCTGCACCAAGTGGATACGTTTAGATTAGATAAGGCTTTTGGTATTCCGCTTGGCACCCAACGGGCATTATTGCCCTTTAATGTGGTGATGGACTTTGATCAAGAAGCAGCATTTGCTTTAGCTGAAAGTAATTAGCTGCCCCTTCACCATGATTTTGAGACTGTTATGACTAATAAGAAAAAAATAGCCATTTTAGGTGGTGGTGTGTCTGCGATGACGGCAGCTTGCTATCTAACTGAAAAAACCAATTGGCAACAAGATTACGACATTACCGTTTATCAAATGGGTTGGCGACTAGGTGCACGGCTAGCGCATTTTAATCCCTGATTCCAAAAGGGTTGAGCGATAATTATCGTCAAGCCCAGCCATTTTCCTTTTAGCTTTTATGCTAGCCATTTTTGTTTCATCTTGTTTGAACAAGGCCATGGCTATTTTCCTCATCACATTGAAGACCAATGGTCCTTGCGCTTTGCGGATTCGTGACTCATCTTCTCTGAACGTCATATCCAACACCCAATGCATACTTTCTACTTGCCAATGACTGCGTACACAATTCAAGGCTTGCTCTGCGTTTAAATCTAAAGAGCTTAGGTACCATCGTGTTTCAACGCTATCTTTCTCAGTCGATTTGTCATGTACCTCTGAGGTGATTTGAATCACACTTTTTAGACCTCGCCATTGATACTTTTTATCTAACCAGTTTTTGTTAACAAGCAGTTGCTGACATGTCCTCTTTTCAATGCGTCCATGCCCCGAGTTGGTTTCTGTATGCTTCGAATAAACCTTATCTGATAGTCCTTCCCGCACACTTTTGTGCCACCATGCTTCTAACTCTGCCTGCATGCCGGAGTGATTTCCTTTCAGTGCTAAGATGTAATCCGCTTTTTGCTTCACCACTTGCTGGGCTATTTCTCGCTGACATCCCATCGCATCGAGGGTAATGATACTGTTTTCAATATCCAACATTGTCAGCAATTCGGGAATGGCGGTGATTTCATTGGTTTTGTTATCTACCGCGACTTGTCCTAACACGAGTTGATGCTCACAACTCCATGCGCTAACAGTATGAAGCGCATTTTTTCTGTCTTTTGTGGAAAACGAGCGTCGTGCCGTTTTTCCGTCAATCGCAATCACACCACAGCCGGTTTCTTCAACCAGCGAGGATATCCATGTTTGAAAGGCTTGCTCGATTTCATCGGATTTTAGCCTGCAGATAACACGTGCAATCGTATCATGGCGTGGGATACCGGCTTTGAAGGGGCGGTACTTGCGAAGCCAATCGAGCTTTATGTGCCCAAAGTTTTCAATATCTTCCCAGCCCTCACTACCTGACATAACTGCGCTAATAGCCAGTAACAAAATGTCGAGTAAGTGATGTTTTTTACAGCGTTCAATACGCGGATCAGAAATGGGGGCGAAGTGTTTCAGAAAAGTAGTGCTCATTGAGGCGACCTAAGTGGTTATTATGCCTCGATCCGATCACAACTTTTTCTAAAGGTTCAATTTATAATGATCTTGCCGTGCGACTAGGTGGCAAAGG
>Ga0209119_1005534_pt1 | contig 9932 bp, 8 predicted proteins | sample COG_03_FD_184747 | JGI IMG/M metagenome (GOLD analysis project Ga0209119, IMG submission 184747) | Pelagic Microbial community sample from North Sea - COGITO 998_met_03 (SPAdes) (version 2) | ecosystem: Environmental > Aquatic > Marine > Neritic zone/Coastal water | place: Helgoland, sampling site... | reverse complement strand
CGCCCACCGAAGATAAAGAGGGATTTTTTCATAACGGGAAACCCCTCCATTATCACGATGATGAATTTTGATTTCATTGAGTAATAATGGATCCATCCCTTTAAACAAACTCTCATAAGCAAGCGCTTTAGCCTCCACTGAGTCCTTAATAACACCATCAAAATCCCAAAAAATAGCGTTATAGCTCGCAAGAATTTTTTGCATTATAAAATCTCTGATATAAATTTTTATGGGTAATCCGAATCCAACTCTATACCAAGACGTAATCGATGCGTCAGGAATAATTGATTACCAATTTAACTTTACTTAGTACCCAATTAACGTCGGAGGATGAGAATCCTATCATTTTCGGAAGACACCTAATTAATAAAAAAATAATTAGCATATAAGCGAGAGTATAGAATAGTAAACCTAAAACATACGGCAAGGCGAAGCTAGACATAATTAACCCTAGCAAATAATAGCTAATAGCTCCTGCCCCTAAAAATAAAATAAGAGAGGAAAATTGATAAGCAAATTGAAATGGCCAATTCATTTTACGCACTGCGAGATAACTAACAATGCTGACATTTAAAAACTGTATTAATAGCATTTTGAATGCCAAACCTTCAGCACCTAGATCAAAACCATAAATAAAAGCGTCAGAAGGAGCCATCAATAGATATGCTAAAATAACACCAACAACTAAGGTTATTGAACCTGATATTGACAATAAAGCAGTCTGTTCTGTTGCATATAGAAATGAACCCAAAAGCTGTCCCTGAGACTGGTGTATAGGATAAAAAATTAAAATAGACAACACCAATGCCCCGCTGATATATTTTTCTCCGAGCAATAAACCAACAATATCATCAACCAAAAAGAACACTCCACAAGAGACCACCGCAGTAATCAAGTAGGCCAACTTCATAGAATTACCAAATAAGACCTCCATTTTGCTAATATTTTTTTGAGAGTGAGCCTCTGCAATCTCTTTCCAAAATATTCTTGTGAATGATGTCACGGCTAACAGAGCTATCGCGGCGATCTGCCAACTAATCGCATAGTAGGCCTGCTCTTCACTTCCTCCGTAATGCTGTAAAATCCACCTATCAGCAAACTGAACAAATCCGCCTAAAATGGTGTAAGGAATTAACGGGAGACAAAATCTGTAAAACTTTTTAAAGGTTAGACTCAGATCCACTAAATTAAAAGTCGAAGACTGCCCAATATAAGGCCCTAACCGATGATACAGAAAAGCTCCCAATAGAATATGCTCACAAGCAACACATAACAAAACCACTGATATGGTCAGGTCATATCGATGTTCCACCAACAAAATAGCCGTCAGATAAATTAAACTAAGTAAAAAGCTTAACGATTGGACCAAATACGTCGCCCTATTCGCATCACCCACTTGAGCAACAGAAGCCCAAAAACCGTGCTGAGAAAAAACAGCAATCCACGCCAGAAAAATGAGCAACGTCTCTGAGTTAGGCCAGATAGCGGAGATCCAATCAATGGGGAAGAGCCAAAATATTATAATTATCGGCACCATGAATTGTAGGATTAGCCACAAAAAGTAAAATTGAATTACATTTTCCTTAACATTTTTTCCAGAAACAAAAGTATAAAATGCGGAGGATGTACCAAGGTCTAGTAGCGCCTTTAGCCCAATAAAACTAGCGAGTAAAAATGACAACTCCCCAAAGGTATTTGGTCCCATTGCTCTAGCTAAGTAAATACCCGCAGCCACTAGCGTTAAACTTCTCAGTGCGGTCATAACAAAGGTAAAATTAGTTCGAGCGAAGATACCCTGATTCATGATTTCATCGCTAATCTCAATCGCTTCTCGAGCTTATCTAGTATTTTTTCTCCTGACTCGGTCATATTTGAAGAGTATGTGTTCAAAAAATTTATCCGCGCTTTTTGCACGTCAACTGAATTCCACCAATAATCAATATCGCTCCAGATATGATTAACGTGATTGGCAGCCGACTCTGGCGTTTCATGAAAAACACCTACTTTTTTAAAGTCTGAAAAAAAGGGTTCAGCTTCTGTTTTTATTTCCCATTGCGTTTTATCCCAAAAAATTACAGTCGGTATGTTTTTGCAGAGAGCGTCAATATATGTGGTTGCATTGTAAGTTCCAACAAATAAACGACTGTTTGATGCAATACTCCACAGAGCTTTTCCAGAGTTTTCAAATTGCACGCCTGAATGCCTAGTGCACCATCTATTTTTTTGATCCCAATCGTAGTCAGAATGATAAATTCTTACCTCAGTCTGGCTTTTCACCGAACTGTGAAGATATCCATAAAAGTCAAACATACCCTCAAAATATTCGATGGTTTGCGAGGAGAGAGCCATTGATCTCGCATCAAACACGTATCGGGGCATGTTGCCGCAGACTATAATGGCATTTCCCGACCTTTCTCTTTTTCTTGAATCAGCCAGGTAGGGTTGCCTAAAATTACCAATCGGTACTATTTTTTGATGATCTTTATCTACCCAGCCGGTCGAGCAATAAGTGTCGGCAATAGATAACTCAAAGCTGTGTGAAGCATTGATCTTCCCAACTCCTAGTCCACCATGTTCACCTACAATGAGCTTAGCGCCTAGCGATAATTTGTCGACACAATAAAACGAAAACATATCATCAGAAAAGTGACTTACGGCTGTAAAAATAGCCTTTGGAGATTTTGGTAGCATTAATCGCTGACTTTTAAACCTAGATGCATCAAAACCCTCAAGGAAAACTTTTGGGAGTAAAATAGGAACCAAACCTCTTGCAAAATTCTTGAAGGCATCAGACGGGGTAGAGCCTTCTAAGATCCAATCTCTGTAACTGCCACAATATTTAAATTCCCCAGGTGGAGAAATATAATCTACCGTAACACGCGACTGCTTAAATCTGAGGTTTAGTCGTCGTAGAAGTTTCTTATCAATATAACTATTAAAGAATAAGACTTCATCCCCTTTTTTAGGCAGATAAGATATAAACGATAAGAACTTTTTAATGGCTGGCTTAAGTTGCGCAGAAAAGAACGAAGAACTCAGTTGAATTTTACTCTTCGATCTGGTCACCCCATGTATCAAGTTTTTATCTATATTGGGAAATTGATCTATAATTAAAGTATAAACCATATGGTTCCAATACGGATCTTCGGCCGCAGACGAGATAAAGTTTGCTGTTGTATTTCTAGCTAAGTGCTTCAAATCTTGAGGGAGGACATTAGTTTCTAATTTACCATGTAATTCATATGCATGCTTTATTGAGTGCCATCTATCAAAGAGAACTGTTGTAAAAATCGAAATCCAATATCCAATTAATAATTCCCAGCTCTTTTCGCCATACTCGGTCCTATGGAGGTAGTTTAGAATCGGGACTGATTCCTTTAAGATTTCTTTGTTGAAAGATTGTAGATAATGAAAATCAGCTTCTAGTTTATTTCTATCATCCCAACGAAAGCTCTGAGTTTTAGAATTCAACAAGTCCCAAGCAGCTTTCTTTTTGTGAAGTTTGCACCATTCTCCAAGAAACAAGATATTCCCAGTCTTTGGCCAAGTTTCTTGTAGTTCTGTTGTAACTAGCTTGATATGATTATCGTCAAACCTAAACCTAGCTGCTTTTTGTTGTTGTAATTTAGTCATGCATCGCTTCAGCGATCTTTATGATCTCAATTGCTTTACTTGTAATCGAGACACCATTTTCTATTAAGGTTTCTAACACAAGAAAATCCTCAATGGTATCTACATCAAATTTAAGTTTGGGGAAGTTAAGTGCGCTTGGGGCCTGTAATGACCTTACCGATATTTGATCCCTATGATCCCAAAAATAGAGAGTTACATGTTCTTTATGAAGCTGACTTAGCTTCGCCCTACTTATACTTTTTAAAATACTAAATTTAAAAATTTCAGCACCAAAACCATCAGCATAGCCACTACCTAACCTATCTTGGTGATTGCACACATAATCAGCGCCCCCATTTTTATAATCTTGGATAAGCCGGTCTATTTCATCTGAATCAATTAAAGGGTTATCCGCACAAATTCTTACGATAGCATCCGCTTCACTATACTCAGCTGCTTTGACAAATCTATCCAAAACATCAGTCTCACTACCCCTAAAAACCTTCACTCCCAGATTTTTAGCTACCAATGCTAGCTCATCATCAATGGCCGCCTCCGATGTAGCAACAACAATATCATCTAAAAGGGCAGCCCCTTGTACCCTCCGAATAACCCATTCGATGATAGGAATTCCGGATAACTCCATCATCATTTTCCCGGGGAGCCGACTTGACCCCATTCGCGCTTGTATAATAGCTACTGTCGAACCCATAGCTATTTGATATCTTCCCATTTCAAAACGTGATCTGACTCAAGGGTGCGGATTAAAATAGAACCGATAACATCATCCCAATTAGCCGGACTTATGCCTGAACCTGGGCGTTTATAAGTAATATCGCCTTCACATATTGTATGGCCTTCAGCGAGGTTATGCTTTAAAACAATACTCCTCCTTGCATTCTCTCGAGAAATAGCTTCAGATTCTATCGGAGCCTTGTCTTCCTCAGGCCCCAAAAGCACATTTATCTTTTCAGAAAGACTAATAAATCGCTTTAAGTCATGAACATCCATTGCATGGTAATGATCATTTCCTGGAAGGGTTTTATCATGAGTGAAATGCTTCTCTATGATTACCGCGCCCAGAAGCTGCGAAGCGCATAGGCTCGTCATCGCATCATCTGGAAGTGTATGATCAGAATAACCAATAATATTCTCTGGAAAAGCTTGTTTCAGACCCCTTATCATACCCAGATGGGCTTGCATATCCGGTGTTGGATAGTTGAGTATGCAGTGTAAAAGAGCGAGCTCCTTGCAACCCGCCGCTTCAAGTTCTGTAACCGCCGCTGAAATTTCTTCCAGTGTTGAGGCCCCGGTTGACAGAATAACTGGCTTACCTTTCTTGGCTATTTTTCTTAAAAAAGGAGTGTTTGTCAGATCTGCAGATGCAATTTTGTAAAACGGCATAATCGGATCCAGAAATTCAATAGATGCATCATCAAAGGGCGTGGAGACAAAAGCAATGCCAACAGAATCACAGTATTCAGACAGCTCTTTGTAATCATTAGCAGAGAAATTATCATATTTTTGAAATAGAGCATGTTGAGAGCTCGTTTTTTCCTTAGATCTGTCCCAATATGCAGGCGAATGTTTAGATGCCAAAGTATCAGCTTTGTAGCTTTGAAATTTCGCTGCGTCCGCACCCCCCTCTCGCGCCAAATCAATTAACTTCTTCGCTTGGGACATGGAACCTTCATGGTTAACGCCAATTTCGGCTATGACGTAGGGCTTAGACTTAGAATCTAAATTTCTTGAACCTAATTTAATTGTTGGTTGCATGTATATCTCGCTTTATGTTCTTCAAATCACTTGAATTTAATTACCATGAATTTCTTTTATAAGTTGCAGAATACCTTGGCCTAAATCAACGTGAATAGGTGGAATATATTTCATCCCTAGTCGCGGCTCATAAGCATAAGATGTTTTAATATAATGTCCGTCATAAGAGTCTGTAACAAATTCAACAGCATCTTCCTGATAACCTAGTATTTCAGCAATCATTTCTAAAACATTACTGACAAGCATCGGCTCTTGCCCGGTTAAAACAATCGTTTTACCGACAAATTCCTCTCCCAATAGCGCAACACTTGCTCGCGCCGCATCCTGGACATGAATGTACTCTCGCATCGACTTTGGATGCCCCTGATATTTAACTTTTCCTGTTTCAATGGCGCTTTTGACAATCCGATAAAGCCCATTGCTCTCACCAGCACGCGGCCCATACAAGGACCCATATCTGACAATTGAATAATTTAACCCATAAGTCTTATGATACTCATCAATGTAGTTTTCAGACGCTTGCTTGCTGCACCGGTAGAATCCACCATCTCGGCTATTTACATAAACCGTGCTGGCATAAACAAATCTTTCGACCTTGTACTTAACGCATGACTCGAGGATCATAGCATTACCCAAAATATTTATATTTATAGTATCGAGCGGTCTTTTTAATGCAGCATTTAAGTCTGCAAGTGCTGCAAAATTGTAAACAACACTCGCGCCCTCTATTACTAAATCAACATCTACTTTTTTAGTAATATCTCCCGTAATGAAATTTTGATCGGACCGGAGCCAGGGACTCCTAACTTCATCAAATATAGTGACCGAATAACCATCCATACTGAGTAAATCAGCAACATGTGAACCAATAAAGCCACTACCTCCAAAAACAACTGCTTTACGAGTCATTAAAATTCCTCTTGTATTTGATATTCGGACAAAGGTACCGGACTTTTTAGTGGAACTCCCATTACAAATCTAAGAACTTCTTCTGTTGCCTCAATCTCCATCCTAATCCTGCAATCTAAAGACATAGACCCCATGTGAGCAGTCAAAATACACTCATCAATATTTGCTAGCTCACCTGAATATGGTTCTTGGTTGAACACATCAATTGCTGCTCCCCCAATATCGCCACTTTTCAGTCCCATTTCTAGAGCTTTTTCGTTGATAATTCCCCCACGGGCCACGTTTATTAACAGGACGCCCTTTTTCATTAACGCTATTTCTTTGTCTGAAATCAAGTCAACCGTTTGGCGGGTCAAAGGCGTGTGTACACTGATCACATCCGCTTCTTTAAAAATAGTTTCTTTATCTACCCATTCAAGTTTTAAGGCAGGTGAAATATCAGTTTGAGGATTAATATCATTTACTAGAACTCTTGGTGAACCAAAAGCCGAGAGCCTCCTTATCACCCGACTGCCGATCCTTCCAGCCCCAATGATACCAACGGTGACCTCAGGTATCCTCCGACCAAAGTGGCGATGCCAAATACCCTTGTGCAATTCAGTATTTGAAACATGAACCGACCTCAATAAACTTAGTAACAAGCCTATCGTTAATTCAGCAACAGCCGGAGCCGGAGCATCTGGAGTATAGCTGACAGCGATCCCTCTAGATTTAGCCGCTACTAAATCTACACTATCCAAACCAATACCTACTCGTGAAATCAGCTTTAATTTCTTTGCTTTTTCCATAACTTTCTTAGTTATAGGCTCAGTTCCTGCAATAATCACATCAACGTCTACAGCCATTTCAGCTAACTCATCCTCAATAAGCTTCCTGCCAAGGGGATTAATGACGTAATCGACTGAAGCTCCCTCTAAAAGCTCAAGCGGTAGCCGATTCATATTCGCGAATGGAACAGTGGTTATCAGTACTTTGAACATATTATAGCCCTTGGAATCGGAAAAATTGCTGGATTTAAAATTGCTGGATTTATCTGTCACGAAACGGAAAAGCAAAAATTGAAAATAGTATCAAGAGATAAAACTAAGACAGAGTCTCGCCCTTACTTAAGGTTATGCTTTACTTTAAGCGCTTCCATATATTTATCCATTAAGACTGTATTACTAGTGATATTATTCTGATGTTGTCTATATCTATACAATGGTAAATCAAGACGCTTGACACTATATTTTTGCTCAAATCTCAATCGCAAATCTTTATCCTCATGTCTTTTAAAGGCAGGGTCATATAGCCCAACGTCAATAAGATGCCGTCGTTTAAACATAATGCCACAGCCAATTGGTTCGAGGTCGCAATTTGCCCTCGAGATTACCTGTTCGTCATCGTCTACAAGAAAGTAATCGCAAGCTACCGCATCAACATATTCATTAAATGTCAGGTAGCTATGTAAAAAATTCAGAAATTCAGAATTAACATAATCATCCCCATCAACACGGACTATATAATCGCCCCGAGCGACCTCAATACCTCTATTAATTGAAGCGGGTAATGCCAAATTTTTTCCATTATTAATAACTCTTATGGATTCGCCAAAAACATCAAGTGCATAAGAAGTTAGATCTGTACTCGCATCGTTAACTACTATTATCTCGAAAACATGTCGAGGTAACGACTGATCTAGAAGAGATCTAAGGCACCTGCCTATGTATGCTTGCTCATTATAGGCAGTTACAAGAACAGAGATTTCAATATTTTTCTCTTTCATTAGTCGACCGATTTTTCTATTGCTTGACGAATCCGAGAGATGTGATCTTGGTCCATTTTAATGACACTAATAGGCAGAGCAACCGCTCGCCTTAGTAAAGAAACGGACTTGGTAAAAACTTTAGATAAGTCGCCTCCATGACTTTTAACCAGTTCGGGCATATGATCCCACGTTCCAGCGAAGTGCCAAGAGTAAGCCTCAGGAAGAATTTTGGTGGCAAGACCATCTGACAGAAGGTTTTCTCTACACCTCTTGGCCGTCGCTGAATCCTTGACAAAAAACACTAAAGCATCGGCTGTTTCGTGAGCACCTGGCAGCACTTCTCTAGGCTCAACACCCTCGACACTCGCAATCGCACCCCAAATTAAGTCTCTATTTTGCCTTTGATCTTCAATAACACTATCTAGCTTTTTTAACTGGACTAACCCTACCGCTGCTTGTAGCTCCATCATTCTGAAATTAAAACCACTGCTTGCCCTCGTATCTTCCCAACGCGGAACAAGTGGGTTATTTTCATGGCCATGATCATGCCAGGCAGCTGCCTTCGCTGAAATAGCTTCATCTCTGAATACCAACATTCCACCCTCGCCGGTAGTCATGGTTTTAGCAAAATCAAAACTGAAAGTTCCAATATCACCCCATGTCCCCAGCTTTTTCCCGTGCAATGAGCCTCCGCACCCCCATGCAGTGTCTTCGATAAGTAATATCCCCCGACTCTCGCAAATCTCACTTATTTCATCAATTCTCGCCGGCGTACCAAGCATATGAACAACAATGACCGCTCTAGTATTTTCAGTAATACTTGAGAGCAAGGATTTAGGACAAAGGTTTAGTGTTTTATCTATATCACAACAGACTGGTGTTGCTCGAGATTCTATAATCGCCTCAACCGTAGCAACAAAAGTAAAACTTTGAGTGATAACTTCGTCACCAGCCCCTATATTTAGAGCCGCAAGTGCGACTCTAAGGGCTGCAGTTCCCGACGATACCGCTAATGCATGATCTACTCCCATCGCCGCCGAAAATGCATTTTCAAAATCTTTTGTTTTGTAACAGCCGTTTCTCAAGCCATCAAATCCGTGCCTAAAAAGGATAGCCCCACGGTCAAAAACATCTTTTACTTCTGCAAATTCCTCATCACCCATTACTTCATAACCAGGCATCTTATTTAACTCCTCTACTTTTAGTCAGTTTTTCTAAATTAGCTACATAGCTTTAAATAGCTCTACCACCTTTTCTTTGGTGAGAATCCTTTTAAAATCTTCACCCAATGCGTTAGTTAATGGTTTTTCATGCACTATTGTAGAATCATAAAGTGAGGAGTATTGCTCATCAGTCAAGTTTCGGCATATACCCTCAGGTATATCAATTTTTTGTTTATCCACAAATGACCAAAATTCACTAAATGCATCGGGATAAAACTCCTGCATTGCCCTCATAACAATACAGTTTGCAACGCAATGATGTATCCCCAAAACGACACTGAGTCCAGCAGAGAAAGGATGAACTACTCCCACATAACTCGTTGCGATTGAGCAACCTCCAAGATAGGACGCAACCATTAATCTTTCTCTATTTGCTGAACTCATCATTTCTTCGCTGCTGAACACTGTGCGACAAAGATTTATAGTTTCTCTGGCAAAGGCATCACCTATTGCATTTCTGTATGAACCGGACAGCGCTTCAACACAGTGGATATATGCATCCATCCCAGTCCAAAAATATTGATCAGCAGGAACAGTCTCTGTTAAGTTTGGATCCATAATGATTCTGTCATAAACTGTAAAATCACTATTCATCCCCAATTTCAAACCCGTCTTTTTATTGGTCATTACGCAAGTCCGAGTTGCTTCTGACCAATAAAAAGACG
>Ga0209119_1005526_pt1 | contig 9940 bp, 7 predicted proteins | sample COG_03_FD_184747 | JGI IMG/M metagenome (GOLD analysis project Ga0209119, IMG submission 184747) | Pelagic Microbial community sample from North Sea - COGITO 998_met_03 (SPAdes) (version 2) | ecosystem: Environmental > Aquatic > Marine > Neritic zone/Coastal water | place: Helgoland, sampling site... | reverse complement strand
CCCTAAACCTCCAAAAAGCCAATGCCCAGGAGAAATTGGCGTCGGATATTTTCCATAATCGTGACCATATAAAGCGTAAGCCACTCCAACTTGAGATAAGTTGTTCTTGCAAATGAGAACCTGTGCATTGTACTGTGTTCTTTTTAATGCAGGCAATAACATTGTCATCAATGCCAACAAAATTGAGATGACAATCAATAACTCAATAAGACTAAAAAAACCTTTCTTTAGCATTTAATTTGACTTTGCACTAGCACGACTGTTCATCCAATATTCACGATATTGATTAAGTATAGATTTATATTCTGGATGACTAGCTAAATTGTGTTCTTCTAATCTATCTTCAGATAAGTGATATAACTCTTCAACAATAGGGTTTTCTTCTGTATATCGTATGTACTTCCATTCCTTACTTCGAAACCCTTCGGACTGCACAATCACGTGAGGTGGCTTTTGTGAAAAATGGTGTTCAAAAAAGGACCCATTTCGAAAAGAATTATCTGGATGATGAACAAGCTGCATCATGCTTTTTCCTTGAATTTCAGAAGAAACTTTAACGCCAGCAATTTCAGCAATTGTTTTAAAAATATCCACATTCAAGACAATTTCTTCAGATACTTCTCCTCTTTTGCTTTTAGGTAATCTTGGGTCATATATAAAGCATGGTACACGAATAGACTCTTCGTATAATAACCACTTGCCACCCAAACCATGTTCTCCCATAAAGTGACCATTGTCTCCCATAAAAATTACCACTGTATTCTCATCAACACCATAGTGTTTTAACAATTTATGTACTTGATTGATAGAGTTATCTAATCCTGCGATGAGTCGGTAATAATCTTGATACATTCTCTGAATACCATTTTTTAGCCATCTTCTCGCACGATCACTTTCCAGTGAATCTTGTATAAACGTTGGTTTTTTCATGGCAGCTTCTAAGGTAGCTGTTTTCTTTAAGGGAATATTTTCGCCATGATGTAAATTTTGATATCTTCTATCCCAGTCTTGCCAAGGCCCATGAGGAGATTTATAACTGATCGATAAACAAAATGGTTTTGCTTTATCACGACCTTTTAAAAAGGCATCTACTTTTTTAGGAATGATCACGGTTTCTAAATGTATGGGTTTTTTCATATTATTAAAGCCAATTCGAACATCCTCACCTTTTTTTCCCCTTTTGTCTGCAGGGCAATCACACATCTGAGCTCCATTAGCTTGAGTCCCGTCTTCTAAAACCCATCGGCAAGTTTCTTCATGAAAAAAGTTAGCTTGATGATATGAGCCTGCCCAATAATCGAAACTGTTTGCTACAGATTTCATGTATTCATCGTTTCCTGCATTAACACCCCACTTGCCCATAAATCCGGTGTAGTAGTCACTATTCCTTAAGACAGATGAATAAGTATGTTTCAAGTTAACTGGGGTTTTGAAATCATGCACTCCATTTCGAATAGCATATTGACCTGTTAAGATACTAGCTCGACTAACAGCACATATGGGTGTTGTCACAAATGCATTCTCAAAAACAATCCCATTTTGTGCTAAGTGATCCAAGTAGGGTGTTTTTACAATCTTATTTCCGGCATAACCAACAGCATCTGCCCTTAAATCATCCGCTAATATAAAAACAATGTTGGCTCTTTTCTTTTTCGCAAAAACGGAGCTCCAAAGACTGATGACAATTAAACTAAAGGCAAGAATTAGTTTTATATTAAATCTCATTTTTTGTTTTAACCAAATCAACTTACTTAATTAAACGACGCATCGAGCGAATTCGATCATAACGAAAGTGATACTTTCCATCATTTTTAGCTGAACCAATCTGAGTCGCATAAAATAAATATAACCATTTTTGTTGATCAATTTCTGTCATAAAAGCTTGAGGCACATGCAGAGCTTCAGCATCAGAGTCTGGTGGGATGTGGTCTAACTTTTTCCAATGAATACCATCTTCAGAAATAGCCTCTCTTATCTGCCTACGAACCCATTTATCATCAGTTGGTTTTATCGGGTATCCTGGGGCATCTGAAAAACTGTGATATTGTTCACCTATCTTTATGACCTCAGGGTTGGGCCAGCTTGTCAGCTGAGGAGACTTAAGGTTATGCATGATTTTGAATGAATTCGAGTCCAAGATGGAGCCTTTGCTTTCAGCATAGCCCATGCAGACTCCTTTACCAGGTATCCAATAATCAAACCACAACTGCCACTTTCCTTCATCCCATCTCAGAGATGGTCTGTGAAAGTCACCTATACGCTCTGGGTTTGGTTTGGGAGGAATTGAATCCTCAGAGTTGATCAAAAGGGGTTTCTTCGATTTTTCCCAATGAATGCCATCTTTCGACCTCGCACTCATAATACACTGAACCATCGTGGCAGGGTATCCTACGACTTTTTCAAAATGTTTAGAGGTAGCACTATAGGCCATGTGGTAGTACCCTCCTTTATAAACAACGGATGGGTCTCCAACATGCCATTGCTCATACCACTTATCACTTGCATACAAAATAGGCACCCATTGACTAGGGTCCATCGTTTTATCCCATTGTTGATTTTTGCTGTAAACCTCCCAATGAATTAGATCCTTTGAACGTGCATGGAAAATAGCATCACAGCCTGGCCATCCGGGGTTTTTAACTTTAGCCGCCCATCCAAAGAAAAACATTTTATAACGATATTCCTCATCCACTTCAACAACACAAGGGTTGTACATATTCGAAAAGTTTGTTAAAAGGCTTCCAGCACTTCTCTCCCAAGATTCGGCATTTAAAAAAGTACTTCCAAAAATACTACAAAGAAAGAGTAGATACCAAAAAATCTTCAAAAGAGTTAGACTCACTTACCATTATTAGATAGAACTATTATTATCAAAAAATTGTTTGTTTTCTATAATAAACTGATGAAGCTTTTCTCTTTTATGGCACATAATCAGCCATTTTATCATTATTTAGTCAATCTCCTTTTTTATAGTTTTGGCCAATAATAGGTTTGGTCTCCTGTGATAAAAAACCTTTCCATTTCAAAAAAATCAAACCACTGAGCTGAACCGTCTATTTGGACTGAATTTATTCCTTCACTCTGAATATTTATAATGGGCTCATCATGGCCAAACCATAAATCACTAGCATTTATTTTTAAAGTTAAACATCCCCAAAGAGGGTACTGCTTTTTATAGCCTGATAACATCCTAGAGTAATTAGGTTTTTCGGCTATCCATTTCCCACTTGTATTGGCATCATTGAAATACTGATAAGTTATATTGTTATACGTGTATAAAGGGTGATTCGGATTTCTTACATTTAACAGTTCGCCCTGACAAAAAAACTTATTTCTGTCAGCACCATAAGCTTTAATTAAACTTTTGTTAAAGTCGTAGCTATGAACTACTCTGAAATTATGAGGCTGGTTTACTATAGAACGATAAGGCAAAAAGTCATGATGGTCACTAGAATAGTAGGAAGTAACAGAATAGACACTTTTTAAATTGTTGAGACATTCGAGTTTCCTATTTTGCTTTACCAATCTGTTTAAGCTTGGGCTCAATAAGCTCGCCAATAACATCACAATTGAAATAACGATAAGCAATTCAATGAAACTAAATAACGATTTCGCTATCATGAATTGACGAGGCTTATTGTAGCTAAGCAAAATTATACTTCTGGGATGATGGCTTGATACTTTTTCAATTCCGCATGAACTTTTTCTATAGGAACATCAGCAGGTGTCATGTTGAGTCTCGCTGCTAAGACAGCATTGACCGCTGCAGCTTGTCCCATGCCCATGCAGGAGGCCTGAACACGTGCAGCAGAATTAGCCAAACGATCACTGGAAAGGCAACGACCTGCCACCATGATGTTTTTTGAGCCTTTTGGAATGAGAGTTCCTCTTGGTATCGTAGGCACAACTCCGTGTTTTAGTTTCTGTGGTTTAACGCCGTTTGCATCGTGTAGATCAATTGGATAGAAAGAGTAGCATAATCCATCTTTAAATTTTCTGCCGCTAGTATAGTCATTCACAGTGAGTATGGTTTCTCCTTTAATACGATAAGTTTCACGAGATGCCGTTTCATTCATCATTCGGTCGATACTGGCATTCTTTCCGCCTGGAATCGTTTTGAAGAATTTCAACATACGCAAAACAGACTTACGACCTGCTAGATTGGTTTGCGTTTGGGTCGCGGCAGTCGAAGAATCTGCACCAAATATGTGATTGACATTACCACGCGTACTGCGGATCGGCTGCATGATATTGCCACTCCACGTATCGCCTTTCTGGAGTCGCCCTTCCTTTATAGCTTCATTATACATACTTTGAATTTTTTGCCTATTTTTATCAACGACTTTCCTGTCAAAACCTTTATAGATCACGACATGGGTTCCTGGTTGGCGAACATCGCCTCGCATACGTTCCATTCCAAGCATGCCAACAACGGAAGCACTGCCGCTACAGTCGATAATTTGCTTACAGTTTAATTGATACCTCACTCCCTGACCAACAACATCTACAAGCCAGCCCTTTGAAGTCTGAACGACTTTCTCAGGGAATTGATAGTAGGCTAGAGACACTCCAGCATCAAGACAGGCTTCTTCCGCTAAAAGGGAATAAAGCTGACCGTTGATGTCGACATGATAATAGACATGGCCTTTGTTGGCTAGAGTAAAGTTTTGAAGCGGTTTACAGTCAACTTCTCGCGATTTCTTAACAATCTCCCAGCCAATTCCGGCAATAACTTGCTTGCCCCAGGCATGAAAAAGGCCAGGAAAACAAACTCCACCTGTCGTGGTTGTGCCGCCAAGTTGTGAATTGCGCTCAAGCAGGACTGTTTTTGCCCCCATACGGCCAGCCTGAATAGCAGCCACATGACCAGCCGAGCCACCACCGACAATAAGTACATCAGCATCTAATATTTGTGAGTTTTCAGGATTCGGAGATGGAAGATTTTCTGCATCAGCTTTAAAAACTAAGCCAGAAGATGATAGAATTGCTGTTCCTGCTAAATGAGACTGCAAAAAAAGGCGACGATCCATTTTATAAATCCTTGAATAATTCTTAAGTTATCAGTTTAGAGATATTATGGGTGATGTTTGGACATTTACATATATAATTTTTAACTTGTTTTATATAACAAAAAAAGATTCTGAACGCTCAAGGGGTTAAATTGTGGTGAGGTTATAAGTCCGATTTTGTGAGAGTCTATAAGGGAGGTTTCTATGGGCTACTCGACACTACTTATTAAAAGTAGCTGTCCTCTGATTATTTACAACCTTTCTACACTTTAAATTTAGAATAATACGGTAGATTAAGCATTTTGATTTAGAATTATGTCTCTTTTTTTATGAGCTAGCGCTTCAGTCTGAGTTATTCTTCTTTTCTATAGTTGGGGCAACATGGCAGATGCGTTTATTCAAGCCGCGAATAATGTCATCGGACTGAACCCTCGCCCGGCTAACCTTATCATTAACGGCGACTGTGTCCTCACCAATGGTAAAGAAGGTGAGTATAAGAAGTTTTTCAGATTTTATATAAACCACTCTATAATGGCAGTTTTTATAAAACCTGATTTATTATTTTCAAAGACCTTTAAGATGAAACTTCAAAACTCAGGTTTAGCAAAAATGCCCCTTACTCTTCCACCGATCAATCGTCGAGTTTTTACTAAAGGCTCTCTCGTGCTGGGAGGGACTGCTATTGTAGGACCTCATTCATTGGTCGCAGCGAAGAGTGAAACTGTTAAATTGGACCCAAACCGAGTCGCTTTGTTTTCGGATACCCACATCAGTGCTGACCCCACACAATCTTACCCTGGAACAAAATGGCCTGGTTCGCCAGTTAAAGATGGCGATCATGAATGGGTCAATATGGCAGATGCGTTTACTCAAGCCGCGAAAAATGTCATCGCACTGAATCCTCGCCCGGCTAACCTTATCATTAACGGCGACTGTGCACTCAGCAATGGTAAAGAAGGTGAGTATAAGGAGCTTCTCAGATTGATTGAGCCACTTCGCCTTGCAGGCATCACTGTTCATGTAACCATTGGCAATCACGATAATCGCGAAAGACTTTGGAAATTGCTTCCCTTTCTAAAAAAGGAGCAAATGGGTATTCATGCTGAAGTGGTTGAACTGCCCCACGCGAATCTCATACTTTTGGATTCTAAAACCCGTTCCTTAGGTGGAAATCAATTAGTTTGGTTGGTTAAACAACTCGATAAACGAAAAGATAAACCAGCTCTCATTTTTAGTCACTACAACCCCTATCCCAACCGTGGTGTGCGCCCTATCCCAGGTCTGCGTGATGGGAAAGCTCTCTTAAATATCCTTGCTAAATGCAAGCATGCTAGAGCCTATCTTTATGGACATACTCATGAGTGGCAATACGACCAACGGGATCATCTCCATCTCATCAATCAACCAGCTGTAGCTTACTACTTTGGAAAAGGCCATGCTCATGCTTGGTTGGATATGAAGCTAACTGAAAAATCTGCTGATTTAAAATTAAAATGCATCAACGCTCAACACAAGCAGCACGGTGATCATAGGCAGATCATATTGAAGGATGCATAGACATGAATGAGTTTAGAAAGAAAGGCATTACCTTATTAGCCCTTATTTTCATGTTCGGTGGCACACTCCGTCTCACCGCTTCAGAACCGGTTAAGCTTATAAAAGTTCGTGTTGCTTCTTATAATGTTGAATACAGTAAAAGCGCTACTCCAGAAAAAATTGGAGAGATGTTTAAACCCTATAAATTGGATATTATCGGTTTTAACGAAGTTCCTGATGGCGATTGGACTGCTCGCGTAGGCAAAGTACTGGGCATGAAATATAGCTTTGTTGGGAAAATATCTTCCGCAAATCATAAGGATAAGTACAAATCAATACTCAGCAAGACTCCCTTATTAGATAGTAAAGAACACGCACTCACTGGTCTAGGCTGGAACCCAGCATCGGTTGTGAGTGCCATTACCACGATTGATGAGAATTTAATATCATTTTACTCGCTGCATATCAGCGGTTTTAAAGAACATCACAGAGGCAAGAAACTTAATATTGAAGATTGTCATGCTTACAAACTCGCCACCGAAGTATTGCCAAGAGAAACGAATGATCGAGTGATTATTGTCGGAGATTTCAATAATAAGATCGGCGATGCAGCCATGAATGCCATCGAAAGGGCGGGAATGAGTCCGACTTGGAAGAATCTGGAGATTGATACCTCCAAAGAGTTTACTTACAACGCTTTCGACCCAAAAAAGAATCTTGGGGTGATCGACCACATCCTCTATAACATAGCTTCTGGTGCCAAGGCAAGTGATGGGGGCATTATCGAACTCGAAGAGCCTCTATCGGATCACAAACCCATCTGGGCTGAAATCGTCTTCCCTCGAGAACTAAAAAAGTGAAGTTACATATTTAACTCAACTGAACTAGTTTTTTTTCTCATACCTTACTTTTTTTTCGACGTTTCGTTGAGGACTATGTCGTAGGGTAGTACCCATGGCACAAAGTTGTTTTGTTACCCATATTTCGGAGTGCTCCTCCAAATTAATGGATAAAGGAAAGTTGTTGGAGAGTTCACCCGCAATGTTTGTTTATTTATGTCAATGAGTGGTACTTTTGATCCTTCGCGCAAGTGACGACTGGTAACATGTAAAATATTTAGATCTGTTAACCCTAAACCAACAATGCAAAGGTTATATTCTTTGATGTCATTAATATTTAATTTATAATTTTATGGTATCAAAGCATGAACAAATAACCGAAGCCCATTCTCACTTCTTTATGAGATGGGGCTTCAGTATTAAAGTCTAAACTTTAGAAACAACATCCACTGTTTTTCGAAGAGCTTCTTCCAAAAAAGGAGCTGGAGCTCTTTTTCTGTATTCCTTATTGTAGAGTTCGAGAGAAATACAACCTTCGTAGCCAATTTCAGCCAGTGGTTTTAGATAGCTCACCAAATCCAATTTTCCATCGCCCGGTAAGACTCTTTTTCCATCTAGACCTTTAGCACTAGAAGGTTTACATCTGGACCAGCATCGGCAAATTGAAAAATAGCAATAAAGTCTTTATCATAGCTTTTTAATTCATGGGCTGGACTGTTCCCCAGAAACATATGATAAGTATCTGGAATAATTTGCGGCTTGGCTGTCCCAGACTTTCTTGCGATATTTGCAGCATCTGACATTTTCCCAAGGCCGTTTACAAAGTTAAGAAAAATAACGGCTGGTTCTAAATGGTATTCTTTGGCCAACTCACAGACTTTACCGTAAGCCCAAGCTGCTGTATCGTGATCAAGAGTTTCTTTCCTATCAAATTTAGGAATAACCTGAATGTGTTTTGCTCCTAATGCAGAAACCATACGCATACGGTTTTTATGAGCTTCGATTTCTTTATTAAACACAGATTTTTCTGGAGCTAAAGCTCCCCACATACCTATAACACTCGGAACAAACATACCTAGGTCAGTTATTTTATTTTTTAAATCAGATAAACTTTTACCTTGATCTTCGTGGTTTTTAAGCTCTCTATCCCAAGGCTCTATAGCATCAAACCCAGCATTAGCTGCAAGTTCCACTTTTTCTTCTAGAGAAAGATCTTTTGAAAGAGTCGCTGTATCCAAACAGATAGGCCATCTTGATGCTCCATTTTGCCATTTCTTAGTTTGTCTGTTTTCTGTAACGGATTGGCAACCAGCCATTAAAACAGATGTCGCTGCGGCACCCGTCATAAAGTCTTTACGATTCATATACTTCTCTAAAAAAGAAAGGGTTTAGTTCCTGTTTAATATAGGGTAGCCTAATAAAAAAATCAAGTCATTATGTTAATATTTTAACATTTTATTTAAGAGTTCTGCCTAAAGAGCCCGAAAACAGAATTTGATGATATTTATCAACGTTTTCTATTAGTTAGATTTTTTGCGTTTCTTTTTTGGCTTTTTAAACTCAGTGAAAGGAACGTCTTTGCCATCTAGATAAAAGTCTAGGAATTTATTAATGGTAGATGACTTTTCAGCGGAGAGGGGTGCAGCAATACAGTAGTTGCAAACCTTTCGCAAGCTAATGGCAATAGGTGAGTATTCAGCAGCCATCAACTCAATGGCAAACTCTTCGAAGGTTCGATAAACATTCAGAGCCAAGTTAAATACTTGACTCATTTTTTGTGGGCATTGTTGGCCCAGATAAAGCAGGGCTTAGCAGGAGACGCTTAAATTTGGCTGTTCGTCTTGAAAAAAGTTCATTTATTCGACATCGTACTGATGATCTAAGCTTGTCCGATCCCCATGAGTTTTCCAAAGCTCTATTTAGTTTAGTTGAAAAGTCGAAAAATAGTGCAAGCAGGTACTACTTTAATGTCATCGTATTCACCCGCATTTTCTAGTGACATTCGTATTCCATATGGTGTATCATGAGTGCTCATGAATACCCGTAGGCTCTGCATCTTTCCTCGGTCTCCTGTTTTTACTTCTAAAGGAATAATATCACCTTCAAATTCAATAAGATAGTCAACTTCGGCATTGCTTCCTCTGCTCTCTCTATGCCAATAATACAGTGGAGCGTTATTTTTTGCCGATGAATAGACTAACAACTCTGTGCCAGTAACGACTTCAGAAGATTGCCCTTTATTAATGATATCGTTATCGGAAGCGATCAGTTCCTCAGCAAGTTCTAAGCCCAATAAGCGTTGATATAAACCAACATCACAAGGAATAACTTTAAACTTTTTCTCATTCACTTGTGAACCAAGTGGAATGCCTTGTGCACTGGTGTGATATATTTTATGAGCTAATCCGGCAAGCACTAATAGTTCTAAAGCATCTTTGATTTGGTAAGACGGAAGATGTGGGTTAACATTTGAAAATTTGAACTTCCCTCCTGCTAAGGTTGCTGTTGCTTGAAAAGTTTCGTTGAGGCGCAATAGAGGGACATGTTTTTTATATT
>Ga0209119_1005524_pt1 | contig 9945 bp, 10 predicted proteins | sample COG_03_FD_184747 | JGI IMG/M metagenome (GOLD analysis project Ga0209119, IMG submission 184747) | Pelagic Microbial community sample from North Sea - COGITO 998_met_03 (SPAdes) (version 2) | ecosystem: Environmental > Aquatic > Marine > Neritic zone/Coastal water | place: Helgoland, sampling... | reverse complement strand
TTAAAGATAGCTCGGAAAAGATAAAATATTCTTATTTGTTAACTCCAAAAGGTATTCGTGAGAAATCTTTGGTTACAAGCAAATTCCTTGTGCGTAAAAAGCAAGAATATGAACTATTAAAAAAAGAGATTACTGATTTAGAGCGGGATTTAAGTTGAAAGATAGAATTATAGAAATGCATATAAATTTCAACGGAACGTTGCATTATGTGAAATCTAAATTAAATACAATAGACTATAGCCTCCGATTAATGGGACATCATGGGAAGCTCAGTGAATTTTCCGAAGAAGTAGAAGGGTTTAAAGAATAGTGGCAGAAAAAATTACAGTTATTGGCGGATCTGGGTTTGTTGGCACAAGCCTATGCAGACAGCTTGCGTTTAAGCAGCAGGATTTTGAAATCATTGACCTGAAGATGAGCAATCAGTTTCCAGAGAAATGTAAAATTGGTGATGTTCGGGATATCGATACCCTAAGGCAGACAATCACTGGAAATGTTGTTGTAAACTTAGCCGCCGTTCACCGTGATGATGTACGCGACAAATTAGAATTTCAACGCACCAATGTCGATGGTGCGGAAAATGTAGCACTAGTTTGTGAAGAGAAAGGCATCGCTAAAATTGTCTTTACTAGCACCGTAGCTGTTTACGGATTTACTAAGCTGGGCACGGACGAAAATGGCGAAATTAATCCGTTTAATGAGTACGGAAGGACCAAGTTTGACGCCGAAGAAAAGCTGCGCGCCTGGCAATTAAAAGGTCAAAATGCACTTTTAATTGTGCGCCCAACTGTAATCTTTGGAGAAGGTAATCGCGGGAATGTGTTCAATCTGTTGCATCAAATTGCATCTGGTAAATTTATCATGGTTGGTAAAGGCCAAAATATCAAGTCAATGGCATATATTGGTAATATTGTTGCTTTTTTAGAGGCCTGCATTTCAGCGGATGAAAAATATGGTGTATATAATTATGTCGATACGCCTGACCTGACAATGAATGAGCTTGTTTCGCAGGTTAGGGGCAAGTTAAGGAACAAAACGGGGGTTGGCCCGCGTTTACCGTACTGGTTTGGTGTTGTTATGGGGTACGCTGCGGATTTGGTATCAAAGCTGAGTGGTATAAAGCTGCCAATCAGCTTTATACGTGTGAAGAAATTCACTCAATCGACTGAGTTCCGGAGTTCAAAGAATGAACTGAATGGGTTTGAACCTCCATTTAGATTAGACGATGGCCTCCAACGTACTCTGGAGAGCGAGTTTCTTTCGCCTAATCCAACGCAAGAAATTTTTTATACTGAGTGATTTAGTATAAAAAAATCGTAAATTTGAACTTATTATAGTAAAAAAATGCAACCAAAAGTGTCCATAGTGATGCCATGTTACTGCGCATCAAAAACGATCGAAGCATCAATTTTGAGTGTCCTGTCGCAAACAATGAAAAATTGGGAATTAATAATTGTTGACGATTGCTCTCAAGATAATTCTGTAAGCATTGCACAAAAATGGACCCGGACAGACAAACGAATTCGAATTGTTAAACTAAAGGAGAACATTGGTCCTGCTGAAGCAAGAAACATTGGGATCAAGGCGTCGGAGGGAAATTTTATCGCATTTCTGGACAGTGATGATATTTGGATGCCTTCCAAATTAGAAACTCAGTTAAGTGCTATGAATTTTCATCAGGCACCGTTCTCTTGTACATCTTATAAGGTCCAAAAAAACAGAAACATATCACGCTTCATAAACGTGCCAAAATTTATAACATCGAATTTGATGTTAAGGGGATCTGTTATTGGTTGTTCCACTGTAATGTATGATGCCTCAGTGTTTGGGAAAATTTACTTCACGGATCTAACAAGCCTATACGCCAGTGACTTGGATAAATGTAAAAATATCAGAATATTGCATGAGGATTATGCCCTATGGTTAGATATATTGCTTCAGCAATTACCAAGTGGCTCCAAAATCAGTTGTTTAGGAGTCCAAGAATGCCTGACGATTTATAACGAAAGCTCTAGTTCTTTTTCTTCAAGTAAATATAAAGCTGCCAAGTCACAGTGGATCATATACCGAAAACACCTAAAATTAAAACTGGTTTCTTCAGTATTTTACTTTTTATTATATACTTTAAATGGGTTTTACAGACGGATTTTATAATAATATGACAATCAATATACAAACATTAGTGATTGGTGGTGGTTTTTATGGGTGCTATATTTCTGAATTTTTATCACGCAAAGGTCATGACGTGTTACTTGTCGAGAGAGGAGAAACCTTATTAGGCGAAGCGTCAAAAAAAAACCAAGCAAGAGTTCACAACGGTTATCATTATCCCCGAAGTGTCTTAACTGGTTTGCGATCACGAATATCAATGCCAAAGTTTGTGAATGAGTTTTCTGACTGTATTGTTGATAGTTTTGAAAAAATATATGCGATTGGAAAAATTAATAGTAATATTTCTCCTAATCAATTTGTAAGTTTTTGTGAACGTATTAAAGTCCCATGTGAAGTAGCTAGTAATAAAATTTCCAATTTATTTAACCCCGATTTGATAGCTGCAGTATATACTGCTGAAGAATATGCATTTGACTCCCTCAAATTAAGTGCAACTATGAAAGACCGTCTATCAAATAACGGAGTTGTGGTAAGGTTGCAAACTGAAGCACAGTCCATTGTGAAAATAGATGATAAAAATATTGAAGTTGTTCTCCAAGAAAAAAATAAAGAAAAAGATCATCAGATATTCGACAATATCATAAACTGTACATATGCTTCATTAAACGAAACCAATTTTAATTCAAAACTACCAATTATCCCGCTGAAGCATGAGTTCACAGAAATGGTACTCACTGAAGTTCCTGATGAAATACGAAGCGTTGGGGTGACAATTATGTGTGGACCATATTTCTCGATCATGCCTTACCCATCAACAGCTCTACATTCATTGAGCCACGTAAGATACACGCCCCATTACTCCTGGTTTGATAGTCATCTAGATTATAAAATCGACACAAGTAAGCATACTATCGAGAACAAGCCCAGAAGCAATTATGAAAGGATGTATCGTGACGTGATCAGGTATCTTCCAATCTTAGAGGATATGACAATGAAGAAATCTATCTGGGCAATAAAAAGTGTTCTACCTCAAAGTGAAACGGATGACTCTCGGCCAATACTTTTTGCAAAAAATCATGGAGGACTGAAAGGTTACCATTGTATATTAGGTGGGAAGATTGACAATATTTATGATATTTTACAAATTATATTAGAGGAAAAGATATGAAGCTTTCAAAACCGTTAGAAAACGTTTTCTTATCAGTGGTTTTAGTATCTTCTGATAAAAGTATTGTAACCGCCGAGGCACTCGAAAAACTTCACATTTTGCTCTCACACAGAATTACCGATTTTGAAATAATTGTTATTTTGAATCTGTCGGTATCGCAATTTCATGATCCGATATATGATTTACTAACATCTCTTTCATATATTCGTATTATTAAATTAGCATATGTAGTAGATAATGAGGTGGCATTATCTGCTGGTATTGAAAACTGCATCGGTGACTTCGTTGTTCTTATGGACATCAATAGAGATCCTAACTCAGTAGTTTTACCCTTATTAAGTATTTGCAAAACCAATGCAGACGTAGTGATTGGCACAGCCAAATTAAGGCAATCATTGGCGCTCTCTATTCTTGACCCAATTTTAATAAAAATAATTGATCAGGCTGGATATAGAATTCCACGTAATGCGACATCGTTACGATGCTTAAGCCGTCGTGCTGTAATTGCTGTGACCCGAGGTGGAAGATTTCATCATTCATTATTAACACGTATGACAAAAATTGGCTATAAAATTGAAGAATACCCATACCAGGCAGTATCTAATTTTACAAAGCAGATGTTAAGATCGCGTACAAGAGAAATTGCTAAATTGCTGATCTTCAATTCAACAAAACCAATGCGTTGGACATCAATGTATGGATTTTTGCTTTGTTTTGTTATAGGTGCCGCAGGGATGCTTGTTAATTTTGATTCATCTGGGTTCATATTTTCATTTTTTTCCTTAGTGTTGGCCATAATATTACTGCTTCTCGGGATTCAAGGGGAGTACATTGGACGGTTACTGAATGAAAAAAGTGAGGACTTTTTCTATATGATCGTTGAGGAAAAAAACAGCTCGGTAGTGCCGATTAATACGATGCCAAATGTAACTCTGAATTTAGACGTGGATGAAACTTAATGACCAAAGATTATTCTAACATGGCTATATTGGTAAATACCTCTGATGGTTTTGCAGATTGCTGGATGCCTTTTTTCTCACTATTTAAAAAATATTCAAGTAGCTTAGCCACGGTCCCAATTTATCTAAACACGGAACGCCTAAGCTACAAAGAAAATGGGCTCAATCTAAAAGCCACAGCAGTGTGGCCTTCATCAGAGCATGAAAGACCGACGTGGAGCAGTTGTTTGATTAGAGCCTTAGACTATATCAGCGAAGAATATGTATTATACGTTCAGGAAGATTATTTTTTAAAACAGAGTATACGGGAAGAATACATTGAAAGAGCACTTTATTTTCTAAAAAATAATGAGATGTTTCATGCAGTTTACTTGAATAAATATGGACCGATTTTTAAAGATGGTAATTTATTATGTTCCAATATCGTAGAAGTTCCAAAGTCTTCAAATTACTTAGTTTCTACTCAAGTTGCAATTTGGAGGCGTGATGCCTTGCGCAGCCATTGCAGGGATTGGGAAAACGGTTGGATGTTTGAAAAGTTTGCTACTTGGCGAGCAAAAAGTTCATTGGCAAAATTTGCTTCTATCGAAAAGCATATTATAGAGCAGGAGCCAGTATTTGATTACCTTTACACAGGTGTAATGAAAGGTAAGTGGCATTCTGGTTGTCAGGCTTTGTTTGAAAAAAATGGTATAGCAGTCAACTTTACAACGAGAGGCTTTTATAAAAATGCTGGTACAATTAAAACAAAATACGAAGTAGTGAAGAAATTATTACAGAGGCCAAGCTTAGCATGGAAAAGTATAAAGTCAATTTATAGGGACACCTACTAATGGTACAGTATCCATATCTTTTGGTTGCTGAAAAATCTTTGTTAGCCCTTATTCCTTTGGTAATAAACAGCCTCGAGCGAAATGCGAAACCATCTAAAATATATATAATCGTACCCCATCAAGAGGTAAGCGAATTTAAAAGTTGTGTTCAAGGCCATATATCAATTATCTCTGAAAATGATGTGTTGCCAGACTGGTCAATAAAAAGGGTTCGTCAGCAATTGAAGCAGAAACAGCGTGCTGGATGGTACCTTCAACAGTTTTTGAAATTAAGTTTTGGTGAATTTGCAAATCTAAGTGAGTATGTTATCTGGGACGCTGATACAGTAGCTCTGACTGCTCCAAAGCTTACCGATGGAAGTACCACCTACTTTTGTAAGTCAAGAGAATATCACAGACCATATTTCGGCGTATATACTCAACTTTTGAATAATCAGCCAAGTTTAGAATGTTCAGTAATATCACAGTATATGCTGATTAAGACATCAGTCGCTAGGTGCTTACAAACACAGATTCAAGCAAATACCAGATCTAAATGTTGGATATCTGGTATTTTGGAAACCATCCCTGGCAAAGATGCGTCAGAGTTCAGCGAATATGAGACGTATGCAAATTTTTTTAATATGCAAAACCCAACCCAATGTAAGCTAACCAACACAAAATGGTTTAGATATGGGGCAGCAATTATTGATGACCCTCATTCTATGACGCTAGAAGCAGTGACCAACAAATTTCGAGGATATCAACATGTTGCGTTTGAAAGACATCCAGCAAGCCTAAGACGCAAGTTAATAGCTAAGTTGTTATTATTTTTAGGAAAATAGCTCAACTATAAACAACAAGTTTGATCAGCAAGTGTAATTTATCTCAAAATGTTAGGGGATAGAGCAAATATATAGGTAATGATTAATATATCAAATGTTAAAATATAGATCCAATAAACATCTAAATAGCTCTGCGTACTTCTTTATTGCAGTCTTTCTTGGCGGAATAATTGGATTTTTTGTAAACCTTTCTTATGGAGAATCCCATAGTCCACATGCTATATCTGAACAGTCCAACTTTTTTATTGACGCCTTATATTATGTGCATCTTGGTGAATATCTTAGCCATCAAATTCAAGATTATACACAGATATTTCCGATCGTAAGTAACGAGTCACCAAATCCGGCTACGATAGGTGCTGTATTATTCTCTACTATTTTGAATTTTATAGTAAGCTCGCCGGAAAAAATAGGTATCTTGCTCGCTATAAATTACGCTATTTTATTTTATAAATTACGGAAAAAAAATATACTCGAACGAGGAAGCGAGTTTTTTTTCATGTCTGGATTATTGCCATATTTGTATTTGCCATCCAAAGAAGCAATTTTTTTTATTGGAGTTTTAATATTTTTGCTTTCGTTACCAAAAGGAACTTTTAATAGTGCATATGCGGCACTAGGTCTACTAATAATGACCATGGGTAGACCAGAAGCTGCACTCATATTCACTATATCATTACTTATATCGTATTTACTAAAAGCAAGATTTGTAATAAAAATAATATTTTTAATATTCAGCCTTTGTGCTTATATTTTTATGCTGCGTGAATATATGATTCAGACAGGAATCTTATTCGAGGCAAATGCTGAATTAGCGGGTACCCATTTTTGCAATATTGGGCCTCTTGAATTCTGCTTGAGAAGTGGCCATTTTCCGGAACTCGTCTTCGTACAACGCATTTTTGTGAATTTCTTCCTACCATTTGACTGGTTCTTAGATTTTACTTGGCTTCTTCAGAATACCAGTAGTTTTACTTTGAAAGTTGTAGTTATAAGGCTATCAGCTTTTTTACATATATGGATTTTCGTGTGTGCAATAATTTATTTAGTTAAATATTTGAAAGGTAATCGGTCACCTTTTTTAATCTTTATTGTGATATATTTTATCACATATAGTTCCATTTTTTTCTACCAATCGAGTCGACAAGTTATGTTTATTACACTTTTAGCATTCATTTTTTCAAAACTGAGCCATAAATATAGAAGCCAAATAAAGAAAAATTTTGTTCCTTCACCTGTTAGACCTTTGAAGAGTTTTGAATGATATTTGCTGTTTTAAAAAGTCACATGTATCCATGCCCCAGAACGCACTTTCTTCATGTCAAAAAGCTTGCAGAAGGGTTTATACAAAGAGGCTATCACTTCACAGTCTTAGATTCTTTAAGAGAACTGGATTACTTATCTACTGATGATATTTTGTATATATCTAACCATTTTAGTACTGAAAAGTACCTTATGCCGTTAAGAAACATTTTATTAGAGAATTTACTTAATAGTCTTCATGTATGTAGGGCCCAAAAGATTCTATGGAATTTCCATACTTGTGGTGACCCAAGTTTGTTTGACAATTTTTCTAAAGATGTTTTACATCTTGGAGAGGATATTGACCCGTTATATCTAAGAAAAGAACCACTATTACAAAATTTCCGCGAGAAAGTAGACGTACATCGACTTAAGTACGGTGCTCCTTTACACCCCGATTCCGTTGATTTCTCAGTACCAATACATAATACTGATATGAATTTTATCGGTGCTGGGTACAAACGACACCTTACAGAGCATGCTCGTACTAATTATAATTCAATAATTTACAATACTCCACCAAAAGTCAGTGAGCCACTGCGTATTAACTCTTTTAAAAATGCAAGATTGAATTTAGTTTTTCATTCTGACAGCAACATTGAAAAAGGCATAATTGTTGAGAGATTTGCAGAGGCGCTAGCTTATGGTAATTTTATTGCACATGATCATCCTCATATTGAAGAACTAACGAAGGGCTTTCATTTTGCCAGAAAAGTGCAGCATGAAAGTGATATCGATTTATTTATTTCTGATATCAAAAGTATGTCATCATTTCAAAAAGCGGGTGCTATCAAACAGGCAAGGAACATGTTCATAAGTGAGGGCTTTTCTTATTACGCACAGGCTGATTCGATACTCCAAAAACTTAGAATTGATACAAAAAAATGAAAACGATTTTAATTGGTGCTACCGGATTTGTCGGTTGCTCTTTACAGCGTTACATAAAATTCGATGCGCTCGCATCATCGAAGAATATTTCCGATTTTGCGGGACAACAATTTGATTTGGCAGTGGTTGCAGCGGGTGATGCCCGCAAATGGTACGCTAATCAAAATCCAAAGCGAGATGAAGCACACGTTGACAAACTTATTGCTGATGTTGCGACCATAAAAACGCGTCGATTACTACAATTTTCAACGGTTGATGTTCATGCTGGCTCGTCGGGAGACGAAACAACAATTGCCAGTGCTTTTGCCAAACATCCCTATGGCAGAAATCGATTGCGCTTTGAGAGTTTTCTTCGAGCACACTGCGAAGACACGAAAGTGGTGCGGCTGCCAGGCCTATTTGGGGTTGGACTAAAAAAAAATCTCATATTTGATGCGATTAATAATAAAGATTTATCGGGCTTTCACCCTGAATCAACATTTCAGTGGTTCGACATGACAGAGTTAGGACGCGTTGTTGCACTAGTTATGGGAAGCGACTTGACAACACTAGATTTGGCTATCGAGCCAACCACCGTATGGGAGGTGTTAGAAGCGGTTGGCCATTCGGCCAATGGATTAAACTACGGCGCTGCTCGCGTAGCATATAATAGGCGGACTATACATGGCTCTTTGTTTGGCCAAATTGGACCTTATTGTTACGAAAAAGTGGAAACTCTTGATAGGATTGCGCGTTTTTTCAATGACGAAGTTAGAAAGAATAAGTAATGTTACGATATGGAGTATCAAATTTAGTCTTTGATCAGGTTAATAGCGATATACGATCAAAACTTATCACAAGTGCGCAGGTATGTGATTTTGCACCAACTGCACTTTATGGTAATTGGGACTCCATGCCAGATATGCTTTCTTCGCGACCATATTACGGAGCCTCTATGGAAGTCTGTGCGTTGCAATCATTGTTTTTTCAAATGCAAGGAGCATCATTAATTCAAGATCCGCAAGGATATGAAATAATCGAATATCAAGTTATAAAACTTGCTCGCGCTGCCCAGCAGTCGGGCGCAAAGTGTCTTATTTTTGGAGCTCCTGGAACACGCAAACATGCTACACCGCGGCTGGAGATGTCAGAGATTCATTCTCGTATAAAGAGCCTCGCCGATATCTGCTTTTCCGCCGGTGTGCTCTTGTGTTTCGAGGTAAATTCTCCAAAATTTGGATGTGAGTTTCTAGTATCAAATGCTGAACTTTTCGAACTTCTGTCAAGGCTAAACCATCCAGGGCTGGGTCTACATCTGGATCTAGGACAAATGAGTGAGGCTGGCGACGACCTTACTGGACTTTTAAGTTGCACCAACTTTCAGTTGAACCATTTGCATCTTTCAGGACCGGATTTTACTCTTTCACCCGAACGTATGCCGCATTATTTAGATGTAATAGCTGAACTTAAGCGCCTTGGTAAACCAGTTGATGTAATCCTAGAGGTGCAGCATTTATCAGAGTCTGAAGGTGCATTACTGATCTCAATGTCTGAAGAGCTTGCCAAAGCATGCTTAACATAGGCCGCTATCTTAAAGCGCAAGAACTTTATGTCGTTCTTGGTGCGATCCTGGCGTCTGCTCTTAATTTTTACTCCTTCGTAATTGCACCGACTTTTTTTGCTATTTCTCACTTTGGGCATTTCGTAGCGGATAGTTATTTAAGTGGGTTTTATATGGCAGGCGTGGTAAGTTCTATTATGCCATTTAGTGTTTATTTATATCGTTCTGGAGGGCATTCTGCGCTCCGACATTATTTGTATATATCACTAGGTGCATGCATGTTTATCTCTATTTTTGGTATCAGTTTTGCTCGGTTTCC
>Ga0209119_1005522_pt1 | contig 9951 bp, 8 predicted proteins | sample COG_03_FD_184747 | JGI IMG/M metagenome (GOLD analysis project Ga0209119, IMG submission 184747) | Pelagic Microbial community sample from North Sea - COGITO 998_met_03 (SPAdes) (version 2) | ecosystem: Environmental > Aquatic > Marine > Neritic zone/Coastal water | place: Helgoland, sampling site... | reverse complement strand
CAAGATCTCATCGCTCAAGGCATGATACTTAAACTTTGCGTTTAAACTATCCAACACAGCTAGGGCCTCGTCCAAATGTTGTTGCGCCACAAGTAGGTCGGCACGAGCAAACATTTGCAAAGGCTCGACGGTCGTATCGATTAAAGTATTGTCGGTGATGAGCAATGAGAGCTCCATAGCATCATTTGAAATCAGTTTCGACGTACTTCCTTTCAAGACATCCAACATAGCTCGAGCGAGCTCAAACTCCCCTTTGAAGTAGTAAATTTTCGCATTCTTAAACTTTGCCATTTCACCAAGCCGGTCGTACTTAAAGTCTTTTTCAACTTGCATATAGAGCAGGGATGCATCCCATTCTTGACCATCCAATATCAGGATGTCGGCAAGAAGAAGCTTTACCTCCGCCATCTGACTTGGAGATGCTCCCGGGGTTTCCAATGCAGCTTCTAGAGTTTCTTTTGCCTTTGCATTTTGATTCAAATAAAAGGCCTGCACTTCGGCAAGCTGAATTTGTAGTAGGAGCGTGTTCTTGCGATAACCAAGTTCTTCCAAGAGATCCAGATAACGCAACTCAAGTTTCTTTGCTTCATCCAAACCGGACTCAGGATCTGCCTTAACTTTTTCGTACAGAACGTCCATTAGCTCCATTTTGGCAGCTACGTACATTTGACTTCCCTCCCCTTTCTGAACTACGTATTCTAAGGACTTCATAGCGATGGGGAAATTCTTGCTCTTTGAAGCTAGGCTAGCCAATTCCATTAAGCGATATCCATTTTCCTTTTTCCTCTTGTCAAGGGCTACAGCCTGACGATATACCGCTTCAAAATTTCCTTCCTGAATCAATACCCAAGTTAAAAGCTCCACATAAATATCCTCATTCGGTCGCTGCTGAATCTTCTTGTACAATTCCGCCTTCAAGAGGTTCCGTTCATCTGCGTTGTCCAATGAAATGTTTCGCCCCAAAGCATTTTGCACGGTCTGTAAATAGTTTGGACTCAATTCGACGAGGGATATAAGCTCGTCAATCATGGCCGAGGTATTCCCGAGCTCTCCGTAGATGGAAGCGATTTCGATGTTGAAAGGATAGGCAGGAAGAATCTTCCGTCCCTTTTGCAATGTTTTTAGCGCAAACTGGGATTCACCTATAGTTTGAAAGGCTTTTGAAGTACTTTGAATCTCGTTGAAACGTGGTTCCATATCGTTGATCAAATCATCGAACACTTTTTCTGCCCGCTTGTCGTCACCTACTTTTCGATAGTAAGAACCCAAGTCCACGTAATACTTCTGCTCACGCGGAAAAACTCGGATTTGTTTTTTAATGATGTCCTTTACCTCTTTCAATTGTTCCAATTCGTAGAGGCAATTGAGGTAAAACTGGTAGTAACTAGTGCTTGGCTGTGTTTCAAACAAACGCTTGTAATACAAAGAAGCCTTCTCGAAATCTCCTTCTTGGTAATAATGAGATGCTAGTTGCTCATCCGTTACCTGAGCCTGAAAGATGGAAGGCAAAAGGCATAATAGGAAAGCAAGGGTTAATTTCATTCTTTCTTTTCTTGCAAGGAAGGCTCCAAATTTTGAAGCACCACCAAAGCTTTAGGGCGGTAACTTTCAAATTGAATGTTCAAGGTTTCCTCCCATTCTCTAATGTTCTTACTCGATTCAAGAAGGCTGCCAATCGCTTCCCTTTCAGACTGAACAAAGATCATTTTCATCGAATCGGGAACCATCTCCGAACGTAAGTCATTCTTCAGATTCTTCACTTGGGTCTGGCTGTAAGCAATTTCGCTCATAACTTCCTCATACGCACGAAGGAATTGCCCCACAGAACGATCCATGTCGAGGTATTGTCCAACAGCTATTGCATTTTCTCTTGGAAGAGTATCTATAACAGTAAGACCTAAAAGGTCGCGGTCGTAGGCAATGGTGTCACCTATGCTCTCAATTTTTGCAATGTTCACAGAGTCAAGAGACATCTTGCTTTTCGCAACAACGACTGAAAGACTGTCCATAAGTTGCTCCGATTTCTCGTCGGCCGACGGACCACACGAGATCATAAAAACACTTAGAATCAGAACCAAATACTTCATATCAATCATGCTTCAATTTTTTCAAATCCGGTATAAGGAATCAAACATTTAGGAATTTCAATGCCTGTCTCGGTTTGGTAATTTTCTAGAATGGATGCAAGAATTCTTGGTAACGCCAAGGCACTGCCGTTTAGTGTATGCGCCAAAGCGGGCTTACCATGTTCATTACGATAACGCAACTTCAAGCGGTTGGCTTGGTAGCTCTCGAAGTTTGAAACTGAGCTTACTTCCAACCATCTTTCTTGCGCTGCCGAGTACACCTCAAAATCAAAGGTGAGTGCAGATGTGAAGCTTAGATCGCCAGAGCACAATCGCAGGATGCGGTAGGGCAGCTCCAATTTATCAAGAATGGAAGCCACATGAGCCACCATTTCATCAAGAACATCGTAGCTGTTTTTTGGGTCAACTACCTGAACCACTTCTACTTTATCGAATTGATGCAAACGATTCAAGCCACGCACGTCTTTCCCATAAGAGCCTGCTTCTCTTCGGAAGCAAGGAGTGTAGGCCGTTAATTTTTGCGGTAATTCAGACTCTTCCAAAATCACATCTCTGTAAATGTTGGTGACTGGAACTTCGGCGGTTGGAATTAAGTACAAGTGATCCAACTCTGTATGGTACATCTGTCCGTCTTTGTCGGGAAGTTGCCCTGTTGCAAAAGCCGATTCAGCATTCACCAGGTGCGGCGGCATCACTTCCTCGTAGCCAGCATGCCGAGCTTCATCCAAGAAAAAGTTAATCAAGGCTCTTTGAAGTCGAGCTCCTTTGTTCTTGTACACAGGAAAACCAGCTCCCGTGATCTTTACTCCCAATTCAAAATCGATGAGCTTATACTCACTTGCTAGTTCCCAGTGTGGTTTGGCGCCTTCATGAAGCTTGGGCAAATCACCAACTCTCTTAAGCTCTTCATTTTCTGCTTCCGAGTTTCCTACAGGAACACTTGAGTGGGGAGTGTTGGGTATTAGAACAAGTTGATCGTGCAAGCGACCTTCAACTTCACTCAACGCCCCATCACCCTTTTTAATAATCTCCTTAAGGACTTTCGTGCGTTCTTTTAACTCTTGCGCTTTTTCTTTGTTTCCAGATTGGAATGCCGCCCCAATTTCTTTTGAAGCCTGATTCATTTCGTACTTGGAACTTTCTAAGTCAGCTAAGAGAGTTCTTCTTTCTGAATCGATTGACAAGACACCTTCAACTAAAGCATTGGCATCAATACCACGCTTACTCAAGGCCTTGATGGCATCTTCTTTTTTCTCTCTTAAATATGGTAGATCAAGCATGTTATTACAAACAAAAAATCCCGCACAAATGTCGGGATTTAATTATCTCATTTGAGTTCAACTCAAGCTCCTTCAGGAGGAAGAATTGAGACGTATGATTTGTTGTCTTTTTTCTTTCGAAACTGAACTGTACCATCAATCAGTGCGAATAGGGTGTGGTCTTTACCAATACCTACGTTTTCACCAGGATGATGTTTGGTTCCTCGTTGTCGAACGATGATGTTACCAGCAATAGCGATTGCGCCACCACTAACTTTAATACCGAGTCGTTTACTTTCCGACTCCCGTCCGTTCTTGGAACTACCGACTCCTTTTTTGTGTGCCATGGCTTAGGAATTATTTCTTGTCGTCAGACTTTTTGGTTGTACTTGCTTTCTTAGCAGCTGGCTTTTTGGCCGCTGGTTTCTTAGCTTCAGCTTTTGGCGCTGCTGCCTTTTTAGCTGCTGGCTTCTTAGCTTCAGCTTTTGGAGCATCTGCTTTCTTAGCCGCTGCCTTTGGAGCTGCCTTGGCTTTTGGGGCTTCAGCTTTCACCTCAGGGCTAGCCTCTGGTGCTGCTTTAGCCGCCGCCTTTGGAGCAGATTTCGTGGCACCACTTGCTGCGATATTCTCAATTTGAATTTCGCTTAAGTAATGACGGAAACCATTTTTCTTCTGGTAGCCTTTTCTTCGTTTCTTTTTAAAGACGATCACTTTGTCGCCTTTGAGGTGCTGAACAACTTTTGCTGTTACAGCAGCTCCACTGATAGCTGGGGCGCCAACATTTACCTTCCCATTGTCGTCAATCAAAAGAACTTTATCAAAGGTCACTTTAGAACCTTCTTTGTCTTCCAATCGGTCAACGAAAACCTGTTGGTCTTTCTCAACTTTATATTGATGCCCTGCTATTTCTACAATTGCATACATGTACCTGAATATTATATCTGGTCGTTAAAAAAGGGCTGCAAAAATAGACATATTAACAATACTGACCAAGGCTCTTTGCGCATTTTACTTTTATCTCCGAATCAAGAGAATTCCTAGAAAAATAACCAGCATTCCCATGATTTCGAATACCTGAATCTCTTCACCAACCAAAAGCCCCCAAAGTATTGCCACCAGAGGGATTAGGTATGTGACCATGGAGGCAAATAACGCTGAAGTTTTGGACACTAAATAGAAAAACAACACACTAGCAAAGGCAGTTCCTGAAATGGCTAAGAGCACAACAGCTCCAATTGATTGCTGTCCATCTATGCTCGAAAGCACGTTAAAGTCTCCTACATATAAATAGATAATGAAGGAAATAATTGAAACAGGCAAAAGGGATAAAGCCGCGACTTCAATGGACTTTACACCGCTCAGATAATTTCGAATAACATTTACACTCACACCATAACAACAAGTCGCTAAGAGTACAAGCCCTCCGTATTGTATTTGACCAAGGTCAGCACCGATCAAATCTTCAGCAAAAAGAAGACTGGAACCTATAAGCGCAATCAAAACGCCCAACCACTTTCGTCGACTTGCTACAATCCCGAAAAACCAAACACCAAAGAGTAAGGTAAAAACCGCCGTCAAGGAATTCAGCATTCCTGAGAGACTTGAATCAATTACCGTCTGTGCATTGGCAAACAATATGGCGGGCAACAAATTCCCAAGCAAGCCAACTCCAAGCAGCGCCTTCCACTTCGCTCGATGTTTATGGATGGCGCTTATGGCAAAAGGTGATAGTGATATTCCTGCAATGGCGACCCTCAAGCTGGCAAGCTCAACAGGCGCGAGACTGTTCAGTCCAATCTTCATGAGAATAAAAGAGCTTCCCCAAATGAAAGCAAGTATTGCAAGAATGAAAAAGGGAATGAGCCCGTCGGCCTTTTTTGACATCGCGCAAAACTATTTCAAACCGCCTGTAACAAAACCATGTTATTCAATTCTCGATGTATTTATTTCGCAGTGTGAATGTCATTGAAGTAAAAGAACTCTCGCGCCATTTTAAAATTGGCACTCAAGTCATTAAGGCCCTTCAATCAGTCGACCTGAAGGTCAAGCAAAATGAATACTTGGCTTTGATGGGAACATCTGGATCAGGGAAGTCTACACTAATGAATATTCTCGGATGCCTCGACCAACCAACGTCAGGTGATTACATCCTCAGTGGTCAACTCGTGAGTTCTTTGAATGAAAACGAATTGGCCGAAATAAGAAATCAAGAAATCGGCTTTGTTTTTCAAACCTTCAATCTACTACCAAGGTATTCAGCCCTCGACAACGTCGCACTGCCGCTCGTGTATTCAGGCATGTCAAAGGAAGAGCGAAACTCCAAAGCCGAAGAAGCACTATTGAATGTTGGCTTGAGTGATCGAATGGATCATAAGCCGAATGAACTCTCAGGCGGTCAGCGTCAAAGGGTAGCCGTTGCGCGGGCATTGATCAACAAACCCTCCATCTTGCTTGCCGATGAGCCTACTGGAAACCTAGACTCCAAAACCAGTTATGAAATTATGGAGCTCTTTGATGAAATCCACCATCAAGGCAATACCGTGATTTTGGTCACACATGAGGAAGACATCTCAAAGCGTGCGCGGCGAATAGTAAGCATGCGCGATGGTAGCATAGTGTCTGACAGCTGACCAACCTTAACAAGTCTATCTGCGTATAATAAGTGCAGGCTTTTCGAATCTGTTTTCCATTACCTTTGCCGTCTTTCGAAAAATTAACAGAATTGTAAGCTTAGACTAAAAACCAAACAGAGGGACTATGAAAAAACTTCTCACACTTTTAACTGTCGTTCTATCGACGAGCATTGCTTTCGGGCAATCTGTTCTTCCGATCGCGACAAATCTTGAACATGTAGATGCGATTAAGCCAATGGCTTATGACCAAACCCAAGAGTTCAAAAGCGGAATCCAAAAGAAAGCGAAAGCTAAATACAATGCCGCTGTTGCCGCAGCAGGAGATACAATCTTCTCTGAAGATTTTGGGAGCTCCGCGAGCATTCCATCCGGATGGAACAGCACAGTTGTTTCAGGACCTGGATCTTGGGCTTGGACAAATCAAATGTCACAAGGGCAGTATGCCGCTGGAACTGCAGCAATTGCCAGTCCAACAGGTACAAATGGTTTTATGATTTTGGACGCGGATGCTGGAAACTCTCCAACACCTCCTGGAGGCTTCCTTGATGTCGATGCTGTTCTTGCATTACCTGTTCAAAACCTAACGAATTATCCTTCTGTCGTTTTAGAATTCACCTCTTACTTCCGTCCGTTCACCAACGTGAACTTAGACATTGAAGTTATTGTTGCTGGTGATACTGCGATTTACGATGTAAGAAACGACGTTCCTACAAACACTTCTTCTGCCAACGCCATTACAGAGCGCATTAAGCTTTCAGCCGTTGCAGGTGGTAAGAACAACGTATTAATTCGTTTCCACTGGTCAGGCGACTCGCACTACTTCTGGCAAGTAGACGACGTTCTTCTTCTTGAAGGTGAAGAAAATGACTTAGCCATCACTCAAGCTTATACTCAAACCTCTCTTGACACGAACTCTTGGCCTTACTACTGGCAAGTGCCAGCTCGTCAAGGAAACAACCAAAACCTAACTCTAGCGGGTGATGTGTTCAACATGGGTAGCAACCCAATGACAAACGCTCAATTGAGAGCTGAAGTTTCTGGCCCTGGTGGATTTAGCTACTCAGGATCTAGCTTCGCTACGACTGTCCCTCCTGCTACACTAGAAAAGAAAGATCTTACTGCAGTCTTTAATCCAAATGGAGGAGTAGGAAATTATAATGTCGACATGTTCGTTGTTGGAGATTCTACATTAGGAGACCTATCAGACGACACATTAAGCTTCAATTTTCAAGTTTCTGACTCTGTTTTTGCAAAAGATCGTGGTACGGCTGCTGATGTCTTCACTGATGGATGGTCATACAACCCAGGAGCAGTAAGCAACTACGAATTGGGTAACTTGTTTGAAATCGTCACCCCAGACACCATAGTAGGGGTTGAATTCTTTGTTTCTGCCAACGTGAGCCCAAGTACATCTGTGTTCTCAATGAATCTGTCTTTCCACGTTTGGCAAGAAACTTCTACTGGTGGCTTCAACAGAATCTATAGCTCTGTAAACCCGACGCCTCCGGACGTTTCAAATCCAGATCGTTTTGTAATCAATTCAAACGACGTCGGAAACTGGGTATTCTATCCATTTGATGCGGATACTTTGAATCCTGGAAACTACTGGGTAACTTTTGAAGCAAACCACACAGCAGGAATCGATACCATGGTTCACTCGTACAGTGGTAATTACGATCTTTTCACACAATCTTTCGGACGTTCTCCAGCCATCAATTCTGGAAACCTATATGGTCTTTCAAGAATGCCGATGATTCGTTTGGTGACAAAATCATTTAGCTGCCCAACTTTCGCATACTCTAGTGCTGAAGTAACACAAGCTTCTTGTGGTGCAAGTGACGGAGCCGCTACAGTTGAGAACATCAACGGTGCAGGACCTTACAGTTTCCAATGGAATGCTGCTGCTGGAAATAGCACAGACAGTATTGCTCAAAATTTGGCTGCTGGAACTTACCAAGTGACAGTAACAGATGCAAACAACTGTTCTTTTGTTGCCCAAGTGAACTTGAGCAACCTCGGAGCTCCTTCAATCCAAAGCTCTACTCTAGTAGACGAAGATTGCTTCGGTGACGAAGACGGTAGCATCTCTTTAACTGTAACAGGTGGTACTGCTCCTTTGAGCTACACATGGAAAGATGGACTTGGTGCTACTGTTGCAACTGGCGTAACTTCTCTTACAAACTTGAGAGCTGGTAACTATACAGTTGAAATCCTTGATGCAAGTCCAACTCCTTGTCTTCAGAGTCGTCAGTTTACGATTGCTGGACCAAGCCTTGGTTTGACCTTGGTGTCAACCATTACTGGCCCTAGTAATTCATCACCAAACCTATTGTGTGCTGGTGACAACGACGGAACAATCAATATTGGTTTTGCTGGAGGTACTGCTCCTTATACATATGCATGGTCGGATGATCCAAGCGCGACTACAAACAGCCGAACAGGATTGACTGAAGGTGGATATACTGTAACTATTACAGATGCCAACCTTTGTACTCAAACCAGCACTGTGAGCATTACAGAGCCTCAAGCATTGAACATCAATCCTACTACTGCTCCGCCAGACAGAGGAATTAGCTTCAATCCAGCTCCGAACTGTTCAGCGAGCATAACTCCGCTTGTTACTGGAGGAACTACTCCACGTACTTACACTTGGACTTTGCCTGATGGAAGCGTTCAGCCAAACCTACCTAACGCAACATTCTCGAATATTGCTTTGGTTGGAAACTACACTTTAGCCATCAATGACGCCAACGGCTGTACCCTAGGTGGTACATGGACAGTAACGAATGCTTCTGCCCCAGGTGTTGCTTGTGTAGGTGTAGAAGAAGTTTTGGAAGGTTCAAATCAATTGAGCCTCTTCCCTAACCCAACTCAAGAAGGCATTACACTTCGTTTCAATGAGCAACTTTCAAATGGCGCTCGCATCGAAGTGAAAAACATGTTAGGTCAAAATGTATACGAAGTGGAATTGGCTAGCGATAAAGCCATCTACATCAACATGGAGAACTTTGAGAAAGGCGTTTACTTGGTAAGCTTTACCAATGGGGACACTGAAGAAACCCACAAAGTGATTCTTCGTTAATCCAAACCGCATTTAAAAGAAAAAGGCGTTCAGCATTGAACGCCTTTTTTTATGCTCTAAAGAATTTGATTCCTACTTTCTGATTGCCTTCATAAACTCCGAAGCATAGACGAAATCAACGACCTCTTTATTCTCGGCCCTGAGAATTTCATCCTTATCTCCCTGCCACCACAGCTGTCCTTGGTGGAGGAAAATAATCTTCTGACCTATCTCCATCACGGAATTCATGTCGTGGGTAATCACAATCGTCGTGATGTCTAGGTCCTTGGTTATTCCATCTATTAGGTTGTCGATTAAAATGGCTGTGATGGGATCCAATCCTGAGTTGGGCTCATCGCAGAACAAGTATTTAGGATTCATCGAGATGGCTCGTGCAATACCCACACGCTTTTTCATACCACCACTCAATTCAGAAGGAAAAAGATTGTTGATGCCTTTCATATCAACCCGTTCCAAACAATTGTCGACTCGGTCGCGCACCTCTTTGGAAGTCTTACGGGTGAACATCTGCAAAGGGAACTTAATGTTCTCCTCTACCGTCATGGAATCAAAAAGCGCAGAGCCTTGAAAAAGGAATCCAATTTCCTTTCGCACTTCTTTACGCTGATTCAAATTCATCTGGGTGAAATTTCTTCCATCGTAATCGACTTCTCCAGAGTTTGGCTCATGCAGACCCACGATGCACTTTGATAAGGTTGTCTTCCCAGAGCCTGAGGCACCAATAATGAGGTTTGTTTTCCCTCGGTCGAAGGTGGCTGAGATGTCATCCAAAACGGTGTTCTCTCCGAAAGCCTTTACGATGTTCTTAACCTCAATCAAATCAGTAGGAGTTGTGTTATTATGTAATTGATGATCAGGATCACGATGCTGCTATACACAACAGCGCGAGT
>Ga0209119_1005521_pt1 | contig 9957 bp, 6 predicted proteins | sample COG_03_FD_184747 | JGI IMG/M metagenome (GOLD analysis project Ga0209119, IMG submission 184747) | Pelagic Microbial community sample from North Sea - COGITO 998_met_03 (SPAdes) (version 2) | ecosystem: Environmental > Aquatic > Marine > Neritic zone/Coastal water | place: Helgoland, sampling site... | reverse complement strand
ACATCAACATCGGTGTCGCTGTCGATACACCAACAGGCTTAATTGTACCTGTTCTTAAAGGTGTCGACAAAATGACTATTTTTGATATTGGTAAAGAACTTAAAGAACTCGCTAAGAAAACTCGTGACCGTAAAGTTACACCTAACGATTTAGCAGGTGGTAGTATGACACTTTCTAACCTTGGTGGAATTGGTGGCACACACTTTACACCTATCGTCAATTGGCCAGAAGTGGCTATTTTAGGCGTTGGTAAAGGCGTGGTTAAACCTGTTTATGTCGATGGTGAGTTTGTACCTAGAACGATGACTACTTTAACTCTATCTTATGATCACCGTGTGATTGATGGGGCTGATGGCGCACGTTTTATGGTTCGTTTGTCTGAAATTCTCGAAGATATCGAACGTACACTTCTAGGAGGTTAATCCATGGCTGACAAAACACAATTAGTCGTCATTGGTGCAGGCCCTGGTGGTTATACCGCAGCATTCTATGCTGCGGACTGCGGTATGGATGTAACTTTAGTTGAAGCACAACATCCTGGTGGAACTTGTTTAAACGTGGGTTGTATCCCTTCAAAAGCTTTGTTGCACATTTCAAAGCTATTAGAAGAAACGAAACACGCTAGTGAAGCCGGTATCTTTTACGAAGAACCTAAAATTGATTTATCTAAAGTTCGCGACTATAAGTCAGGTGTTGTTAACCAACTTAAAGGTGGTGTTAGAACATTAGCTAAAGCCAGAAAAGTCAATTTAATTGACGGCTTTGCGACCTTTACCGGTAAAAACTCAGTTAGCATTAAAACAGCCAAAGGCGTTCAAGAGTTAGAGTTTGAACACTGTATTATTGCGACAGGTTCTGTTCCTGTTGTTCCTGGCCCATTGAGAATCGATTCACCTCGCGTGATGGATTCGACAGGTGCTTTAGAAATGGCTGACATTCCTGAAACTTTCTTGGTTGTTGGTGGTGGAGTGATTGGTTTAGAACTTGGTAGTGTTTATGCTAGCATGGGTTCTAAAGTAACGGTCATTGAAGCTTTAGATCACATTGCCAATGGTGCTGACCGCGACTTGGTTCGCCCTTTAGAGAAAGACTTTAAGAAAAAGTTCGAATCGATTAAAGTTAAAACCATGGTTAAAAACCTTAAAGAAGAAGGCGATAAAATCACGGTTGAATATGAAAATAAAGATGGTGTTGCATCTGAATCTTTTGATCGTGTTTTACTTTGTATCGGCAGACGACCTAACTCTGATAAATTAGAGTTAAGCCAAGCTGGCCTACAAGCTGACGAACGCGGTTTTATTCAAACGAATAAATCCATGGAAACTTCCGTTCCTGGCATTTATGCAATTGGCGATGTGATTGGTAACCCAATGCTCGCACATAAAGGAAGTCGTGAAGCTAAAGTTGCCGTTGATAAAATTTTAGGTAAAAAAGCAGAATTTGATAACGTGTGTATCCCTTCTGTTATTTACACAGACCCTGAAGTAGCTTGGACAGGCTTAACTGAAACAGAAGCGAAAGAAAAAGGTATTAGTTATAAACTCGGTAAGTTCCCTTGGGGTGCTTCTGGTCGTGCGATTGCTATGGCGAGAACCGATGGAGTCACTAAAGTTTTAGTCGACCCTGAAACTGATCGTATTTTAGGTGCAGGCGTTGTTGGTATCAATGCTGGTGAACTGATAGCTGAAGCAACTCTAGCTATTGAGATGGGAGCTGTTGTGGAAGATGTCACAGACACCATTCACGCTCACCCTACCCTAGCTGAAACCATGATGGAAAGCTTGGAATCTGTTCACGGTTTAGCAACACATATTTTTTCTCCGAAAAAGAAAAAGTAAGTTTAAACAATATTATTAGAAAGCCTGAGTAACGTTTGTTATTCAGGCTTTTTTTATGAAATTATTTATTTAAATCGTTGGTTTTAATTTCAGTTAAACGATGGGACATTTTAGTTTTTAGTCGTTTAACCACTTCACTGTACTCTGAGTGAGTCGCTAGGTTATCGTATTGTTCTGGGTCGTTATCCATATCGAATAACTCCATGCCTTTTGAACCATTTTTCCCATAAGAAATAAAAGCCCAACGCTCCTCTCTGAGTAAAATGCCTTTCTTATTGGCCACCCAAGCCATATCTCGAACTGTTTTAGATGCATCATCGATAAGGGGTGATAAGTCTTTTCCCTGTATCCCAACGGGTTCTTTTAACCCACACAAACCAGATAAGGTTGGGTATAAATCAATTAACTCTGTAAATGAATCACACACGGTTGGTTTTTTTCCAGGTACACGAATGATTAATGGAACCTTGGCTGACTCTTCTCGTAAACTAACTTTTGCCCAAAAATCGTGTTCCCCTAAATGATAGCCATGATCACTAGTAAATATAACAATGGTATTATCTCGTTGACCTGATTCTTCTAAAGCATTCATCACTTTCCCCACCATCGCATCCATATAAGCGACTGAAGCATAATAAGCTCCTACTGCTTTTTTCTGACGGCGAATATCCATCTTCATATTTACACTGGTTTTATAATTAATACCGGATTTAGGGATATCATCCCAATCGCCTTTTAACTTTTTTGGTAACACCATTTTATCATAAGGGTAATCTTTGTAATACTTTTTAGGTGCGACAAATGGAACGTGTGGTCGAACAAAACCAACGGCTAAAAAGTAAGGTTTATTTAAGTTTTTATATTGATGGATTAATTCCACTGCTTTTGCTGCTGTTTTTCCATCTGAATGAACTAAATCATCCCCTTCAGCTTCTACTACAACAAAGTTATTTCCACCAATAGGTGGTTTTTTACCATCAGGGTTATTTTCTAAAGTTTCACCTGGGCCTTTCGCTTTCCACTCAGGGCCTTGACTATTGTACTTTTCATTCCAAGAAGCTGCATCGTCAGACCCATCAGAACCTTGTTCAATGCCTATAGGAACTCCCATATGAAATATTTTTGAGACTCGTGCCGCATGATATCCGGCACTCATAAAATGTTGAGTCCAACTTTTTTTAGTTGGCCCTACGGCTCCTCTACCACTTACATATCCAAATACATTTGTGGCATGAGGGTAATACCCAAACATCATTGAGGCTCGTGATGGCCCACAATAAGGAGTTTGGCAATAAGTTCTTGTAAAACGCGTACCTTCTTTTGCTATGGCATCAATATTGGGTGTTTTACAAACGGTATTGCCGTAACACGATAAAGCAGTAGAGGTTAGATCATCTGAAATAATAAATAGGACATTATATTTCTTGTCTTTTTCATTGCCATTTAAATTAAAACAAAGTAATAAAACTAAACTAATTAACTTAAATTTGGAGGCTTTTAGATACATTTTTTATTATAATTTTATGATACTCATAAAAATTATAATATATATTGGTGAATAAATCAATATTTTTATATTTTTTTTACAAATTTATTCATCCAAGCTAGCTTCATAGAGTTTTAAAACTTCTGAAGCACTGAGGGCTTTACTAAAAATTCTAACATCATCTATATTACCACTAAAGGGACGGTAACTTGGCGTGTCATCTGATGCGCCTATAGCTAAAAGGTCATCATTTACTTCATCATGAGTAACACCTGTACTCGCTTGAAACTGGCCATCTAAATAGTTACTCATTGTTGTACCATCAATAACTAAAACACAGTTATGCCAATCGCCATCATTCACTGTTGTTGTTGAATTTATAGCATCACCACTTACCGCACTTGTATAATAATTACTACCTGATACATACATAGCATAAGGAGTACTACCTGTATATCTATCTTTTTGAATAAGGTAACCATTTCCATTAGCACCACTCTGTGAACCTGTTGTGCTCATCCATAAACTAATAGAAAACTTTTGATTAGTAGGTATATCTAAATCGTCGTATTCCACTCGGTTATCAGTTGCATCAAAATTTAAAGCTTGGCCCAGTAGTCCTGTTACCGAAGATGTTGCTGCTGTAAAGCCTCCTAATAACGTTCCTGCTATGTCACTTTCACTATCATCTGTTGAATGAGTACCGGTTGTTTCATCTAGTTTATACCAACGAATTAAATTTTCGGCCGCTATTATATCGTAGTTGTACGCTTCATATATTTTCCACCACTGACCTAGTGAACTGACGACACTTAAACTTGGGTACCCTAAAGTAGCATCATGCTTCATTTCAATAGCTTCTGCATCGTCTATTAAATTTCCACCTCCTTTAACTATCACTAAATTATCACGATTAATTTTTTTAATATGATAAGTTCTACCATTTACATTACCTGCATAAGGTAAAGTGACTCTAATATTATCTGAAGAAGCATTCACCATAACAATATGAGCACTATCTAAAACAACATCTGATGTAACAATTAAGGGTGTATATTCTACCGAACCTGTCACGCTTAAGTTTGACCCACCTGTTGATGAACCTACATTTAACTGCCCTGAGACGACCGCATTACCCGCAACTGATAACTTTTCTGTTGGATCTGTTCCTATTCCCAATCCAGTTGTGTTGAGTTTCATATCGATCACTTCATCGGATTGGACATCAAAATTGATTTCCCCAGAACTACTTTTTATATCAGCACTTAATTTACAGACAAATAGGCATATTATAAAATTGACTGCTATGATACTGTTAAAACAAGAAATATGTTTCATTATTTTATAAAATTATTGTTTTTATCCCAATATATAGTAATAATTTATAGCCCCTATTCAAATAGGCAAAATTAATATTTGACTGGTATTTCATATAATTTAAAAAAAGTTGGATCTAAATATAGACTTTTCCACTATTATGAACATAATGCACTATAGTGCGTTAACTTTGAGGTTTTTATGACAACTCCATCTTATGCTTTAGGTTTAGATAGCAGTACACAAAGTCTGACAGCTATTTTAATTGATGCTAACAATCGAACGATTCATGCTGAATTAAGTTTGAATTTTGATAAGCACTTTCCTCAATACAAAACGGAAAATGGCACCTTACCTCATGACGACCCTCAAATTGTCCATACACCTCCCCTACTTTGGGTAGAAGCCCTCGATACTTTATTTTCTAAAATGAAAGAAGCTAATTGGCCTTTAGATAAAGTAGAGGTTGTCGCAGGTTCTGGCCAACAACATGGAACCGTTTATCTCAATGAAAAGGCTAAAACTAAACTGCCTAACTTAAACATTGAAAGCTCTTTGATTGAACAGCTCAATGATATTTTTTCCAGAAGCACATCTCCTATTTGGATGGACAGCAGTACCAAAAAAGATTGCGAAGCACTGACTCAAGCTTTAGGAGAAGGTCTAGCAAGTAGTACCGGCTCTAGCGCTTATGAAAGGTTTAGTGGCCCACAAATTCGAAAATTTAGACGCGATGAACCAGAAGCCTATGCCAACACAGATTCCATTTGTTTAGTTTCATCTTTTTTAGCATCTATTCTCGCTGGTAAAATTGCTCCTATAGACCTAGGGGATGCAAGTGGAATGAATTTACTTGATTTAGATTCAAAAGATTGGAACCAAACAGCCTTAGATGTGTGTGGTGAAAACTTAAATGAAAAATTAGGAAAAGCAGCCGAAGCTGACGCTATCGTTTCAAATGCTAATAGCTACTTTGTTAATAAATATGGCTTAAATGCTAATGCCAAAGTAATGGCTTGGTCGGGTGATAACCCCAATAGTCTTATAGGTTTAGGCTTAACCCAAGAAGGTGATATGGCTTTAAGCTTAGGAACAAGTGATGTTTTATTTACTTTAATGAAAAACCTTCCAAATGAAAAAATGGGAGAGGGTCATATTTTTTATACACCTAAAAATGATTACATGGGGTTACTATGTTTTTCCAATGGATCATTGGCTCGTGAAAAAACGAAAGACCTTTTTTCACTCAGTTGGGACGACTTTGAAAAAGCCGTTCATGAAACTAAACCCGGTAATAATGGTGGTATGATGTTACCTTGGTTTATTCCTGAAATTATCCCCAACACTCAAAACCCAAATGTAGCCTATAATGGAATAGATTCCAATAACCCAGCTGAAGTCTGTCGTGGAGTGATTGAAGGACAAATGCTTTCTAGACTCATTCACGCTGAAAGTTTAGGTGTTAGTCCAAATCGCTTGAAAATTACAGGTGGTGCTTCTCAAAATAAAAGTGTCGTACAAATTGCAGCCGACGTGTTTGGCTGTCCCATCGAAGCTATCGACAGTGCAGCGAGTGCAGCTTTAGGGGCAGCACTTAGAGCTTTATCCGCTATGGTTCCGAATGAATCACTTGAATCGATCGTGAAACCTTTCGTTAAAGTCGTTGAAACCACACAACCTAATTTAGAGAATCACAAAATATATAGTGATATGAAAGCTAAATATAAAGAATTTGAGCAAGCTAACCTAAATTAGGCAAATAAAACCTTACACTTCTTTAGATAATCAATAAACTGGTTCTTAAGACTTTTGGGGAATCAGTTTTGAAGCGTTTTACACTTATAGAATTTTTAATCGTCATAGCTGTTTTAGTTATACTGATGTCTCTACTACAACCATCTATCTCTAGTGCATTAAGTTCAGCTAAAACAGCAAAATGCTTAGGCCAAGAACGCAGTTTAATGGTGGCTGTTAGTTTCTTTTCAGAAGATGAAGAAGGCCGTTTCCCTGGCGCGAATGATAGAGTATCCCTCAACCCTGATAATTGGATCGATGACTATAGTTGGGCTAGTAACAGAAAAACAGTTGAACCCATTAAACGCGGATCTTTATATAAATACACTCAAAATACTGATTTATATAAATGCCCTGAAGATAATCGTCATAATGTTAGCTTTCAGATGAGTAATTTAATTGGTGCTAGAAGTAATATTAAAAATGGGCACCAAGTCGAAACAATCCACGATTTAAAATCGCCACAGCATAAAATGGTTTTTGTTGAAGAAGATTCTTGGAGAGAGATCGCTATTGGCGCATGGGCTATTCATGCCTCTACCTCTAATCCTAACTTAAACTTAGGACGCTGGTGGGACGATGTGGCTAACTGGCACTCCAATGGCATGAACGTTGCATTTGCGGATGGTCATGCTGAATATTGGAAATGGGAAGACCCAAGAACCATCAGCCCTGAACAAGTTTCACCCAATAAATTAGGAACAACATGGCACCTCACTCATCCCAATAGTCCAGATATCGATAGGACCAGAAGAGCTTATTTAGGCTTAACACCCCTTAAATAAAATTGAAGCTTCACATTTCACCTATAATGGGGTTTAAATTTATTAGCTAATACATATTTTTGAACCTCTTTCTCAGTCACGAGATATTAAACCATTTGATAGGTGTTTTCGATAAAACGGAAATACTTAAACCCATTACACCCTTCAAAGATATAGAAACCCTTTTTCAAACTAGTCTATCTGAATCTTATGATATGGGTTTGATCGATGCTTCCCATTTAAAGAAAATGGAATTGGAAGATATCAGAGAGCTATTTCACGATATCCCTTTAGTTTTATGTTGTAGAGATTTAGTTGGGTTTCGTCTAGCCAGAGAACAATCTATTCGAGCCGTTGATGAAATAATTTATATTTCTTCTATTGAAGCGGTTCATTTAGAACAAATTTTAACTTTGATTCACTCTAAATTTAAAATGAAGCTCCATGAATCAGACTTAAAACTTAAAATCTCACGACAAGAACTGACTCAACGAGAACATCACTCAAATGTAACGCATCAACAATTAGCTTTACTCGAACTAGCCCAACTTAAATTTAAACAAGAAACTCTTGAGCACACCTTTGAGAATATTGGTTTAATTATTCTAGATACTTTAGGAATAGAAAGGTTTAGCGTTTGGTTGATGGACTCACACCTTGAAAAACTCAAATGCCAGTGTTTAGTCACATCAGAAGGTTACCAAACAGGAGATGAAGAACCTATAATAGAAAGGCATACATTTCCAGATTATTTTGACCACTTAGAAAAAGGCCATTCTTTAACCGTTGAAGATATCAAGAATTCAAATGCTGAAGAAAGAGTTTACCAAAACTTTTCAGCAAACTGCTTAAGTATTTTAGAGACCCCTCTTTTTGAAGATGGTGTTATTTATGGAACGATTAGGTTTGAAGAGTGGAGCGAAAATAGAACTTGGAGCATCGAAGAAAAATTCTTTGCCGATGCCGTGAGTGATATGGTAACCATGGCAATCGACCAATGGAATTTACATAAAGTAGAAGAAGATCACAAACGAAAAGAAGATAAACTTATTAAAAAACTAGAGAGAAGTAATCGTGAATTAAAAGACTTTACTTCTATTGTCTCCCACGATTTACAGGAACCTCTTTATAAAATTAATGCTTTCGGTGAATTGCTCGAAGAAATTTGCCCTCAATTAAACAATGAGGATGCTCTCTTTTTCGTACAACGAATTCGAAACTCTACCAGTAGAATGCAAAATTTAATTAAAGACTTACTTTCTTTTAGTCGCGTTCAAAGTTTAGACAAAAAATTTGAAGAAATAGATTTAAACCAAGTTTTTGAAATATGCTTAAACGATTTAGAAATACGTATTAAGGAAAAAAATGCCGTTATTGAATCCGACCTTTTACCAAAAGTCTCTGCAGATGCCACACAAATGCAGCAATTATTTCAAAATATTCTAAGCAATGCCTTTAAATTTACGAAACCTAACGAAAACCCTAAAATTTATATCTCTTCAAAATTCAATAAAAAAAATGGCATCACCTCTCTTATGTTTAAAGACAATGGTATTGGTATAAATCCAGAGTTTGCCTCAAAAATATTTGGTGTTTTTCAACGTTTATCTAGTCAAGATGAGTTCGAAGGAACAGGCATTGGTTTAGCCATTGTTAAAAAAATTGTCGATCAACACGGATGGAATGTTTACGCCACAGGTGAAACCAATGAAGGAATGAGCATTCACATTGATATTCCCAATAAAAGATTGCATTAATTTCAACTATTTTTAAAACTCGCTACTTGCAATCTCCTAAACATTTGGACGATGCTATAGACATAAAGCCTCGGATTCCCGATAGAAATATGCGTCGAAGTCGACCAAAATTTTGGATTGTTTTTTTTATATTGGCTAGTTTTGCCTTTATTCAAACTCAATCTTTTGCTGCCAATTCTAAAAATTGGCTAACTTCTAAATACGATGTCAGTAAAGTGATGTCCGGTAATAAGTTCTCTATCGACTTTAATGGTATACAACTTATCGTTAATTTAGTCAGTGTTAAAATAACCAATGAAAGCAAAGCTCAGGCTAATTTGAAAGACTGGTTAGAAGGTAACCAAGTCACCATCATTCCTGAAGCTGCTGCTGGTACTTCATCAGAAGGCTTTCAAAGAGTTTATGTTTTTGCATTTCAAGGCTCAAAAAGAGTTTTCGTGAATCAAAAACTCATTGAAGAAGGAAATGCAGACTATCAAAAAATAAGAAGTAATAGCTATGCAAAATTACAAGATGCTATGGCTAAAAGCCAAAAAGAACAGTTAAAAAGTTCAGCTACGACAAGCTCCTCCCTCGATAAAGAAATGATGGAAAAAGGTAGCTTCAAAGTTGTTAGTGAATTATACAGTAAAAAATACCATCGTATGGACTGTCGCTGGGCTAGCATGATTCACCCACAAAGTCAAATTATTTATGACTCCTACCAAGATGGTGAGTTAGCCAAAAAGAACCCATGTAGCCAATGTTGCTATTCACGAGTTCAAGAAATTCGTAAGCAAGATGCCATGAAAAAGAAACTAGGAGAATCAGAAAAGGTAACGAGTTATGCCTCCACTAAAAAATCATACTCCACTTCAAAACCTGCTGAAAAAGTTGAAGTCATTAAAAATGTTGGCTCTATTTTTGGTATTAAAGGTGATAAGTTTTTCTACTCACCTGTTTCTAAAAAAATTAGAAATACTAGCTCTTCAAAACTAGAAAAATATTCATCCTTAACTGCT
>Ga0209119_1005519_pt1 | contig 9959 bp, 5 predicted proteins | sample COG_03_FD_184747 | JGI IMG/M metagenome (GOLD analysis project Ga0209119, IMG submission 184747) | Pelagic Microbial community sample from North Sea - COGITO 998_met_03 (SPAdes) (version 2) | ecosystem: Environmental > Aquatic > Marine > Neritic zone/Coastal water | place: Helgoland, sampling site... | reverse complement strand
AAAGAACTAAGCCCAGTACAGTATAAAATCGCAAAAGACAATGGTTCTCAATGTGGTTATTGTACTCCAGGTTTTGTAATGAATATGCATTCCCTTTTGATTGCAAAAAATGGTAAACCACTTTACAAAAAGGAAATTGAAGAATGGTTTGATGGAAATATTTGTCGTTGTACTGGTTACCGCCCTATTCTAGATGCAATGAAAAGTTTTGCTTGTGATTTCGATAAAAAGAAAGATACTAAATACACAATGGATTGCTTCGTATCTCCTTCTGAAGAAGTAAGGCACAGCGACGAAGTAAAAGGAATTAATCCAGAAAACCTTTCTAGTACACCTAGAGCTTTACATTACAAAGATGATCAGCATCAATGGTTCCGTCCATTATCTCTAATAAAGTTGGAGAAATTAATGGCGGAACATAAAGTTGGAAACAAGCTTAAACTTGTATTTGGAAATACTACAACTGGAATTCCAGATGTACAACCAATATCTCCAAAGGTTCTTGTAGATATTTCTCAGATAAAAGAATTAAAATCTTTTAAAGTTGGTAAATCAGGTTTAGAAGTTGGAGCTTCAACTACCTACAATGATTTCAAAGAAAAACTTGAAGCTTTTATCGAAAATTCTCCAAGAAATAAGAAAGAAGGTTATAAAGCACTTCACTATATGGTGGAGAGAACTGCTGGAAACATAGTTCGTAATACAGCCAGCTTAGCAGGAAATACAATGCTTGTTGCTCGTAACATGAAAGAAGATGGTAGTGCGTTCCCATCAGATTTGTTTACTGCTTTATGTACACTTGATACTGAAGTTGTTATTAGAAGCAATGGAAAAGATATAAGTATGGGTATTCTTGAGTTTGCTCATAAATACTCCTCTGATAAAGATTTTGCCGACAGTGCTATTCTTGTTCGTTACAATATTCCATATGCTGAAAAGGGGGAATACATGGTTTGCTATAAAGTATCCATGCGAAATGTAAATTCTCATTCATTAGCGAATATGGGAATTAGAGTAAAGCTTGATTCTAAAAAGAAAGTTTCAAAAGCTAGTATTGTAATTGGGGGAATTGATGTTGTTGCTTTTCATGCAGTAAAAACAGAAAAACATTTAGATGGTAAGGTTTGGAACTCTTCAACTTTAAAATCAACATTAGAAGTTCTTCACAATGAATTAAACGATGTAATTAATAACTTACCGCAGTGGTTTTTAGACAAACCATCTGAAGGTATTTCTAACGATTATAGACGTGCTTTGGTTGAAGGTTATTTCTATCGTTTCTTTTTAAATGTTACTGATAAAGTTGATCCTAAATTAGTTCCTAAAAGAGATAAGTCTGGTGCTTACGAAAAACAAAGTGGACTAAGTACAGGAAGACAAGTAGTTCAAGATTACAAAAAAGAAACCCCTGTTAGTAAGCCATACATTAAGTTGTCAGCATTTGAACAAGCTTCAGGTGAAGCTATTTATACGCATGATATTCCAGTTCCAGTAAACGGAGTTTATGGATCGTTTGTAATTAGTAGCGAAGCCCTTGCAACGTTCCATTATCTTATTCCAGGTAAAAAAAAGAAAACCGAAATTGAAGCATTAAAAAAATGGCTTAAGGATAAGTTCCCTGCTTTTGTGGATTACATAACACATCTTGACATTCCTGAAGGTGGACAAAATGGTGAAAATGATGCAAGTTATCCAAAGTACGCACCTGATCAACTTTTCTCTACAGGAAGTATAACATACCATGGACAATCTATCGGATTAGTAGTTGCTGAAACGGAAAATGATGCAAATAACATAGCAGCTTACCTTCGTGAAAATTGTATTGGCTATAAACTTTCTAAAGAGGATGTAGTACTTACTATTAAAGAAGTATTAACCCATTACAATAAATACAATAAATCAGATAAATATTTCTTCCCTGGTTATACAAAGGATGATAATCATCAGATAAAAAACCCTAAATTTCAATCAGAATGGGCTTTAAATGATACACCTGAAAAAGTGTTTACAAAACTCAAACACGAAACTCAAACTTTAGATGGTGAGCGTTGTGATGTTGTTGCAGGAGTTCAGCAAACTGGTGCACAGATTCATTTCTATATGGAAACTCAATCTGTTCTTGCAATTCCAGGTGAACATAAAGAAATTGTTATACACTCCTCTACTCAGAGTCCAAACTCTGTTCAAGAGAATGTTGCGAAGACATTGAATGTTAGTGAGAACAAGGTTTCTGTTATAGTAAAAAGATTAGGAGGTGCATACGGTGGTAAATGTACTAGAACTCCATATGTAGCTTCGGCCGCTGCCATTGTAGCTAAAAAATTGAATCTTGCAATTAGAATTGCGCTTCCTCGTGAAACTGATTCAGAAATGATTGGTAAACGTCATCCAATGGTTGGTTCATGGAATATTGCTGTAGTAAAAGATGGTGCAAATAAAGGAAAGATAAAAAGATCCTATACCAACTTTTACTCAAATGGTGGAAACACTAAAGATTGTTCTTTCGATGTTTTAGATTGTTCTATACTAGGTTCTGATAACGCCTATAAAGTTGATACATTTTTTGCAAAAGGAAACATTTGTAAAACAAATTTAGCAAGTAATACAGCGATGCGATCTTATGGTGGTGTACAGGCTGGAATTATTATGGAAGAAGCTATTGAAGCTGCAGCTCATAAAATTGGAATGCTACCTGAAACTTTACGTGAAAAAAACCTTTACGAGATGGGTGATACGACCCCATTTGGTCAAGTTTTAGATTACTGTTTAATGCCTGAAGTTTGGAAACGACTTAAAAGGACAAGTGATTTTGATAGAAGAGTTAAAGAAATAGAAAAATTCAATAAAGAAAATCAGTGGAAAAAGAGAGGAATTTCTATGATTCCACTAAAATATGGTTTGGGATACAATCTTGGATTATTAATGCAAGGTACTGCCCTTATTGATATTTATGCAAATGATGGATCTGTTTTAGTTCAACACGGTGGTGTAGAAATGGGACAAGGAATCATGACGAAGATTGCACAGATTGCAGCTGAAACATTAAACGTTCCAATGGAATATATCGAAATGTCATCAATGAAAACTTCTGCTGTAGCAAACTCAACTTCTACAGGTGCAACTTCTGGTACCGTTATTAACGGTGGCGCTGTAAGAAAAGCCTGTGAGCAACAAGTTGAAAGATTTGAAAAAATGTGTACCGATCTTTTAGTGGAGAAAGGTAATAACTGGTGTAAACAGCATGGTATCGATTTCTGGAACTACAAAAAGAAAGGTTGGAGAGAAATAGTAACAACTGATCTTCATGGTAATAAAGTAACTCAAATAATGTGGCAAAACATTGTTAGTATGGCTTACTCTAGAGCTATCGATTTAAGTAGTCAGGCAACACATAATACTTCAGGAATGCAAGGTCCATCTGGAACTTTAACTGGAGATAAACAATTTTATGGTTTCACCTACAGTTCAGCATGTACAGAAGTAGAAATTGATGTTTTAACTGGTGTAACAAGCGTAGTTAGAAGTGACTTATTGTATGATATTGGAAAAAGCATTAACCCAGCTGTAGATATCGGACAAGTTGAAGGAGCTTTCGTTATGGGGCTTGGTTATATGACGACTGAATATTGGGTGACTGAAACTGAAAAAAATAAGTCAACACCAATTGGAGCATTGAATACAAAGAATACATGGACATACAAACCACCTGCTTCAACAAATGTCCCACAAGATTTTAGAGTTGATTTATTCCCTAGGGATTCTGCTGATGAAGTTCCTGAAAACCCAAATCTTTTAATGTCATCTAAAGGAGTTGGAGAACCTCCATTGGTTCTTGCCAATACAGTGTTTTTTGCTATAAAACATGCCATTTTAGCCGCACGTAAAGATAGAGGAGACGATAAATGGTTTGAATTAAAAAACCCTGCTACTGTAGAGCGTGTAAGAGAAGCATGTCAATTCAAATTAAAAGATTTAACGTTTAAATGCGCAAAAACATAAATATAAACACTTGATATAATATATAAATTAAATAACGTGTAATCAAAAACAAACATAAAAATGAAAAAACTATTTTTTACTCTATTCACAATGATTTTAATTTTCTCTTCTTGTGAGAAAAAAACTAAAACTACTATCATAAATGAAACAAATTATGAGGGATACACTGAATTAACTATTTTAGATAACATGAATTTTGGGAGACACGGGTTTCCTGATTTTGGATATATGGTCTCAAAAGAAGAATACTTTCAGAAATACTCGCATGAACCTGTTTTCAAAATAAAAACAGATTTCCCTAAGGTTAAACCTAAAAAAATGCCTGAATTTATTACTAAAATAGACTTCAAAAAAGAACCTAAAAAATATATAGAAGCCGTTAGGCAATATGGATTAGAAGGAAATAGAAACAACTGGAATCCCTACTTAAATAAAATTCGTGATTGGTATCACATTCCGTGGTTACACCCTAGTTCTGATGGATATAGTGCAACAGATGGAAATGAAGGTCCTCCTTTTGGTGGTACAGAAGGTTTTCACGGACTTATTAAGGAGGCTCCAGTATCAGCTTTGCAATTATCCCCAAAACAAAACGGAGCTAATTATGGCGTTTATGCAGTTACTTTAATTAATGACATGGCTGGATATGCAATGGGGAGAATGTGGAAAGACCCCAACAACCCTAATTACAAAGTATTGGATAAACGTTACTCAGATGGTGGCTTTCCTGAAGGTACTGTTTTTATAAAACTACTTTTCACAGATGCTCCAAAAATAGGTTTGGGTGATGAGATAGATTACCTTGTAAACCCCATGACCTGGAATGCTTATATCACTAATACATTTATGAATGAGATCCCTAAAGGTAAAACTGAAGCACCTAAACGTAGCGTAAACGAAGTTCACCTTTTACAAATGGATATTTCCGTTCGCGATCCAAGAGCAAACAGAAGTCCTTCAAATCCAGAAGGAACAGGTTGGGTCTTTGGAACTTTTTGTTATAATGGAAAATTAAATAAGAAGGACAAATTCATGAATCTTGTTCCTGTTGGACTTATGTGGGGTAATGATCCTGAAGATAGAACCAATATGACTACAGCATTTCCGTATACTAAAACAACGGTAAACAAGAATCTTAAAGAAACTGTAATTTTCGAAAGCGATGATCTTCCTCCTCAACATTTAGGTTGGAATGGTAGATTGGATGGTCCAGCTGATTTAACAACATCGTCCTGTATCTCTTGTCATAATTCTGCAGGATTCCCACAACATGCAAAACTTATGATGTCTGATGCACCAAAATATAATGGAAGTAAAACACCACCGCCAGGTGGAGGATCTGATGAATGGATGCAATATTACCAAAACATAGAATGTGGTGAATCAATAGATCAAGAAACTCAATATTCTACCGATTTCTCGTTCCAAGTAGCTATATCATTACAGAATTATTTCTTTGCAAGTCCATCAGTAAGAAGAGGACTTTGGGCTTCTGATTATTTAATTGAGCGTGTTAGTTTTGGGCGTGCAGGTTCAACACCCTCTGAATAGACCGCTATTGATTGTAACAAGCAAGACCCGCTGAAAGGCAACAAGATTTTGCTAAATCAATAAATTTATAGAATTGCCGATTCAAGTAAAAAACATACTTCAATCGGCAATTCTGTTTTTATAATTATAAAGTGCAAAAGGGGATGACACATGAATTTTTTAAAATAATAAAATCCTATAAAAAGTCTGTTAAAAACAATGTGAAAACTGTACTTGCTACTATTGTTTATGTAGAAGGTTCTTCTTATCGAAAAGAAGGAACTCAAATACTAATAGATGAAAATCAAAATATTACCAGTGCTTTGAGTGGTGGGTGTATAGAAAAAGAAACGATAAGACAGTCTTTAGATGTATTTAAAACGGGGATTCCAAAAGTATTCATACATGATGGTCGCTACAGAATAGGCTGTAAAGGAAGTACGTATATTTTATTAGAATTATTTAAGCCCAAAACGCATATACTCGAATGTATAGACCAGGTGGTTGCAGAAAGACAATCTTTTTCATTAATATGTACTTTTCTAAAGGAAGAAATTAGTAAATCAAGTTTCGGTACATCCTTCGAGTTTAAAAACCACTCTATTTGTAATAATAATAATAATAAAGAATCGAGTAATTTGGTGCTCAAACTGAAGATAGCACCTTTGAATAGGTTGTGTATTTTTGGTACAGAATATGATTCAGAAAAACTGAGCCAAATGGCAACTTTTCTAGGTTGGGAAGTTGTTGTTATCGGCACCCAACAATGTAATATCTCTCCTAATGATTTTCCTTTGGCAGCAAATATATTGACAACCAAACCAGAAGAAATTAAACCATCTTTCTTTTGCAATAATACTGCTGTTGTAATAATGAGTCACAATTACTCTAATGATTTGCGATTTTTAGAAAGCATCATTACTTCAGATGTTCGATATATTGGGCTTCTTGGTCCAGTGCATCGAAAAGAACAATTACTTAACGCAATTTTTGAAACAAACCTAGACATCGTCGAAACAGTTTTTGAAAAAATTCATGGCCCAGTTGGCTTAGCTATTGGAAGCGAATCTCCAGAAGAGGTATCATTATCAATAATGGCCGAAATTATCAGTATTTTTAAGTCAAGTATAATTAATCAATAATAGCACTAAAAATAATTTCAAATATCAAGAAGTAATATATATCCCAAACCAATTCATCAGGTTCTATTGTATTAACTTTTTTATATTTGAGATACTTATTTAACCCAAAAATAAAGCAATTACTGGGAGACTTTTTAGGACAACCATTTGAAAATAAATAGAAAAAAATATTATACTAAAAATAAACGCTCGCCAACAGCGTGTAAAAAAAATTACTGCTTTAGTGAAAAAAAAAGGGCTATTGCTTTTTTGCTAGATTGTTTTAATATTCGAAAATTCTCGCAGTCAAAACCGCAACTTTCCTTACACAAAACCGTTGGCAAACATAATGACCCGTCCTAAAATAAGACTACATAATTTAAAAGAACCCATGCCTACATCTATTTTTTTATATGATCTATTACTTCATAAAACCATTAATACCCCGGTATGTCCTTTAAAAAAATATAGGTTTCATTTTTAGTATCTATTTGGCAGAAGTAATGCGCTAGGCCATTGGTTACCATTAAATAACTAGCGTTGGCGGTAAGGTTATAGCGTGCAATTTGGTTAAAAGTTTCCTGTGTTATTTTTACACTGGGGGCTTTGCATTCTATTAACACCTCTGGTGTGCCTTTTCTGTTATACACCACTATATCGGTTCTTTTAGTTCTAGTATGTAGTTTAAGTTGCTTTTCTACAGCAATTAACGATGCAGGATACTTCTTCTCTTCTAGTAAGAATTTAAGCACATGTTGGCGTACCCATTCTTCTGGCGTAAGTACCACATATTTTTTTCTAATAATATCAAAAATAAGTGTCTTATTTTCGCTAGATTTGAGTTTAAATGCATAGGATGTAAAATTGAGTTCTTGCATGGGTTAAATGTAATAAAAACTAGGCTAATTGTTTTGCAGAACATAGAAATGATCTTCTAAAATAATTTGTCTTTAATGTGTAGCAAGCAAGGCATACTATGAATGAAATAAATGAAATTGTTTCAGATATTAAAAGTGGAGGGGTAAAACCTATCTATTTTTTAATGGGTGAAGAATCTTACTACATTGATAAAATTTCTGATTTTATTCAGGAAAACATTTTACAGGAAGAAGAAAAAGGCTTCAACCAAACAGTCATGTATGGTAGAGATGTATCTATTGAAGATATTATTGGCGCTGCCAAACGTTTTCCTATGATGGCAGAAAAGCAGGTAATTATTGTAAAAGAAGCCCAAGATTTAAGCAGAACCATAGAAAAATTGGTTTCCTATGCCAATAACCCACAACCCTCTACAGTATTAGTACTTAATTATAAATATAAAAAACTAGACAGGCGAAAAGCTTTATTTAAAGCCATTCACAAAACAGGCTTGGTATATGAGAGTAAACGCTTGTATGAAAACCAAGTATCAGACTGGATACGAAGGGTGCTAGGAGGTAAAAACTACCAAGTAGAACCCAAGGCTGCTCAAATGTTGGTAGAGTTTTTAGGAACCAATTTAAGTAAGATTAACAATGAGTTAGACAAGCTTATTAGCATACTGCCTCCAAAAACCATTATTACGCCCCAGCATATAGAAGATAATATAGGTATCTCTAAAGACTATAATAATTTTGAATTGCGAAAGGCAGTAGGAGAGAAGCAAGTTTTAAAAGCCAATCAGATAATTCAGTATTTTGCACAAAACCCCAAAAGCAATCCATTAGTAATGACTATTTCTTTACTCAATAGTTTTTTTACCCAACTGTTAATATATCACGGATTGCAAAACAAATCTAGAGATTACGTTGCAAAAACCTTAGGAATACGTCCCTTTTTTGTCGTAGATTATATTACTGCTGCTAGAAATTACCCAATGCGTAAAGTGGCACAAATTATTTCTTTGTTACGAGACGCCGATGTAAAAAGCAAAGGAGTAGGTGCCAGCCAATCTCATAGAGATATATTAAAAGAATTACTTTTTAAAATATTACATTAAATTTAACACATTATAAATAGTTCCCTACACATGAATTTTAAGAAAAAAAAAGGAAGATATATTTTAATTCTTCTCCTCCTTACCCTAGTATTTTTTTATGTAAATAAATTAACTAACACTGTTTCATTACAAGAAGATGAGTTTACTATTTCTGATGAAAAAGAAGTTAAAACTCTTCAAACTTCTCTAGATAGCATAGCTATACTTTCATCAATTAATAATGAACAGCTTCAAGATTCTTTAGATGCAATTAATATGAAGCTAAACCAAGCAATATTAGAAACGGAAGAAGACACCGTTAGTTTAAGCAATAAACTTAAAAATGAAGTTTCTAAGAGAACAAGTAAAATTACAGAACCAGAAGTATCAGATAAAAGAACTTCAAAAACTATTTATGGAAAGATTCTTAAAAATAAAAAAAAGAAAGTAATTAAAAATAATATCATTAGAAATTCTATATGGAATGCAGATGTAGTAAATATTGAAGATATAGAGGATATGAGTTTATTTACTTTTGATGAGTCTGATAAGATAGACTCTCTTCTTAATGAGAAAATTAAAGACGAATTTAAAAAGAAGAATTATTTTATAACTGATCAAATTATTTTTTCAGATCAAATAATACCTGAAATTGCTATTAACTTACAGCTTAAAAATGTTGATTATTTTGAAGGGAATCTTAAAAAACATACAGATTATATTTGTGTTGCTATTGCTTCTTATGCTTATTCTCAAAATAAATTTAGAAATGATTTTACAGATTGTAATATGACTGTTGCCTATTATATTTATTCGTCTGAAACTGGAGAAAACTTTCTTTCAGAAAAAGAAATATTTACTGGCTCAGCTCAAAATATAAAAACCTCAAAAAAGCTAGCAGTAGCTAATTTTGTTTTATAATATAGCTGTTAAAAACGTTTTTAAACCAATATTAACAACCTATGAGCTAAGAAATAAATAACGAAATAAATAAAAAACCAACTCATTAGAGTTGGTTTTTAAAAATCTTATAAAGATGAGTAATTATTCAGTTTTTACAGCTTTATCTGCTATAATCTTATTTTCTCTATTGGCCAATTCCCAAGCTGTGTGAAAAACCAAGCGAGTTCTAGTTTCTAATTGTTCATAATTAATTTTGTCTGGCGTATCTGTTTCTTTATGGTAATCTACGTGGGTTCCATTAAAGTAGAAGATAATAGGTACATTTAACTTTGCAAAATTATAATGATCTGATCTGTAGTAAAATCTGTTAGGATCATTCTCGTCATTGTATTTATAATCTAATTCTAAAGAAGTATATTTTGTATTCATTTGCTCAGAAATTTCATGCA
>Ga0209119_1005495_pt1 | contig 9985 bp, 9 predicted proteins | sample COG_03_FD_184747 | JGI IMG/M metagenome (GOLD analysis project Ga0209119, IMG submission 184747) | Pelagic Microbial community sample from North Sea - COGITO 998_met_03 (SPAdes) (version 2) | ecosystem: Environmental > Aquatic > Marine > Neritic zone/Coastal water | place: Helgoland, sampling site... | reverse complement strand
TAAATTTTTCCTTCTTATCCTTACTTTTGTAGTCACTCTTCCTGTAAATGCGCTTGACCATAACGTGTTGAATGATGCTTCCCAAGCCCGAGAATGGCTAAAGCTATTGCATTTTTCCAGTGGATCAGAACGCAGTGAAATTGAAAATGATAGTTTTTTTCTGGCGAACAATGGGCATGTAAACCCTCTGGCTGAATTGCAAGTCACCATCAACGCCCTATCTGCTCCCATTATGAATAACAATCCGAATACCCATGCTCAATGCCTATTTCCTGCTCGTTTGTTGTTTGTTAAAAAACGTGATCTACACCTTGGCCTACTTAACGAGTTACCCCATGTTATATGTGATAACTACTTGCGGTGGCAGGGGGAAAGCCCGGCTAAATCAGTTAGCATCATTTACGCCGATGGTTATCTTGGAAACCCTGCGTCTTTTTATGGTCACATATTGTTCAAAGTTGACTCAGGTAAAGATAAATTTACTAGCGAGCTGTTAAACAACAGCTTAAATTTTGGCGCTCAAGTGCCCGATAATGAAAATCCAGTAGCTTACATATTGAAAGGTTTGATAGGCGGTTACCAAGCGAAATATACCTCGAACCACTTTTATCGATATAACATTAATTATTCAGAGGTCGAATTACGTGACTTATGGCAATACGAACTTAATTTAACTCCAAGTAAGAAGGACTTATTAATAGCCCATGCTTGGGAATTGTTATCTTCTGGTTACACGTACTACTTTACCAATAGAAACTGTGCCTACCACATCGCCAAAATGCTCGAGCTGGTGACAGAAAAAGACTTAATTTCACCCTCAGAACCCTTTGTATTGCCGATTACTGTTTTTAACCGATTATCGAAAGTAAATGGATCTTTGATTAAAAAAGTCACAAAAACTGAATCTCGACAAAATAGGTTTCGCAGAAAGTACGCACAGTTAAATTCAAATCAGCAAAAAATAGTCGAAAATCTAATTGCTTCAGATAAATATACTGCAAGGTATTACAAACTCAAAGAGTCTGAAAAGAAACAGTTATCCGATGTCATGATTGATTATTATGAGTTCAGATTACGTCAAGATGACTCCCAGACTGAGCTAAAAAAGCGCAAACACAAGGTGTTGTTGGAACGATTAAAACTTAGTTCTGGTAACAATCCTAAATGGGAAGTCAGCAATCCTACTTTGCCACATGCTGGGCAGAGCCCAAGCTTAATAAGAGCTTCAATACAGCATAATTCGGTGACCGGAAACAGCTTAACCCTTCAAACCAGACCGGCCTACTTTGACTTTTTATCGACAGACGCAGGGCATTTACCTTTTTCTCAGCTATCCATGGCTGATTTATCACTGCGATTTACCACAGAGAAAATTAAAGTCGAAAAATTTGATTTACTTAATATCGAAACACTCAATATTAGTGCGACAGGTATGCCAGGCGATGCAGGTCTTGCTTGGAAGCTCAGAGTAGGTAACGATCGAGATGTTTTATCTGACTCCATTGTTTCCAACGAGTTTTTTGTAGAGACCGGTATAGGTAAAGCTCAGCAATATGGCAACCTTGCAGTGTATACAATGTTAGAAGCACGATGGCAGTCGCCTAACGACAGATCAGAACAAATTATGCTCTCACCTAAAGTGGGTTTTATTTATTCTAATGGGGATTGGAAGGTGCACTGTTTCGCCTCTTACCCCCTTCAAGTTGATCAATCTGCACTAAGGACAAAACTAAAATCTGGTTGCACCCAAAGGCTAATGGCGGATTATTGGTATGATGTGCGGATTAACGTTCAAAAACATTTTAGTAGTGAATTAGGCATAACATTTTCTTATTATTTGTAACCCAGCAGTTACTTAAGAAACGAGTTTTCAACTCACTACACTACTTGATAATGCTCCACTTCTGGAAACGGTTCATAAAAGTGATGCAATAAGATTTTCCATTGTTGGTATTCGCTAGACTGCCTGAAGCCTATGGTGTGATCCTCTAATGTTTGCCATTTGACCAACAACAGGTAACGACTTTCGGTTTCAATACTCTTTTGTAACTCATGGTTAGGGTCTATTGATAACCGGGCATAGACGAAATGATTTTTTGCGCCTGCTGAAACACTTGTTCAAACTTTTGCTTTTTCGGGAATAACATTCAATACCGCTTGTTCTAATATCACGAATTTTTCCTATGCTTGTGGGGGGTAAAACACAGTAAACAATATCCTAAAAAGTGCAGTATTCCTTCTAACAAGATGGCAATTAAAAAACCACATATCACACCCCATATCAGTGCTTGAGGGTCGATGAGGATCATGTAGCTATATTGTTGCATGGTTTGTTGAATAATTTGTTTGTCTGGTGTTGTGATGACGTGGAGTACTCGCCACAAGGCTGGTTGTGCAAGCGCCAGAGCTTCACCCTGAAGTCTCGCTACTCGTTCAGAGATGAAACGAATATTGCGGGCATCATTGTTGAAAACAGGATCGTCGCTGTTTTCATAATGTTTCACAAGATCTTCAACACTGCCATTAAAATAACGATCAGCTGTCTGTTTAAATCCAGCCAAAACCTGCAACGCCTCCGTTAAGTGAGCATCAATGCGTTTTTCATACTGATCAACAACAGCGGGAACCTGAATGCCAACCAGTAAACCACTGCAAAAAAGTATAAGCCGTAAGTAATCGATACAAAATTTTATCATTTATATACTCATTCACGGGCAAACATACCTTTGTCTGCCTGAATTGCCTTGCTGCTAAGGTGATGGACTTCTATAGTAAACACAAGCATTACCTAGGGGATATATGTTTGTTAAATTTTAAACTGAATAGCTTAATCTTGTTGGTTGCACTAACAAGTATCTCATTGCAGGCTCAAGATAATGAAGTGGAAGAGACCCTGCCAGTACAAGTTCAGTCAAAGGTGATGAAAACGCAAACTCATCAGCCAGTGGCTGAAGTCACACCTGATCAAGTTTCACAGCCTATGAGTGTATCAGAAACTCGCAGCCCTACTTGTCCAGCGGATTTCTTCACATTACCTCTATACCCTAAGGCCAAATTCTGCCAATTATTTGCCGAAGAACTGCCTGCCAGCATGTCTTATTTTACTATAAGCGATCAACAAACTGCTAAGGCGTTTTATCTTGAAGAACTAGGCCAGGCTGAAGATGAAAAAATGCTGAAAGGCCGTATTGTGCTGCAATATTCTAATGGTCAAAAAGTGGTCGTGATATCTAAAGACGGCCAAGGCAGTCAAATCGATATACTCATAAAATCTGCTGGTTAAAGTTATATAGCCCGTAATTTCAAAACTATTCTAAAGACCAAAATTTAAAAGTCTCATTTTATCTCGCCATTGGCACTTTCTTTGCTTATTCAGGAAAAGACTCACACTGAGTCAATTTTCTGACATTGGCTTTTGGAGATACCGTGGAACTAGCAATTGTATTGATGATGTTACTGATCATAGTCGCTGTAGGCGCAATGAAATTACATGAACCGGGTTTGGCATTTCCTTTTAAAAAGAAAGGCAATTTGTTTACCCCCGTTGAACGTTCATTTTTAGAACTTATCGAAGAAGCAGTAGGACAAGAATTTCGAATCTTATGCCGGGTGAAGATGAGTGATATTTTATCTATACGTCAAACTGCAGATAAAAAGACCAGTAAAAGTGCCAGTATACGAGCAGGCAGCAAACATCTTGATTTTGTTCTTTGCTCAAAAGAAGACATGTCACCTATTGTGGCTATTGATTTAGTCCGCAACAGTGGAAAAGACGGTTACAAGAGTCAGCGTGACTTTTTTGTAAGCGGTGCCCTTGATGCAGCACATATACCTCACGTGAGGATCAAAGTGCGTTCTGGCTATAAAGCACAAGATATTAGAGAATGTATCCAAGCTAAATTACCCAAAACTAGATTAAAGCAATTAAACGCCCCTGTGCCTCAAAGCGGTGGTAAGTTGGCAACAGATTTTGCCAGACAATCTAGACCTACACGGCCTATTCAAACTAATAAAACGGTTACCAGTCGCCCTGCGGCGGCAGCGTAATACAAATCCATTAGATTCAAAATGATGAATTAAGCGGAGGTGTAACCTGGTAATGGATTATAAAAAAAGCCCTTTAGAAATACTCTAAAGGGCTTTTTTATAAGCGTTTTTTGCAGCGCTTATAATAAACGCTTCAATAAAAACTAACCTTTAACGAATTCAACACCCATTGCGATGTCGTTACGTAGGCCATCTAACATTGCGTTCTTAGCGTTTTCTTCAAACTCACTCAACTCACCGTAAGATAGAATTTCTTCTACGCCGTTTTTACCTAAACGTACTGGGTGAGCGAAAAATGCAGCGTCATCACTATTAGTTTCAACGTAAGTGTATTCCACCACGTTTTCACCGCGCATAGCATCGACTAAAGATAAGCAGAATCTTGCAGCCGCTTGACCCATTGAAAGTGTAGCTGATCCGCCACCCGCTTTAGCTTCAACAACTTCAGTGCCCGCATTTTGGATACGAGTTGTTAAACTTGCTACTTCTTCAGCAGTGAACTCTACACCTTTAACTTGTGATAAAAGTGGCAATATAGTGGTGCCAGAGTGTCCACCAATAACAGGAACGTGCACATTGGCCGGGTTTAATCCTTTAAGATTACCCACAAACGTTTCTGAGCGGATAACATCAAGCGTGGTCACACCAAACAATTTTTTTTTGTTGTAAACACCTTTGGCTTTTAACGCTTCTGCTGCGATAGCAACAGTTGTATTGACTGGGTTAGTGATAACACAAGTACAAGCTTCTGGGCAGTTGTCTGCAATAGCATCCACTAAATTTCTAACGATACCGGCATTAATGTTAAATAAATCAGAACGGTCCATACCTGGCTTACGAGGCACGCCAGCTGGGATTAACACAATGTCACAACCGGTTAAGGCATCGGCTAAATCATCTTTTCCATAACCTTGTACTTTCACATCAGTAGGGATGTGGCTTAAATCAACTGCTACGCCTGGAACCACTGGAGCAACATCATACAAAGATAACTCTGAGCCCGCTGGCAATTGAGTTTTTAATAATAATGATAACGCTTGGCCGATACCACCGGCTGCACCTAATACGGCTATTTTCATGATTCTCTCCTGTGAAAAGCGTTCTGCTTTGCAATATTCAAAGCTAACATGGGTTGTATTTATGTGTTGTATTTATGTGTTGTAATAAAAAGTGTATAAAATATACGTTTTGCTCAATATTTATAACCGCCAGATTATACTAGGGTATTGACCGATTTAATAGGCGCCTATGTTTTATCATATACTCATGCAGTCAAATTGCTTAAACCCAAGCAATACGGCAAAATACAATTATCAACTCCAACAACTAGTTGCTTATGGCCACCACTAAACAAGACGCACTGATTAAAGCATTTAAAGACATTCTTAAAACGGAAAGTTTTGGATCCCAAGGCGATATAGTCGAAGCGCTAAAAACGCAGCAGTTCGATAATATCAGTCAATCTAAAGTATCCCGTATGTTAAGTAAATTTGGCGCTGTTCGCACCCGAAACGCGCGAGGGGATATGGTTTACTGTTTGCCGCCAGAACTGGGTATGCCTACCGCAAAGAGCCCTCTTAAACAGCTTGTGCTGGATATCGTGCACAACAATGTCATGGTGATTATTCGCACTAGTCCTGGCGCAGCCCAGTTGATTGCTCGTTTATTAGACTCCTTAGGCAAAAAAGACGGCGTGTTAGGCACCATTGCTGGCGATGACACCATATTTATTGCGCCCGCCGATGTCGACACGATCGAAGAGACTCGCAAGCGTGTCGAAGCATTATTTGAAAACGTATGAAAATGTATAAAAAACATATTGGCTTTGCCTTTAACATTATTGCACTAGGTCTATTTTTCCCCGGCATACTGCTGACCATGTTTTCCTTTAACATGGAAATGGCGGCCAATCTTAGTGGGTCATCTATTACCTCTTCGTTAATAGATAAAGAATTGTCCATTATGGCTACCGTTAAAGCACTATGGGAAGACCAACGGTTGTTAGTTGCCGCGTTGATATTTGCATTTTCAGTATGTATTCCACTATTAAAAACAATATTGCTTTGTTTGGCTTACTTTACTCAATCGCTACAAGTTGCAAAAAGACTCATTAACTTTGTAGGCGCTATTGGTAAATGGTCAATGGCCGACGTGTTTGTTATCGCTATTTTCTTAGCCATTATGTCTACCAATCACGCCGACACTAGCAATTCAGAACAACTCAGTGTATTTGGTTTTAAGATTGCTTTAGACATTAGCACTCAAACTTTGTCTGCGGCTGGTGAGGGCTTTTATTACTTCACTGCATATTGTGTGTTGTCTTTGATCGGCACTCAGTTGGCTAGTTCTGCGATGAAACAAAAATCTGCAACTTAAACCATGACTTTGGCGTATTTACTACATAATATGAAACTAATCATGGCGTTGGCCTGTCATGATTAATAACAGTGATAATTTAGCGGCTTCTTAAATGATCACTAAAAATCCAACGAGTAAGAAATTACCTTGATAAAAGGAATCTCATCATGAATCAAAAATCATTGTTAGCACTTGTTACTGTTTTTTGCCTTGTACTTTCTGCATGCGGAGGCAGTGGTTCACAGTCACCAGGTATTCCCCCAACACCGAGTATCATCGAACCAGATTGGATACCTGGACAATTTTCTGATGACTCAATTTACAAAAACCTTTGTGCCGTGCCAAGAACCGTCCCAGATAGCAACGGCGATACATTCCTAGATTCTCAAGGCACAGCCATGCATGAAAAAATGTGGCTACGCTCTTGGACTCACGATACTTACCTTTGGTATAACGAGGTAGATGATAACGACCCTTCACCTTTTTCTGTTGCTGATTATTTTAGCCAGTTAAAAACCAATGAATTAACAACATCAGGGTCACTTAAAGATAACTTCCATTTCTCCCAATCGACTGAAGACTACAATCAACGAACACAAAGCGGTGTCACCTCTGGATACGGTATCAGTTGGGAGTTTGTTAGTTCAAGTTCGCCCAGACGATTAATTGTGCGTTATACCGAACCTAGCTCACCAGCCGCCATCAACAATGTTAGCAGAGGTTACGAATTGAAGACAATTGACGGCATCGATTTTGTAAACGCAGGTGCTCAGTCTGAAGTTAATCAAATCAATGCTGCGTTATTCCCCTCTGATGCGGGGCAAACCTTCAATTTTGTTTTTTCTGATGATGCAGGAAACCAAGTGTTAGACATCAACTTAACGTCCGCAAATGTTGAGTTACAACCCGTTCAAAATATATCTGTATTCGACACAAACGCTGGCAGGGTAGGCTATATGCAATTCAATTCATTTATTAGATCGGGTCAAGACGGTTTGATCAATGGTTTTCAGCAATTTGTTGATGAAGGCGTGACTGAATTGGTTATTGACCTTAGGTATAATGGTGGCGGACTAGTGACAATGGCCTCACAAGTTGCCTATATGATTGCCGGCAGTGCGCAAACAGATAATATGGTATTCCAGACGTTCAAATTCAATGATAAATACATAAACCAAGACCCTGTTACTGGCAATACAAACACACCGATCCCCTTCTATAACCGCGAAAAAGATTGGGCCAGAAATGAGTTTACTAATAATATTTTGCCATCCGTTAATTTGCCTCGGGTTTTTATTCTGGCTACGGACAACACTTGTTCGGCTAGCGAGGCGGTCATAAATGGTCTGCGAGGTATTGACGTAGAAGTTGTCTTAATCGGTGATACAACCTGCGGTAAACCGTTTGGTTTTTATGCAACGGATAACTGCAGCACCACTTATTTCAGTGTGCAACTACAACTAGATAATGCGAAAGGCTTTGGTGAGTACTCAGATGGGTTTCAACCCGTTTCTAGTCCTGCATTTGACAACCAGTTACCTGGTTGCACGGTAGCAGATGACTTTACTCAAGCACTGGGTAATAGAAATGAAGCACTGCTCAAAGCTTCTATAGATTATGCTGAAACTGGCGCTTGCTCCATCCAAAATAAACCTGCAATCAAAGCGACGAAAATTCAAGGTGCGGGTATTGCCATCAAAACACCCAATATTCTCCTAGAGTCAATGTTGATTTTGACACCTACCAGCGAGCCATCAACATGATGAAAAAGCACACGGTAAGGATTGTAGTGATGACAACAGCCTTTATGTTGAATAGCTGTTTAGCGTTACAATCTTTGCAGCCCGTTGAGGCGTTACTCCAACAACCCTCCGTAAAAAGTCGCCTAATACTTGAAAATGCCATAGGCGACTTACTGAATAGCCAACCAATTAAATTAGCAGATAACGTATTTCTGCAGAAAAGCACGGTCATAATTGACCGTCGACAACCCAGAGATAACCGTGGCAACCTGCTTGACGGACGAGAAATGCGTCAAGGGGATACCGTTTCTTTATTCACTGAAGGTGGGAAGTGTTATGTAAAACATGACCAAAGCGGAAATATCAAACTGGTAGATAAAATCGACTGCAATGCGAAATAATCCCTCGTTTACGGTGAAATTTGGCTGTTCATATGTATCTATCAGTGTATTTATCCGGACACACACCTAGTGCATATGCTTAACTTCATCATTCGTTTAATTTTTTGAAATGCTCGAAGTCACTTTTTACAACTGACGCGTATTTTATTGCCACATTCAGCATTTCATCACTGGCTGAGGATAAGGCAACACTGACCGCCTGTTCAAACCGAGTTGAGCGTCTATCTCCCCTACAATGAGCCAATGCCAATGCTTTACCGCAGAGCTTTGCATAACCACGTCACCCTGCTTGTTCACATTGCCATTACCCATAGCGATATTTTCTGGATCAAAACCGACTCTGGCATGATGCCGTGAGCGAACTAACCAATGTTCACCTTGGTACTCTACTTCATCTAACACTAAGTCAGGGGCACGTTGCATCCGTTGTTGGCAAACAACCGTTAAATGAGCGGGGTTCAATCGATTGACTGGGCTAAGGTCTGTAAAGTAATGAATAGGAGCTGCTTCACGTTGTTGTTTCACTTCCACAATATGACATAAAGGCAAATCAACTTTTCCATGGAAGTCTTTTGGACCCACTAAAAAATAATATCTTTGCATATTAACCGAACCTGTCCCCGCATTGGCTCTTTCAACCACATCTAACACAGCATCATCCATGTAAGGGCTAAACACCTCAATCAACTGCTTTTTAACCTTAGAAGACACCACAATAAATTTATCGGAGTTAACTTTAAAAACAAGTCCATCAGGCTCAATATCAATTGCTTTAGCTAAGGCGCTTTTAGTGCCGAATAATTCAGCTCCAGTTGAGCGCTGAAGTGCTTTTAGATAGCGTTTTTTCATTGATGCAGAGGAGTCCACATTACTGATAGCCATGGCAAAATGTTGCTTACTTTTAATGCCCCCTTTGCAGGTCGACAAGTAAGCCGACAAAAATGCATGTATTGCCTCGTTAACTTGGGTGTCTGAAACCACAGGTTTTTCCAGCGGCGTTTCGCACGTTATATATAAACCTGTCTGTGTCCCACGGCAATGATCTGCACACAACACAACACTTGAACAAAACCTTAACAAATCCCATCCTGCATGACCAATACACGCATCATCAAAATCATTGGGAGAAAAAATCACACTATTACTGTGTGAACCATCTTCGGTTAAAAAACCAAAATTTGAAGTATGGCAATCACCCATAATAGTAGTCAGAGGCATATCACTGAAAGAAGAAGGAAGAACTAACAAGCCTGACGCTAAATCTGCATAAAACAGTTGAGCCGAACCACGATAAAACACAAAAGGGCTAATACACATTTTTTGATGTTTAGCTAAACAGGTGACCTGGTCAACCTAATACGACTACCCAAGTTAAGCTACTTTTTGTAATTCATGGTTTTGTTGTTCAAAGTCATTAGGACTTTGGTAATCCAAGTA
>Ga0209119_1005493_pt1 | contig 9987 bp, 10 predicted proteins | sample COG_03_FD_184747 | JGI IMG/M metagenome (GOLD analysis project Ga0209119, IMG submission 184747) | Pelagic Microbial community sample from North Sea - COGITO 998_met_03 (SPAdes) (version 2) | ecosystem: Environmental > Aquatic > Marine > Neritic zone/Coastal water | place: Helgoland, sampling... | reverse complement strand
GGATGTAGTTAGATAATAATCTCCTTCTCTTAACCTATATTTGCGCCTCGTTGGGGATGTAGCTCAGTTGGCTAGAGCGTTTGACTGGCAGTCAAGAGGTCGTGGGTTCGAATCCCATCTTCTCCACCACGCAAAAGGCGATCGCATAGCGGTCGCCTTTTTTATTTTAAGACGAACCGTGCATCACTTAATATTGTTAAATAATGTATGATGAAAAAAGCATTACTATTTACAGGGTTGCTGCTTTCCCAAAGCATATTTGGACAAGTGACCAATTTCCAAAAGGAATTTAATTCGATCAATGAGAACCTAATGCTGGGCCTGGGGTCCTATGCTGTTGCAAACTTCGCCCTCAGCGGTGTAGGATATGTTACAAGCGAAGACGAATATTCCAAGCGATTTCATGAAATGAACGTGATGTGGAATACCGTAAATATTGGACTGGCAATACCGGGATATATCAAAGCGCGCCGAGGCGGAGGTCCCATGACCATGGCTGAGCTGGTTAAGGCGCAGAAAAAGACAGAATCTATTTTTTTATTCAATGACGTTTTAGACGTGGGATATATTGCTGCGGGAATTTGGATGCGAGAAGTGGCCCTGAACCAATTGGACCAAGAAGATCTCTACAGAGGCTACGGCAATAGCCTCATTCTTCAGGGGTCGTTTTTACTTGTTTTCGATGCAGTCGCCTACTATATCCACCACAGCCACGGAAAAGATCTGGCGCTCGAAAAAGTTTCTTTGAGCGCTTCAGGCGGGGGTATAGGTTTACGTGTTGCACTCGATTAAACCAGTAAAGCCAGCCCTTGAGGCTGGCCTTAATGCTTAACATAGGTTCTGGAGGGTATTAAAATTGGTATACTGCGGCAATTAGGATGGACGCTAGTTGATCCGTGGTCATCGCATTGAACTGCGGTGCGGAACTTTGATCTAATCTGCATTCAAGAATTAGTCGAAGCTCGTCGGTTTCATAAGCGCCGGTGAGAGTGAAATCAAGTGTTGTGGTGCCGGCACCATAGGCAGGACCCCCCGCGTCGAGTTCGTGAAAGATTTCCGAACGAAGCCCAACTGCAAATTGGCCTTTAATCGTCTTTGAGGGGTACAATGCTACCCCGTAGAAACCGCCAGTTGATGGTGTTTCGTTGTACGAAGCATTGATTCCAAGTCCTGTGGTTTTACCTAATTCATAACTACCCGTTAAATCAATTTGAAAAGTGGGCGATGCATCGATACTTTGCTTTCCGTAGAGAAGATTTAAGTAGGTATCTCCATAGCCATATTGGAGTCCATAGGTATACAAGTCTACATCATTCATCTCTGTAAAATCGGTGGGATTCATGATAGCCAACATGACCGATTGTTTTTCGCTTAGCGAGTAATCGGCTTTAAGTCCCGTATGGGAAAATGGTCCATACGAGAAAAGATACGAGGTGGAATAGTGAAAATTATCTACTGGAGAGATGACCTCATAGCCCAGAAAGGTATTAAAGTTTCCTAGGGTTAAAGTGAGCTTTTCGGAGGCATGCCAATACGCATATAATTGGTTGACAATATTGCCGGTCGCGCTGTAATAAGGCGACGCAAATACGGCGTCAGTGCCGCGAGGACCGAAAACTAAATCTGCTACGAATCCACCTTTGTCGGTGCTTTTCTCTGCCTTGATATTCACCATGCCCAAAGCAAATCCGTTTAAGTTTGCAAAACTTGAAGCAGGGGCATCAAATTTTCCTGCATTGAGGTTGGTTCTAAAATAGGTGTCAACGGATCCTGAAAAGGCAATACTTTCTTCTGCTTCTTGAGCGCTGGTTGAAATTACAGCACCGATTAGTGCTGCGAACAGCCAAATTTTTTCGACTTTTGTTTTAACGATTTTCATTTGAGGGAAATTGTTTTCAGAGCCCGGAGTGTTACAGCACTTCGGGCTCGCTTTTATAAATAGATTGGATAATTAGTGTTGATTCATACGGAAGTCTGCATAAGCGGACATGCCTCCATGTTCTGCCTGGTCTAGACCGTCCAATTCTTCTTCGCGATCTACACGAAGTCCCCAGATTTTTTCAATCAAGGTTAAGAGCAACCAGCCTGATGTGATGCAGAACGCAGCGACGATGCCAACACCAGTGAGTTGAATTAAGAATTGGTCCGTACCAGCTGAACTGCCAAAGAGGCCTACGGCGAGCGTACCCCACATACCAGTTCCTAGGTGCACAGCAACAGCACCAACCGGATCGTCGAGCTTTAATTTATCGAGTAACGAAACAGCGAGAACGACGATGACTCCACCTATCGCTCCGATGAGAATTGCATCTGTAATTCCCATTAAATCGGCCCCTGCGGTAATACTGACTAAACCACCTAAAATTCCGTTCATGAACATGGTGAGGTCAAAGTTTTTATAGACGATGTGAACGAAGCCAGCCGCCGCTAGACCGCCAGCTGCCGCGGCAATGGAGGTCGTGGTAAGCACTAAAGAAGTCAATCCTGGATCTGCACTAAGCACGGACCCTCCGTTAAACCCAAACCAACCTAGCCATAGAATAAGTACTCCGGCTGCCGCGAAAGGCAAGTTGTGACCAGGTATGGCACGGGTTTTTCCGTCTTTATCAAATTTGCCAATACGCGCACCTAATTTTATGATGTACAACAGAGCTGCCCATCCTCCTACGGAATGAACAAGCGTTGAGCCTGCGAAGTCATAGAATCCCCATTCGTCAAGAAAACCGCCTCCCCATTTCCAAGAACCTACTACAGGATAAACGAGGCCTATGAGCAGGATGGAGAACACGAAGAATGAACCTAATTTCGCACGCTCTGCAACAGCGCCAGAAACTATCGTCGCTGCCGTAGCAGCGAACATGCCTTGAAATAAGAAATCGGTCCAATAGGTATATCCTTCATTGTATGCAAGATCCAGGCCTTCCGAGCCGATCGGGCTTTCAAGACCAAACAGCCCTACGAAGTAATTAGGTAAAACCCCGTTCCAGAAGGATGCGGGGTACATCAGATTGAATCCGATAAGCGCATAAAGCACTAGTCCTGCACTTATGATAAAGAAGTTTTTAAATAGAATGTTGATGGTGTTCTTTTGGCGTGTTAGGCCTATTTCTAAAAAACTGAACCCAAGATGCATGAAAAATACAAGTGCTGTACAAAGCATCATCCAAAGGTTGTTTATAGTGAGAGTAAGTGTCGTTTCCATTTTTTAATAGGTATGAATGTGATTATTTCAGTGTAAGGCCTCCGCTTTCTCCGGTACGGATGCGGTACGCATCTTCAACGGGTGTGACAAAGATTTTGCCGTCTCCAACTTCACCGGTTTTTGCCGCTTCCAGAATGGCATTTACGGTCTTGTCTACAAAGTCATTGTTTACAACGATACTGAGGTAGCGTCTTTGAATGTCTGTAGAGCTGTAAGCAACACCTCTGTATAGATGTTCCTTTTTTTCGTGACCTACACCAGTCACATCCCAGTAACTAAAGAAGTACACATTCACATCATGAAGTGCCTGACGGACCTCATGAAATCTCGATTTCCTAATAATTGCGTCTATTTTTTTCATTTTGAGGGTTGTTTTGAGCAAAACTATGAATAAAATTCAATAAACCCCCTAAAAAATTAGGGCTAATTCAATGAAATGTACAACATACAGAAACTTACCCCCTTAAAAAGAGGGGTTAATATAGATATATAGGTGTTTTTTAATGAACACCCCCCCCTGATTATAAAAGGTCTGGTTGATCTTGGGAGGGTAGTGCAAAAAAAAACCCGATCCAGTAGATGGATCGGGTTTGACTTAACTTTATTGGATTGGTCTACAAAAGCAGCTAAAGAGTGCCTTTGGTTTATTGGTTTCGTCAAAAGTGCGATTTATGAATAGTTCGTTCCGTATATTTGTGTTTAAACGTATGTGTAACATGTATATAAAATTTAGTTCTAGACGGGTTTATGGACTTCTTCTTTTCCTCATAATACTCTGTAATTCAGTGTATTCGCAAGGATATATTTCTTGGAAATTGTCAGATAAAATCGGGGTGCAACGTATTTCAGTTGAGACAGGTGAAAACATTGTGTTTTATGACAATCACATAGATACGCTACCTAAATATACGCTGAACTATGCCGCTCAAAACTATGAAATAACACTCAAGGGCCATCTGTTTAAAACCAGTTCTGGATTAAAAGCGGTTTTTCCAGGTACGGGAAAGGTATTTCTTGTTGATACAGCCGCCGGTATCATTAAGCGCATTGATGAGACCTACTATTCTGGCTACAACTTTGATAGTTACCAATTCATTAGAAACGATACGATTTATTCATTTGGGGGTTACGGTTTCTGGATCCAGAATAATTTGCTCACTTATTATTCGGATGTACGGAAAGAATGGAGTTTGTTTGGTAAAGCGCCATTTGCGTTAGAGTCCCCTGACTTGCAAGGACCCCAAGCACAGATTTCATTTTATGACCGTCTTAATGACATTCTGTATGTGGTCTATCAAAACGAGGCATATAGTTATAGATTTATTAACCGTAGTTGGAATAAACTAGGACAATCTGATATAGATTTCAATATGCAAAGAGGTTACATGATGCATCCGTTATCAGATTCAACATGTTTATTAATGTCTTCGCTAAAGACCTATTGGTGGCATCCTAGCGGCAACAGTATGGCAGATATCACCATGGAAAACGGGGGGAATCTAACGAACAGGCTAAATGTGTTAGGACTTGCTTGCGGGTATTCTGAAGACAATAAACTCTTGGTTCCAAAGTATTCTGATAAATTGAAGCTTGGCTATTATTTCGAAGCGTTAAAACTCAGAACACCGTCTGTCGAAACTATAAAACCAGCCTACATAAGAAGAGTAAATGATTATCAAAACTTACTTTTTGTTTCGTTTGGTTTATTTACGCTTTTCGGCATCCTATTAACCGCTTACTTGAGAAAGGGCTATTTAAACAAACGTGCGGCAATATTTGATAGTCTGCAGTGGGAAGTGCTGGAACGAAGCGCTAGCGGGCCTATAAATACGGACGATTTTAATGATTTATTAGGAGTTAACGAAGCTTCTTGGGAAGTTCAAAGAAGAAAGCGTAGCGAATTTATTAAGGAACTCAACGCTACTTCGAAAAAACAGCTGGGTGCAGAAGTTTTACTTCGGGAAAAATCGGAGCTGGATAAGCGCCAAATACTGTATGTCCTGAACCCGCGCCTGGAGAAAGATTTGGCACGATTGCTGTAATTGAAAAAAGAAATAACAATCTATGAAGGCAAAATTTCTTTTAGTAATCGCTTTAAGTGTTTCAGGCTTAAGCAGTACTGCCCAAAGTCGCTGGGGATTGCGTACGGGATTGAATTTTGATATGGCTGGAATAGGTCTGGATGAAGCACTTTCTACCACGCAATCTATTTTCGTTGGTGCCGCAACTGACGACGGGTATCATATAGGATTGTTCGGCCGTCAGTTCGTTGGGGAACAATTTTATGTAGGCGCGAGTGCACTGTATGTAAAAAACTCAAAGTTTCTCTCTGGTGCCAATGGAACGACCTTGATGTATGAGAGTTTTGATCACAATCTCCTTCAGTTCGAATCCAGTACAGGATTGCGCGTATTTAAATTTGCCCGTGTTGAAGCAGGCGTGCACTACCAGCAGCATTTGTCTGATAATGCGTTTACAGCAACATTTTCCCCATCATCGGCAGGCTATAATATTGGCTTAGGAGTGGACCTATGGAAATTAGGGGTTGATTTAGTGTATTACAGCAGTTTTGAAAATCACATAGGTGATTGGAATGGTATTCCACTGAGTTACAACCGATCGCAGTTGCTACTTAGCCTATCTGCGAAATTATAATGGAGAAGATAAAAGCGTTTGGCATAGATTTTGATTCTCATTTGTTCGCATCCCAATTGAGTGTAAGCGAGTAATTCATTAAGATGCGACATGGTTTTGTTCAGCGAGCCACTCCGTACCCCGGTGTGGCTCGTTTTTTTTTACACCACTTCGAAATACGCGGTGCCCAATCCGTCAACCGCTACTTCTACTTTTTTTGCATCACCAATAAAGTGAGCTGCTGTGGAGGCGCCGGCCAAAACAACCATTCCTTTTTTCAAAGGCAAGCCGTGCTGTAGCGCAAGTCGGGTTGCTGCGGCAAGTGCTTCAAAAGGGTTATCAAGAATGGCGTCGCTTGTTCCTTCGGCAACAGTAGAACCATCAAAAGTTTGTACCATATCTAATCCGTTAAGTCCAAGCGGCACTTCGCACCAAGGACCTAAAGCAAAGCCGCAAGAACTGCAATTGTCGGCCACTACATCTTCAAGAGAAAATTTAAAATTTTCATACCGTGAATCAATGATTTCGATGGCTGAAGCAACGCCGTCCACTACGTGAGAAACTTCATCAACGCTTAATGGGGAGTTGATGTCTTGTGAAAGACGGAAGGCGATTTCAGGTTCCGCGCGCGGGTGGATACATTGAGAGCGAACTAAAGGCGTTTCGCTAGTGATGCGCATATCTTGTGTTAATTGGCCAATAATCATATCGTCTACGCCCATTTGCTTCATTTTCGCTAATGAAGTGAATCCCATTTTTACACCGATAATGGTATGACCCTCATTGACGCGCTCTTGAATAAGCGCATGTTGTATGGTGTAAGCGTCTTTGAGGGTATAGGTATTTTGCGTTGAAAATTGGTCGCGGGGTTGTTGTGTTCGCGCACTTTGGTGAAGGGCTTTTGCCCACTGTTTATGTGGAATCATAATTTGATGCAAATATTTTTAGGTTCAGTAAAGAATCGCAGTGCTTCAAAACCACCTTCGCGGCCTACACCGCTTTGCTTAACGCCACCAAAGGGTGTACGAAGATCGCGTAGTAACCAGCAATTGACCCAAATGATACCAGCGTGAAGACGAGCCGCCATGCGGTGGGCGACTTGAAGATTAGTGGTCCAAACGGTAGCCGCCAAGCCGTAGGAAGTGCTGTTGCCAAGGGCAAGTGCCTCCTCTTCTGTATCAAAAGGCGTAAGGGTAACCACGGGTCCAAAGATTTCTTCCTGGTTGGTGCGGCAAGAGGCATCAAGGTTTTCAAAAACTGTCGGCTCAATGAAGTAGCCATTTTTACATCGACCGTCTAATTTGACTGGGCTTCCTCCCGTGAGAAGCGTTCCGCCTTCCTCAATAGCCACGGCAATGTGCGAAAGAACTTTTTCGAAATGTGCTTTACTCACAACGGCACCGGTTCTCGTACTTTCTACAAGCGGATCTCCTACGGTCAGTCCTTTGACACGCGCAACAAACGCCTCCTTGAATTGGTTATAAATACTGCGCTGTACATAAATGCGCGAGCCGCAAAGACAGATTTGACCTTGATTAGCAAATGCAGCGCGAACGCTGGTTTTAACGGCTTCTTCGAAATCACAATCTTCGAAAATAATGTTGGCATTTTTACCGCCCAACTCAAGGCTTAACTTTTTAAACATTGGTGCGGCAACGGCACTAATGGCCTTTCCGGTTTGCGTGCCTCCAGTAAAGGAAATGATAGGGATATCTTGATGGGCAACAATGGCTGCGCCAACTTCTGCACCCAATCCATGAACGATGTTCAAAACGCCCGCAGGGAACTCAATGTCTTCAAGTATTTTACAGAGCAAATAGGCAGTGGCGGGAGTGACTTCTGAAGGTTTAGCGACAACAGTATTGCCCGCGGCCAAGGCAGGAGCAATTTTCCAAGTAAACAAATAAAGCGGCAAATTCCAGGGCGAAATACATCCAGCAACGCCGACGGGTTGTCGCAGGGTGTAGTTGAAACCATTGGCACCCATATCGTGGGTTTCATAGGCATCGTGGAGGATAGCAGTAGCGTAAAATTTAAAATTGTCCCGGGCGCGTGGAATATCCACTGCCGTTGCGAGTGAAAGAGGCTTCCCGTTATCAATAGATTCCGCGAGGGCCAATTCTGGCAAGCGTCGTTCAATTTCATCCGCAACCTTCAACATCCACGCACTTCGCTCCGCTGCAGGCAGTGCGCTCCACTCAGGAAAAGCTGCGCGTGCCGCTTCGGTTGCTAATTTTACGTCGCTTTCACCCGATCTGGGAATGCGGCCGTAGGCTTCGCCAGTGGCGGGGTTGGTATTGGTAAGGTATTGTTTGTGAAGGGGTTCAAGGAACTTTCCTCCGATGTAATTCTGTAAATCCATAGCTGTGATCTGTCCGTACGAATATAAGGAAGGGCGAGGCAGGATGAAATCGGTTTTGAATTTCATAAATTGAGGTCCCAAAGCAAATTCAAATGGCAGTACCAAAACCCTTCAATTTTCAGCAGTGGCTGGATGAAAATAGAGACCTTCTTAAGCCCCCGGTGGCGAATAAGAATTTGACTCCAGAATCGGACGACTACATCGTTATGGTGGTCGCAGGTCCGAACGCGCGAAAAGATTACCATTACAATGAAACGGAAGAGTTTTTCTACCAATTAGAAGGAAACATCACCGTAAAAGTACAAGTGGACGGTGAAGCACACGAGCTGCATTTAGGTCCTGGCGATATGATGACCGTCCCGGCGAAAATCCCACACAGTCCTATTCGTCATGAAGGCAGCATTGGGTTGGTGGTTGAGCGAATTCGCGAAGGCAGAGGATTCACAGACGGTTTGCTGTGGTTTTGCGACGAATGCAATGGCAAATTGCACGAAACCTATTTTGAATTGAAAGACGTTGAAAAGGATTTTATTCCTCATTTCCGCGAATATTACGGTAATGAATCGAATCGTACGTGCAAGAATTGTGGGCACGTTATGGAGAGTGATCCTAGATTCGTTTAGTTATGTGTCAGATTACCTCCAGAAATTTCACGGTAGACATTCATACGCATATTTTACCCGAACACATTCCGAATTTCCGTGAGAAGTTCGGTTACGGCGGCTTTATAACCCTTGATCACCACAAGAGCTGCAGCGCTCGAATGATGAAAGATGGCGAGTTTTTTCGCGAGGTTGAGGACAATTGTTGGAGCCCTGAAGCGCGCATGAAGGAATGCGGTCACCATCATGTCGATGTTCAGGTGTTGTCCACGGTCCCGGTAATGTTTAGCTACTGGGCAAAACCTAAAGACACCCTTGAAGTGGCCCAATTCTTAAACGATCATATCGCAGAAATTTGCGACCGTTACCCCACCCGGTTTGTTGGTTTAGGAACGCTGCCCATGCAAGCACCGGATCTAGCTATACAAGAACTGCGTCGTTGCAAAGAAATAGGTCTGAAGGGCGTTCAGATTGGAACGCATATCAACGACTGGAACCTCGATGCGCCAGAGTTATTTCCCATTTTTGAGGCGTGTCAAGTTTTAGACATGGCCATTTTCGTCCACCCGTGGGACATGATGGCAAAGGAAAAAATGACAAAATATTGGTTGCCTTGGTTGGTCGGAATGCCTGCAGAAAGCTCGTTGGCTATTTGTTCGATGATCTTTGGTGGCGTGTTTGAGCGTCTCCCAAAACTGCGCGTTGCCTTTGCCCACGGTGGGGGATCATTCCCTGCTACGCTCGCACGTGTGCAACACGGATTTGACGTACGCCCAGACCTTTGTGCTGTAGATAATTCTATTGCACCGCGCGAATACCTGGGCAAATTTTGGCTTGATTCTTTGGTTCACGATCCACAAATGCTCGAATACATAGTGGGGCTTGTTGGCGAGAACAGAGTGGCTTTAGGTACGGATTATCCTTTTCCGCTCGGGGAATTACAACCTGGAAAACTGATCAACGGAATGCCATGGAGCGAGGAGCGCAAGGGAAAGCTACTGCACGGAGCGGCACTAGAATGGTTGGGAATGGATTTATCTCATTTACTCCCTTAGAAAATCCTTGGTACACCTGCGAGAATTTCGGTAATTTTGACCCACATTAACACTTCCTATGAGTGATCCCATCAAACACGAATGTGGTATAGCGTTCGTACGCCTGAGAAAGCCTCTTGAATATTACGTTGA
>Ga0209119_1005485_pt1 | contig 9995 bp, 9 predicted proteins | sample COG_03_FD_184747 | JGI IMG/M metagenome (GOLD analysis project Ga0209119, IMG submission 184747) | Pelagic Microbial community sample from North Sea - COGITO 998_met_03 (SPAdes) (version 2) | ecosystem: Environmental > Aquatic > Marine > Neritic zone/Coastal water | place: Helgoland, sampling site... | reverse complement strand
ATCCACCGGGGTAAAAAAATTTAATCTAAACTTGATCGATTATTGCAACGAAATGTTGCTGAGTCGCCCAGTTTACCTAAAGCGACGAGTTACGACAATAAAGTTACTGTAATTAAGTTGCGAGAATAACTTTCCCTTGAACGATGCTAGGGCAATTCGCTGAAGCGGCCCTAGGATAAGAGGTCTGAGAGTAAATTTTCCTGTCCGGCAACCGGAAGGCGGCAATGCTGCGCCGAAACAATCGCCATCAATTGCTCTAATGCGACCTCAAAGTCGTCATTGAGCACCATAAAGTCGGCCTCAATATAGTGGCTCATCTCTTCGGTGGCGGCGGCGATACGCTTTTCGATAACTGCGCTGTCATCCTGTCCGCGATTGTTGAGTCGCTCGCGCAATGCCTGCTTTGAGGGCGGCAGAATAAAGATGCTGGTGCTATCGGCAAACAACTGGCGAACCTGAGCGGCGCCCTGCCAATCGATTTCGAGAATCACATCTTCACCGGCGGCCAGGGTCTCTTCAACCCAGTGCTGGGAGGTGCCGTAAAAATTACCAAATACGTCGGCGTGCTCGAGAAAGGCATTCTGCTCAAGCATGCCGACAAACTCTTCACGGCTGACAAAATGGTAGTTGATGCCATCTTCTTCACCGGGCCGGCAATCTCTGGTGGTGTGCGAGATGGAGGCTTTTATATTCTCCATACGCTTGAGAAGTTCACCGACCAAACTGGTTTTCCCTGCGCCAGAGGGCGCGGAGATAATAAAGAGAATGCCTGTTGCCATAATGGGATTTGATCCGCTGTTAAGAGATTGCTGTTGGGTTGCCAGTTTACAGTAGCGGAAAAATTATTCCATCAGCTCTGCGGATCAAAAATCGCGTTTAGGCTGCCCGCCAAACGAATGCCGGCCATAAGCAGTCGCCGTTCGACAATCGGTCGGTTGCGATTGATGTAGTCCTGGGTGATAGGTTGCGGCTTTTTCCCCGCATTGGCTGGTGGGGTTTTAATGCCAAACTCATAGACCTGTGAGCGCAGTATTTTCGACTCTTCAGCCCAGTCTAAAAAGCTATCCTCTTGCCAGCGTCGGATCTGTTTGTCGCTGGCTATATCAAGGCGGGCAATATAGTCACCGACGCTTAGTTTTTTCTTGCCCGGTTGAGTAACGCTAAGCAGCCCGCTGTCCCAAACCCAGTGTAGATTTGCAAGCTTGCTCCTTTTCGACCACTTAATCGCGATGCTATTGCCTCCGCGGTCAGCCCTTCGCCCGACATGCAGCGGCTGATGAATATCCGCGGCGAAGTGGATAAAAAAGCTCAGGGCCTGAAGGCGCTCGCGATCGGAAATCTGCGGTTGTTTTAGTTGTTTAAAGGCAAGATTCAGTGCGCTGAGAACATCGCCTCTAGAGCTGCGTTTGGCAGTAGCGATCTGCTGGTCATCTGGAACATTAATATAGTGCCAGTATCTGGATTTTTGCCATGCTGGGATACCGCGAATTTTATCCGGCCACAGGGATAATTCAGCGAGGTTGTCAGTGATAGATGCAATCTCTAGGGCAGTCTTTTCGCTGAGGTGGTTTTCAGCAATGCCGACGACGATGCGATGGCCGTCGGCACCAAAAGCACAGGCCTGACTAGTCAATATAGTCAGATATAAAATACTGATGTAAGTGAGTACCCACTTTTTACTAAGCATATTAATTCACTGTGCTGTTGTGGCTTGAGGAACCTATTCTATATTCTGAATCTGTTCGCGCATCTGTTCGATAAGCACTTTCAGTTCCACGGAGGCCTGAGTGGTAACCCCGGCGATAGATTTCGAACCCAAGGTATTGGCTTCGCGATTTAATTCCTGCATCAGGAAGTCGAGGCGGCGGCCAATCGAATCTTTACTGCCCAGCACCCGACGTATCTCGCTGATATGCGCTTCCAAGCGATCGAGCTCTTCGTCGACATCGGTGCGATTGGCAATAATCACCATCTCCTGCTCGAGACGATCGTTATCCAGCTGCTGCTCTTTAATGTCACTGAGCTTTTGCTGCAGGCGCTGGCGTTGATTACTGAGTATGCCGGGCAGATGATCGCGCACGATCACTAGCTGAGCTTCAATGCCAACCAGGCGTTGCTCAACCATCTCGGCGAGTTTTTCACCTTCGCGTTGGCGGCCTTCAAGCAGTTGCTCAACGGTTGCTGTAAAAGTTTCTTTGGCTGCAGCGAGCAGTGCGTCTGTGTCTATATTCTGTTCTTTTAAAATACCCGGCCAGCGCAGAACATCCAGCGGCGAAATAGCCGCGGGGTTTTTTAGTTCGCCAGAAATTTCTTCAGCGATATCAATATAGCGTTTGGCCAGTTGCAGATCGGCTTCGACGCTGTCATCGGTATTGTTAAAGGCCAGTTGCATGGAACAGTCGACTTTGCCGCGGGTGAGTTTCTTGCGGGCAACTTCACGGAGAGGCATTTCGATTTGGCGCAAAGTGTCGGGCAGTCGAAATCCGGTTTCAAGAAAGCGATGGTTAACCGAGCGCAGTTCGCAGGTTATCGAACCCCAGCTAAAATCAATGGTATTGCGGGCAAATGCCGTCATGCTGCGGGCCATAATATCTCCAGTTAAAAAATTAATTGCGCCATGGTAACAAAGGCGGTCATGGGGTTGGTAGATTTGCTACAATTCGCGCGATTTTTTATTTCATGCGCTTTAACTAATCCCTAATAGGAAAGAATTATGTCTCGACCCAGTGGCCGCCGTCCCGAACAACTTCGCCAAGTCAAAATCACCCGTGATTTCACCTGCCATGCAGAGGGTTCTGTGCTGGTTGAGTTTGGTAATACCAAAGTTATCTGTACTGCCAGTGTCGAGCAGGGCGTGCCGCGATTTTTGCGCGGCAAGGGCGAGGGTTGGGTAACCGCAGAATACGGTATGTTGCCACGTTCGACGGGTAGTCGAATGGGTCGTGAAGCGGCGCGGGGTAAGCAGAGTGGCCGCACTCAGGAAATTCAGCGCCTGATTGGCCGCTCCCTGAGAGCAGCGGTGGATATGAAGAAGCTCGGTGAACACACGATCAATATCGACTGCGATGTTATCCAGGCGGATGGCGGTACTCGCACTGCATCGATTACCGGTGCCTGTGTTGCAATGGTTGATGCTATTCGTCACCTGCAGCGCAAGAAGGCGATTGTCGATGATCCACTGCTGACCATGATTGCCTCGGTGTCGGTGGGTGTCTATAAGGGCACGCCAGTGTTAGATCTGGATTATCCCGAAGATTCAAATGCCGAAACCGATATGAATGTAGTGATGAATGCCGATGGCGGCTTTATCGAAGTTCAGGGTACTGCTGAAGCGGCGCCATTTAGCGAAGAAGAGTTGAGCTCTATGCTAAAACTCGCCAAGCAGGGTATTGCCGATTTGGTACGTGTTCAGCAAATGGCCTTAGCCCAATAATCAGTCAGCAAAACAAGCAACACTAACAATAAAGATTAAAACTATGACAAATGATAGCAATTACAAAACCCAGTTTATCGACAATGGCCTGCGCAGTGGCGCGCTAAAGTTTGGTGAATTTACCCTTAAATCCGGGCGTGTGTCACCGTACTTTTTTAATGCTGGGCAGTTTTATACCGGGCGCGCACTGGCGGAGTTAGGGCGCTGTTATGCGGCGGCTATTGTCGAGTCAGGCATTGAGTATGACGTTCTTTTTGGGCCCGCCTACAAAGGTATTACATTGGCTGCGGCAACTTCGGTTGCGCTGGCCGACCACTACGATCTCGATGTGCCATACTGCTTTAATAGAAAGGAAGCAAAAAACCATGGTGAGGGCGGCAATATGGTCGGCGCACCCCTTGAAGGTCGCGTATTAATTATTGACGATGTGATTACTGCGGGAACGGCGATTCGCGAAGTGATGGAGATTGTCGATCAGGCCGGCGCTAAAGCGGCTGGCGTGGTGATCGGTTTGGATCGCAAGGAAAAGGGCAAGTCTGAGCTGTCAGCGATTCAGGAAGTGGAAAAGCAATTTTCTATTCCAGTGGTGGGCATTGTCGATATTGACGATATTCTCACCTACCTCAAGGATAAGCCTGAGAGCGGTGATCTGGTCTCATCAATTGAAAGTTACAGGCAAGAGTACGGCGTATGATAAAAACGGTATTGCTAATTGTATTGACTGGCCCATGGATGGTGCTCGATGCAGCAGAGCTCTACCGTTATTACAATCAGCAGGGGGTGCTGGTTACCACCGATACCCCGCCGCCGGATGCGGCAACTAATGACTATGAAGTGGTCAATGAATCCGGTCGGCTACTGCGCATAGTTTCAGCACTGGATCGCGGCGCTGAGCTTTCCGGTGATCAGAGTAAGCAGGACCATTATCTGCTCAGCAGTTTTAGCACTGTCGATGAAATCCAGTCTTTAAAAGCGCGCAAAGCGCAGCTGCTGATGCGTGAGATTGAACAGCTGGAAAATAACCTGGCGGCGCTCGCCGTCCGCGAAAATAAAATCTATTTTGATGCCGCAAATATCGAACTCAGTGGAGAGACGGTGCCGCAGTCTGTATCTGAACAGTTGCAGATATTGGCGGATGCCCGAGTTGAATTGACCGATACTCTGGCCCAGCGCCGTGAGGATTTCAACGCTCTCGAGCGTCTCTATAAAGGGTATATCGCCAGGTTTCGTCTATTAAAAAAGGCCCAATAAAAAAGGATAGTAACTAGCTACTATCCTTTTCCGTTTCTCGATTTTAAAAACAGTACTATTCAAACATTGCCGCAGTGACTAACTGCCACTGTTCCTGCCAGTCTTTGGTCGGTGCGGTTTTAAATTGGCTGCGAACAAATTGACTGATTTTCCCATCGGCGCTGCAGAGCATTAGATTGGCAGCGGTAGAAACCGGCACCTGAAGTTTTAAACCATCGCGAACTTCCGCTTCGCGCAATATCTGCTTTAACTGCGACTCCAGTCGATCGAAGAACTGGGCGATGCGATCGTGCAGACGGTCGGTTTCACCGGTCAGGGCATCGCCGTTCAAAATACGCGTGATACCGGGGTTCTTTTCGGCAAAGGCCAGTACCAGGCTGAGGATGCGAAAGCATTGATTTACCGGGTTGGGCTCGTCGCTGATAATGCCGCGTACACGGGCAAAAACCGTATCTTCGATAAAGTCGATCAACCCTTCATACATTCGGGTTTTACTCGGGAAGTGTCGGTACAGAGCAGCTTCGGAAACGCCGAGTTCTGCTGCTAGTGCCGCTGTAGTAATTCGTCCGCCGCCTGATTTCTCAAGCATACGGGCGAGAGCCTGAAGGATTTCCTGGGCGCGAGTGCCGGGTTTTTTAGCCATTAGTTGAGTTCCTCTATGTCGGACTCTTGATTTGTTATTAGTGTACCAACACCTTCGTCGGTAAAGATTTCCAGCATGACCGCGTGTTCGACACGGCCGTCAATAATATGGGCGGTGCTAACACCGGATTTAACCGCATCGAGAGCACAGCGGATCTTTGGCAGCATGCCACCGTAAATTGTTTCGTCGGCGATCAGTTCGTTGACACGGGTGGTGGTAAGGCCGGTGAGAATCTCTCCACTCTTATCCTTTAAGCCGGCAACATTGGTCAGCAGAATAAGCTTCTCTGCGTTGAGCACCTCGGCCACTTTGCCAGCCACCAGGTCGGCATTAATATTGTAAGAGGCGCCATCCGAGCCGACACCGATGGGTGCGATAACCGGAATAAAGCCGCTGTTGACTAGCATATCGATAACGCTTTTATTGATCGAGGCGACTTCGCCGACATGACCAATATCAATAATCTCCGGCACTTCCATCTCTGGCGTTTTGTGCGAGACCACGAGCTTTTTGGCCTTGATTAACTGGCCATCTTTACCGGTCACACCAAATGCTTTGCCGCCAGCGGCGCTGATCATATTGACGATCTCTTTGTTGACCGTGGCACCCAGTACCATCTCAACCACATCCATGGTTTTGCCGTCGGTGACGCGCATACCATCAATAAATTTGGATTCGATAGACAGGCGCTCGAGCAGCTCGCCAATTTGTGGGCCGCCGCCGTGAACAACAACCGGGTTGATACCAACCAGTTTCATCAGGACTATATCTCGGGCAAAACTCTCTTTGAGGCTGTCATCCCCCATGGCATTACCGCCGTATTTGACGACCACGGTTTTTCCGGAAAAGCGCTGGATATAGGGGAGCGCGCGGGAGATAACCTGCGCTGTTGTCTCTGCTTCTTTACGACTTAAGGACATAATTAAATATAGTCTTCTATGTTATTTATAAAGGGTGCCAGTTCGCGGCGAAATTCCTGTTTGACCTGTTCGAGGCCACTCTCATTGTCGGCTTCAAATCTCAGGGTCAAGTTTGCTGAGGTATTTGAGGCTCTGATCAAGCCCCAGCCAAAGCTGTATTCAACTCTCAATCCATCAATTGTAATCAACTGTGCCTGGGCAAATTGGCAGCCAGCGGCCAGCGTCTGCATCAGGTTAAACTTTTCGCCTTCGCTGATAGGAATCAGAATCTCAGGTGTATAAACACTGCCTGGCAATTCATCTAAAATCTCATCGAGGCTCTGTCCCAGATCGCTGAGTACTTCGAGCAATCGCACTGCGGCATAAAGGCCGTCATCAAAACCTTTCCAGCGGTCATTGAAAAATATATGACCACTAAATTCACCACCAACCGGTGCATTGTTGTCATGCACCTGTTTTCTTACATGGGCGTGACCGGTCTTGCACATCACCGGCCTTCCGGAGTGTCGACGGATCAGTTCGGGCAGTCGTTTGCTGCTTTTTACATCGAAGATAATATCCGATCCAGGCTTGCGGGCGAGTATATCACGGGCAAAAATCATCATCAGTTGGTCTGGCCAAACGACTCTGCCGCGAGCGGATATAACCACTACTCGATCACCATCGCCATCAAAGGCCAATCCCAGATCTGCGTTTTCTGCCTGTACTCGCTCGCGCAGATCGACAAGATTTTTTTCGTCCGCAGGATTGGGTTCATGGTTTGGAAATGAGCCATCAACATTGCAGTACAGTGGAAATGCCATACAGCCGAGACTGTCGAAGAGTTGCACTGCAATTGGACCGGGAACACTGTTAGCGCCATCAACAACCAGTTTAAAGGTTGTGTTGATCAGGCTCTGCTCGACAATATGTGCGACGTATTCAGGGATAATATCGACACTGATTGAACGTCCCTCGCCCGTGGCAAAGTTATTGCCGCGCAACATGGGTTTAAGCATTTGCAGGGTTTGACCGGAAATGACTTCGCGCTGAATAATAATCTTAAAGCCATTGTAGGCGGCCGGGTTGTGACTGGCGGTAACCATAATGCCGCTGTTGGCGTGGCCGCCATGGTGGATAGCGAAGTTGAGTGAGGGTGTGGTTATCTCACCCAGATCCACAACATTGATTCCGCAGGAAACCAGGCCTGCCTGCAGTGCAGCGGCCAGTTCTGGCGAACTGAGTCGGGCATCGCGCCCAATATAAATGCTCTCTTCCCCATTGCGGCGCAGCAGGGTTCCCACGCCCTTGCCGAGGCGCTGGGCAAAATCGGCAGTAATTTCTGCGCCGGCGATACCGCGAATATCGTAGTCGCGGAAGACCACATCTGGAATATTGCTGGTGACTGCTGTATCGGTCGCGGCAGATTGCAGGCTCTCCATTAGCTGCTGCTCGAGTGCCGATGGGGTTTCCTTAAGTTCGATTATTGGGCTCTTTGCACTGGGGGCGATGGTTTCCGGTGGTTGAATTTCCAGGTCTAGAGGGGGTTCCTCTTTGGCGGGCTGAGATTCTTCATTTGGCTGAGGCTCTTTATTGGGCTGAAGCTCTTTATTGGGCTGAAGCTCCTTATCCCGCTGAAACTTTCCACCTAGCTGAGACTCCTCACCACCCTGCTGAATTAAGGTTTTCTCCCAGCGCTGGTTAAGATGGTTGCTCTGTTCATTCTCTAATTCAATAGCCTCTGCCAGAGAACGGCGTCCAAGACGCAATCTGATAATCAAATACAGCAGAATTAAAATTGTTAAAGCAAAACTGCTATAAAAAAGGCCAAACGGTGGCAGGGCGTTATCAATCGATTTTAGCAGTGTGGCGGAAGGAGCAAAGGTTACTTTCCACAGCGGGTTAACCGTGTCGAATATTTCGCTGCGGTGATTACTATCGGCGCCAGCGCCTATTTCCAGAACCACAACCGTGCGATTTTGCGAGCTTATCTGTTGCAGTTGCAGCAGCCCCAGAGAGCTGTCGACGGTGCCCAGGGCGAAGCGCAGTCCGCTGGTGGGCAGCTGGGCGAGAATGTTGCCGATAATTTTATCGTCGGCGACAACCGCCTGGCTAAAAAGAATTTTCCACTGGTTATCAACTTTCACAGCGCGCGGGTCAACGACTTTTCCCTGCTGGGAGAGACGCAGCATATGCTTGGCGGCAAAGCCCAGTTTGGAACTGTGGCGAGTGATTGACGAATCTACATAGTAGATTGCTTCAGCATCGGTGATAGATTTTGCAGCTGAGTTTTCGCCCTTATCCAGACTGGCTTTATCTGCGCCGCTAAAGTTGTCGATGGTTGCCTGCTGCGCGGCCAATGATGCAAGCTGTTGTCTCTGTTGATCGATATATGTGTCCACGCGACTGGCGGCGACTTTCATATTTAGGCCGTAGTGGAAATCCGCCAGTTGCTGACGAGCCTGGACAACAAAATTTTGATAGAGCGTGATATAAACCGTAATCAATAGCAGTGCGCCGACAACGGTACTGCCGAGCAACAGCGGATCTTTAAGAATTCGCGAGAGGGTTGTTTTAAAGTTCACTCTATAGGTCCAGTATATTCTTAGGGCTCAAGTCGCCCAGAGATAGCGCCGATAATATCTCTGGCCAGTTGCGCCTTGCTCCTTTTACTAAATGCCTGGCTGCTATCAGCGGTTATCCACCAGGCCTCATTGTCGTCGGAATTAAAGCCGACATCCGCCCGTGAAACATCGTTGGCGACGATTGCATCGAGTTTTTTGCGGACCAATTTGTCACGCGCATAGGTCTCAATATCCTGAGTCTCTGCGGCGAATCCAACAACAAAAAGGTTTTTAAAGCTGTCGGCGACAGCGCTGACAATATCCACATTCTTTTCCAGCTTGAGCTCAATATTGTCAGCCGCTTTCTTAAGCTTTTGTTCAGCTACGCTGACCGGACGGTAGTCGGCGACAGCGGCAGCGGCAATAAAAATATCTGCATCGCTGCAGGCGGCCATTGCCGAGCTGTGCATCTCTGCTGCGCAGATAACCTGAATAATGGTGCAGCGATCTGGCGCTGCAAGGGCTACTGGCCCGGAGACAATGGTGACCTCTGCGCCAGCCTCGATAGCGGCGGCGGCGATGGCATAGCCCATCTTTCCGGAACTGTGATTACTGATATAGCGCACCGGATCTATCGCTTCCCGTGTGGGTCCGGCGGTGATCACGACTTTTTTGCCGCTCAGCTGGCCGCTGCGAAAGCAGTTGGCCGCCTGCTCAGCAATATCCTCGGGCTGCTGCATGCGCCCTTCGCCAATATCGCCACAGGCCTGGATGCCATTGTCCGGACCGAAAATCAGTACATCTCTCTGCTCCAGAGTGCGCATATTATCGCTGGTTGCCGGATGCGACCACATGCTCTGATTCATGGCTGGCGCCACGGCAACTTTTGCCGGGGTGGCCAGATAGAGAGCGTTGAGCAAGCTGTTGCCGCGGCCGTGAACCATGCTGGCAATAAAGTCTGCGGTAGCCGGTGCAATAAGCAGCAGGTCTGCCCAGCGCGCCAGTTCGATATGACCCATGCCGGCTTCCGCTTCAGGGTCGAGTAGGTCGGCATGGACTGGATGCCCAGAGAGTGCCTGCAATGTCAGTGGACGAATAAATTCTTCAGCGGAGGGGGTCATCACAACACGCACCTCGGCACCACGATCTTGCAGGCGCCTGACAATCTCGGCGCTTTTATAGGCGGCGATCCCGCCAGTGATACC
>Ga0209119_1005477_pt1 | contig 10002 bp, 10 predicted proteins | sample COG_03_FD_184747 | JGI IMG/M metagenome (GOLD analysis project Ga0209119, IMG submission 184747) | Pelagic Microbial community sample from North Sea - COGITO 998_met_03 (SPAdes) (version 2) | ecosystem: Environmental > Aquatic > Marine > Neritic zone/Coastal water | place: Helgoland, sampling... | reverse complement strand
GCTAGTGGTGAGATTGTATGCGTTTGGAGTTCTGGTGTCACCATCGAGGTTATACGTGGTAGTAAGACCACCGTTACAAGTACTTTGGTTTGCGTTGATGACACAACCAGTTCCCGAGATGGTGGCGGTTGGGTTGGGGGCCGCACACGACGAACCATTCCAATTACTTCCCGCTACGCAACTCGCTGTACCAGTATCTCGAGCCAGCTCAGATCCGTTGTATGAATAGGAGATTTCGGTCGTGCCGTGCGGGAGGGTGATGGGTTGCTGAATACCAGCACCATTGTTGTTCACTAAAGCGCCAGTGGTTTCATTACGTACTTCATAGGTATAGGTTTGTAATAGTCCTTGGTTGGTGTAGTGTGTCATCCGAGCGGTACAACTACTTTGACCATCTGCGATTTCACAATTACCCACTGATAACATCCCAGTCACAGGACAAACAAACCGCGTGTGTGAGTTGCCGTCTACTAAGCTAACCCCTGCCCAGTTGTCGTCTCTGATGGCATGAATCCAAGAATCAAAACTTCTACCTGCTTCGTAGCCGTCGGCCCTAACAAAAGTGTGGGAGCCAGCCGAAGAATACTGATTATTAAGTGCCACTTCTTGTGCCACAGAACTGCCGGTCGGTTTGAATCGCAGCGGATAGTCGGTCGCACCAGTCACACCCGTCCAAGATATCGTGACCGTTCCTGCACTACTATCACATGAGTAGCTAATGTTCGGGGCTGGCATCCGGCACGAGAAGTCTTGCCGTGGAGCATCACTCGCACCAGCCCAGCCGACGTTGGTGTCGTACGCATGAACCCACCATTCATATGCTTTTCCTAATTGAATTGAAAATTTCTTTGAGGTACCGGTAACAGCATTGTCAAACCGTTCATTTGCTCCGCCACCATCAGCAATGCGGACCGGGTAGAGGTTAGCACCACTAACAGGGTCCCAATTAAGTTGAACTTCGTTGCTAGACAGACATTGTTCGGCACGGCCGGTTGGTGTGGGGAGCTGGACGGTGATGGTTTGGGAGCATTGGTAGTGATACCAACTACCACCTTCGCGTTCACCTTCATACGCTGCTATATCTAGGTAATACGTTTTAGTTTCAGTTGGATATGCAACATAGGAAGTACCAGAAACTACCGTCTCATCAATAAGGGCTGACTTATATCCTGATGGTCGTGACCAACTAAATGAGACTGACTGACCCTGTGTAACAGTTGTTCTGTTAGCGCTCAAAACACAACCCCGCGGTGTTCCTGGGTCGATAAATAAAGAACCAGAACCGTCACCACCGCCACCAGGTGTTGGTGAGACAGAAAACCCCATCCCATCTCTAGAAACATCTACATCAACCCCGTCAATAGTACCCGATCCAATGTATCCACCATCTGCACCTCCTCCACCATCTCCACCACCACCCGCACTTACAACAGAAATTGTAGAGAGAAAGGTGATGAATACAAATAACACTGATAACAAGAAGGTTCGTTTCAAATAAAAATATTGGTTGTGTAACATACATCTATTATACAACTTCTGGTGGTCGCATTTGCATTATGTACACATAAAATAAAAAAGGCCGTCCATTGAAGTCGACGGCCCTTGCTATGTGTTACAGGCCCAAACTAAGTCTTTTCAGGCGAGTGATTTCTTTGCCAGTAGTTGCAGGATCATGCCGTAATATTGCGACGAAGCCATCTCCACTCATCCATGAGTGGGCCCGGAGATTCAATTCGTCCTTGTGGCGAAACTCAATTCAAATGCCTGAAGAGCCTTACTGAGCTGAAATTTTTGGCAGGAAAAAATCTCAATGTTACCACCACAACAGGTTATGCGCCTGAAGAACGAAATGTACTACAAAAAAAGAGGCTGTTGAGATTTCAGTGCCCTTTTCATATTTGCGAGTAAATCTACGTATAGCTGCATTCGATCTACAGACTATATTCAGTCATTGTAAGCACATCAGTTTCTTTAAGAACTTCCCCATAATCAATAGTACCATTTGATAAATACGTCTTCCCTGACATCATATTCCCTGCCTGTACAATAGTTTTACCTGTCCACAAGGCGTTTATTTTCAACATTGAATCTAACTGTTTGTTTAAGAGCAACGAGTTTTCAAAATATCCATGTGATGATACATGCAATATAATATCGCTTTCTTGCTCATGTGATAGTGACTTGACTAAAAGAGGTGCAATGCTTGCATTACAAAAGAGCATCGGTGGCAACGTTTCTGGAAAAGATTCATAACTTGTTCGCGGGCCTGGTACATAATTTTGATTCAGCATGAGCTGATTTAGCACGTCCCCTCTTTGAAATTTATTAAGCATAAAAGAAACGACGTTTGTAATGTATTCACCATGCGGTACTAAATACTGCTTATCAACAGAATATATTTGAGTGTTCTCAAGGTCATAATAATACGCTCTAAGTGCTACAGACTCGTCATTAACATCTCGGCGAGAGGTATCTACCACAAGAGGTATATTATCTATAAATATGAACTTCAAAAAATCAAGAGTAGTTTCAGGTGTAGAAAATGCATAGGTAAGCCTGGAATCTTCAGGTAATAGGATAATATCAGGATTGTACTCATTCACTTCAGACAGTGCCCCAAACAGTTCTGAGTACTTTTGTATCCGTCCTGCTTCCGTTCTCAGATCCATAGTTGAAAAACGGGTGTCAAACGTAATAATTTTAGTATCCATATTAACTGGTTCAGTAACAGGTAAAAAAATATATACGGCAGAAATTAACCCTATAACCAAACTTGCTAAATATATAAATTGTTTTTTGGATTTATTGTCATATACCAATTGAAAACTTAAAAGACTGAAGTAGAAAAAAAGTGCCGACAGGGCATATACACCCCCGAAAACTGCAACTGACTTCATCGGTTCAAGTAATGGTACGAGATATCCAATATATCCGAATGTGAAATGGATATTTAGATACGAATCTGTTCCTGCTTGAATTATTGAAAAAAGGAGAGAAGAGAAAACTTCTCCTGCAACCCACAATAAGGGGAATGCATGGTACGCATAGCTTGTATCTTTCAGCAACCAAACACTGACTGTCACCACTGACATTCCCACTGCAAAAGGCACTGCAGAAATAAACCAGCCTATACCCATAATCAGTACTGTTATCCAACCTGCCGACAATTCCATGGATTCCAGTGGATATGCACTCCAAATAACTGATAGTGCTCCAAGTGCCTTGCAAAGGCCGATGGCAAAACCGATAGACAATGCCATTTTAGCAGTTTTTGAATGATGCACTACATACAACCATGCCACAAGTCCTAAAATGGCAAAAATCCAAGTGTGTAATGCCATTGCAGAGTAAAGGAGCAAACCAGAAATTCCACACAACAACCAATATAAGTAATTACCCATATACATTTATTTTAACAACAACTATCTAAGTTACCTATCGGGGTGCAAGCACTATCTCGGGATGACACAACAAAATACAAAAACAGCCCGTAGGCTGTTTTTTCCTCCTTGCGTTATCTGCACCCACTCTAGGTCTCGAAGATTGTCGGAAGTACAAATACTTTCTCGGTCACCGCAGGAACTCCGTCACATTTGTATACGAACTCAGTAGTTCGTGACAAGCTTTGATTTCCTGGTGCGTTAAAGGTGCAGCTACGTGCGTCATCGAAGTCGGTACCAACGGGGAAGGTTGCAGAGGATGTCATTACATAGTTGTGTACCAAAACTCTGTATACCAAAAATAAAACCCATATATAATAACTTCTCCACTAATTTACTTAGTACTAAGTACACTGCGTAGACTTCTTTATTACTGCACAACTGTCCCCATATTCTACATTGAAGTCAAAATAGTTGACAAAATATCTAAAACATGTATAGTTTACGTAACAGAAGCAGAAAAGGAGAGCGACATGAAAATTTTGTACACAGTAGCCATTGTCTGCATGACAATAACACCTGCAGCTGCAGTATCAACAGACACAAGCTGCGGCATTCCCGGCGATGCCGAGCACGTATGTACTTGGATTGCAGAATCCAAGTAAAACAAAATCGGGCGCTGAGATTTCAGCGCCCTTTTCTATATCTAAGACCTTGCATTTACGGGAGCGCATGCTATACATTTTAAGGAAACGTGGTCACTCACGACTACGTAATGGAGGCAAAAATGAAAAAGCATTTATTGACGGCACTGACACTTGTTCTTTTTGGGACAGGTGTTGTGGCAAGCGAATCGATTCGCCCACAGGCACCACCAGCACATGTAACGTATGAAAGCTCCTTCGGGAGCAGGGTGACGTTGGTTGAAAGCGAAAACAGAGTAATCGCCAGCGAACAGTTTGTGAAAGACCAACAGGTATAAGGGTTATTTGTAGGCGTGAAATCCATAGGTGAATTAACCCCTGGGGTTCATGAATACTACACGAAGAGCAACAACGGGCTTTTCAATGAAGAAGTGATTTTCTTCATTGAAGATGGCCGACAAGGAATCTGGTTCAGAGGAGCTGAGAAGCTCTACAAAATTGAACGAGACAGCTGACAAACAAGGCCGCCAATATTTTGGCGGCCTTTTATATATCTAGCTGGTATACATTTTAGTACACGAATACTTGTATATTTAGAGTATTCAGCATCTCATACAAAGGTTCACATATTTTCCTGAACTCATTAAAAAAGCCATACAAATATATGTATGACCTTGTGGACCATTGTCCAGAATGTTGGTTTGAACAGGTGAAGGACCAACCCCCTTAATCCTTCACCTGCTCAAGTAGTACTGACTCTCCGTCAAGAGCGAGCACTACGATGCACGAGTCGAGTCTTGGGTCACGCCAACCCCCTCACGTCTCAATGCGAAAAATACCATAGCACAGTATGAAATTTATGCAATAGCAATGAAGACAGGGCCTAACTCTCGCCACTGTTCAGGTGCGAGGGTGTCTTCAGTGTAAGAAGCGTCATCCAACTTCCCTATTTCCGTAATTTTAATACTTCCGTCAGGAAATACCGCCTCCACAAAAGCTAAATGCCCAATATCATCATTTATATACTCCATAGCGCAGCTTGTTTTCGGTGAAATACCTATATGTACACCGAGCACACCCTTTAGACGGCGTTGCCAGGTGCCCGGTACGCGAGCGCGTGCACTTCCCCATGGAATCACTCGATTTACTTGTGTTAGTTTGTATTGTACATACTCAGCAGCGGACAGCGGGTGTCCTCCCTTCTCTCCAGAAAACATATCTCCAATCACTGCGCGGAGTTTGCGTGTTTGTGGATGCTCTGCATAATAAGAAATCCCTTGTTGAAACTTAGGGTACACATCATCAATAAACATGCGTAGTGAATCTTTCAATAGCCAACCTGAGTCGTGAGCGAAACGTACCTGTGCCCATCGCCCTTGTAGTTTCAAAAGTCGAACCTGCTGCCCATACGATACAGACATTTGTACAGTATCAAACACAGTTGCAGGATCTTCATAGAGATCAACATCAGTTTCACCAATAAAACACTGGCTCCCAACATGGAGCGCATCAATCTCTACTGATGGCATTGCAGGAACCTTTGGCTTATTTTCTAGCCTGCTGGCAGCTGTTTCTATCTTCTCCTGAAATACATCAATAGAATTATCAGGTGATGGTGCATACACAACAGCACCAAAAAGAGCCGTGCGCGCGAACAGAAGTAGGTCTTCAATAACTGCAATCAGAACTCGCATAGTATATATATTGTATCATTTGCGATGCCCTGCATTACCTTGACGATAAAAACTTCTATGCCCCACCAGTTATTTTGCTTTTGGCCACAGAGTGTTCGCTTTTGGATATAATGGCGTCAGTGGATGATTAGAACAATCATGTTTGTGTGCCGTACAGTAATCCCTCCCATAATTTACCAGGCGGTGATTGAATCCCCACCACAAATCCTGAGGCATGATACTCATCAAATCACGTTCAATACGAACAGGGTCAGTATAGTCAGACAAGTCGAATCGAATCACAAAACGCCGCACATGGGTGTCAACCGCGATGCCTTCATGGATGCCATAGAGTGTTGAAAGTACCACATTGGCTGTTTTACGAGCCGCACCAGGGATGGTAATCATCTCCTGGATTGTTCTTGGTAATTCACCATTGAATTCATCACGTACCTTTTTAGCCGCAGCAATAACATTACGTGCTTTATTTTTATAAAAACCTGTTTGGTATACATCCTGCTCCATTTCATCTTGTGAAGCACTGGCATAGTCATCAAGTGTTTTATACTTCTTGAATAATTTTTCAGTCACCAAGTTAACACGCTCGTCAGTACACTGTGCGGAGAGTTGCACGGCAATCAGGCACTCAAAGTCAGTGGTGTAATTAAGCGCAATGATGGCCTCTGGGTATAGTTTTTGTAAAACTGCATTCATTTGTGTGACGCGTAAAGAACGAATTTTCTTTTTATAGGGCGTCATACGACTATGCTGCTGCTTGATATATGCGTTGCGCGATACCTCCAATGGTCACTGCAAGGAGAATGTATATACAGACGAAGCCAAGTACAGGAATAATAAGAATCCCTTGTAATGCAACGGTCCCAATCAAAATAGAGGTCAGGGTGACTGACAGTTCTTTGGTAAATAGTTTAGTTACATACGCACCAAGTACGACGCTTGCAAGTGCGAGTCCTGCAACATACAGCATGAGCACTGCAGAAAATGTAAGGAGTCCTATAAATAAACCGAGCACTGTAACCATTAACAATATAGAAATAACAGGCCCAAAGAGGATAATACCACTACCAATCAATGCGGTTCGTGCAAACGAACGGTCAATACTTTGTACTAATGACTCAAGCTGTCGTTTAAACAATAAGTACAGCGACAGTGTCGCAAATAGTGTAATGAAAATAGGGATGAGAACCCCGCGAGCTTCCTCACGGGCGGTCATTGCAGTATATTCTTTTTTAAGCACTTCACCTTCAATAACGGTTCCCTGGCCTCGGGAAAGAGCGCCAAAACTCGAATACGTAACAGGTCCTACAATACGAGCATTATCGCCAAGCGTAAGTCCACCAGGAACACTCATGTCTATGCCACCACCAACAACTGAATCAATAGAAACACGTTGTGCAGTACCGTGGATTGATCCTGCGACATCACCTTCGATAGTTACGTCTCCTCCGAAGAAAAATACATCGCCACCAATATTCGCTGTTGAAAGAATGCTGAGTGATGCTCCAATAACGAACACATCGCCACCAACCTCATCAGCAAGTGTCACTTCCCCTCCAACAATTCGCACATCATCCGCCACTGGAGCATGGATGTGTGTCACTCCTGCCAGAGCAGATAGATCTTGTCCGACTTCACCATTTATAGTCACCGATTGACCAACTGCATACATATCCTCAGCAACATTGCCTGACATAGTAGTTTTCCCAAGCAAACCAACAGAAACGTAGTAGTCACCTTCAACAACCTGATCAGACTCAACAGAAATATCGCTGCCTGTACGCAATACAGTTTCAGCGTTTACTGCAAATGGTAATATAGTAAAAAGTACCGCTAAGGTAAGTAATCCCTGGTATTTCATATTAGGCTCTATTCTGCACGTTTTTATCCATCTTGTCCACTACAGCTTCGATTGCTTCAATTGCTTCTTTTTCTTTTATTAATTTTTCATCCTCTCTTTTAATTGTTGATTCCGCTATATTCTGCTTCTCATATAAATTCATGAGAGAGAAACTCACCATTGCAGCAAATATGATACCGCACAGGTTCATGAGTAACATCACTGCAGAACCAGAAATGATTTCCATATCCATCATCGCAATACCTGCACCCACTACCGCCAACGGTGGGATAAGTGCAACTGAAATAGCGATACCAGGAAGTGTTTCACTCCACTCTGGCTGTGCTAGTGCGAAGGATACCGCCGCACCTGCAACAAGTGCCACCATAAAATGAATGAGTGATGGATTGAACCGGGCAACCATCTCAGCAGTCACGAACCCTTCACCGAAGAAGAACGTCACTCCTGCTGACAGTGCCAACCCAATTGCAAGTGCTTTACCCAACGTAAGTGTAGAACGGCCGAGCACTTCTTGATTAGACATTACTAAACCAAGTGCGACGCCTAAAATAGGATAGAGCAACGGAGCAATAAGCATACTTCCAATAACAATAGAGGGACTGTCAGCCAAAAGGCCAAACGTTGCCATCATAACCGACAGACCAACAAGATAGAAAAAGTCAAAACTAGGAGTACTACTTTGCATGAGTTTTCGCACTACTGATGCCTTATCCTTTTCTTCAATCACTCTGAATCGCGAAATAATCGAAATACCTTAGTTTTTTACTTTTATAATGGAATACCATTGGATACTACAAACAGCTTAATAATGAAACGCTTTCGAGCGCACTTGGAGTACCTCCCTCAAGAATAGCTTGCACACGTGACGAACCAATTTTTACCTCTGCACACTGCACCATACTCGGTGTAATAGTAATTGAATCCAAATCGAGTCCGACTTTTTTTGCTGCTGCTTTTTGTTCAGACGATATTGCATCATTAGGAATCGTGACTCCCTGTGCAGGAACTGTTTTTGCCACAGGAGTAGTGACAGGAACTACTATTTCAGGATTCACTGTCTCCCCATCTTCCTGTGCATTTTGTATCGTTATCTGCAGTTTGTACCAGACAAAACCAACCGCAAGCGTTGCGACCAAGAGCAAAACAAAACTTATTATGATAAATATTTTTAGTTGTTTCATACACCAGTAGTATACACAATTGGAGATTGTAAAATTGAGGCCATTAAGACTCCTAAGAAAATTATAAAGAGCATCGCAGAAAAAAGTGCCACACGAGGATGCGATAACTCTAAATTTCCTGTATGCCAATTACGGGAATATAAGAATGGGAAAATGAACTTAAAAAAAATCATACAAATAACTAACCGAGCTTCTTATACAGTGTACCAGTTAACGTAAGTGTGCAGAGGCCAATAGCCAACATAATCAATGGGCGTTCATATACATATGCCATTTCAATAACGATTCGTTCAAGTGCTAAAAAGGTTGTTGATACCCCAAAAGTTACGAGTAATGAAAAAAGGATCGGGAATCGAGCAAATACCGACTTTTGAACAGGTTTTGCAATCGAACTCATTTCTTTCTCGACAAAATCAACTGTTGAATCAACAGTATCAAGAATCTCTGCAACGGATTTACTAATTTGGTTTTTCATATGATATGTCTATTTAAAGAGTGTTTTACCATAATTCCATATTTCAGAGTGGCCCTTTTTATCTAGCCAGTACCACCATTCTGCTCCCCATAGATATTGCTTTTCATAGCGTGTCTGTTTTGCATACTTGATAATATCTTCAACCTTCTCTAAGTCCATCCGAGAATATTGGGTTTCAATATCAACGTCGACTATCGGTTCAAGCAACCAGGGCTCTGCTGAAAGTTCAATGAGCATTGTTTCCTTTTTGCCATACCGAAGTTCCATAACACTCTCTTTTACACGATAAAACCATGGAGGTATCACTGACTTAAATTGCCCCAGCTCAGGATTCCAGAAATGCACATATACACTCGTACCAAATGCATCACCATGCTTATATGGACCAGCCCACGTACCTAAGTTTCCACTATCGGTAATGAGAAATGGTCGCGTATCATCGAGTGATCGAAAATGGGCAACTTCACGCTCAAAGAAAGCTTCATCAAACTCGCCACAGTGCTCTTTCGCAAACACTTCAAGGTACGGCTCATTTTCAATCTGCCAGTAGGTTATAACAGGATTGTTTTTATACCTATTAACGACAACTGACACATAATCAAGCACCTGTTGCTGTCGATCTTCTTCAGAAAGTTCTTCTGCCCACTTAGGAATATGGCACTCTGGCCATCGTGGCAACCGACGACCTACTGCAAGAATGACTTCAGCTCCCACCTCCTCTGCGCGCATCACTTGGTAATCAAGCTCCTTGAAATTGTAGACATCATCTA
>Ga0209119_1005475_pt1 | contig 10004 bp, 11 predicted proteins | sample COG_03_FD_184747 | JGI IMG/M metagenome (GOLD analysis project Ga0209119, IMG submission 184747) | Pelagic Microbial community sample from North Sea - COGITO 998_met_03 (SPAdes) (version 2) | ecosystem: Environmental > Aquatic > Marine > Neritic zone/Coastal water | place: Helgoland, sampling... | reverse complement strand
AGCTAAAGGAAAATATCAATCCACTACAAACTGGAAAGAATTTAAGTACAACCTAAAACAAAGAAGATTATAAGATGGCAGATTCGGATAAAGTAATATTACTTAAAATAGAGGTCGCACAAGCACAAGCTAATGCCAACATAAAGAAGCTAGAGAAAAGTATAGAATCTCTAGACGGTAGGACTAAAGAGTATAGATTAACTCTAAAGAAGCTTCAGCTAGAAAGAGCTAAGTATGCTGAACTAAGAGCTACAGACACCAAAGCAACCATAAAACACGCAAATGTTTTAAAAAATGCAAACTTACAAACAGGTGCAGCTACTTCTGCTACACTGGAATTTGGAAGGGTTCTTTCTGATATGCCTTATGGTATTAGAGGTGTTGCCAACAACTTACAACAGTTAGCTTCAAACTTATTCTTTATGTCTAAGCAGGTTGATGACGTAACAGGCAAATCTATAGGCTTTGGAGGTGCTATAGGAAGTCTAATCAAAAACTTAGCTGGACCAGCAGGTCTTCTTGTTGCATTTCAAGGTGTAACTGCTTTAATCGATTACTTTGCAAATAGACAAGATGATGCTAAAAAAGAAACAGAAGAGACTACTAGTGTTTTACAGCAACAAAGAGATGAATTAGCTAAGCTTACTGATGAGTATGAAGACTACATTAAAATAAGGCAACAGGTAATTCAGACAACAACTAAAGAAAGGGAGATGATGAAGGCTTTAGCTGTTGAAGCTCTTGATAAGTTAAATTCAGACGAAAGAAGAAATAGAGCTTTAAGTAAGCTAATAGAATTATATCCTAAATATTTTGATGGATTAAAAATAGATAACCTTAAGGGTATTTTTGATGCTGAAGAGAAAGTTAATAGAGTTCTTCAAAATAAGTTAAAACTTAAACAAGCTTTGGAAAAAGCTGAAGAAATAGCTAACGCTATTCAAATAGAAAAGCTAAAAATATCTAAAGATACAAAAAATGCTGACTTAACAAAGATAGGTCAGCTTAGAGAGGAGCAAAAAGAAGTTAGGGGTTTAGTTCAAATGTATTCTAGTCTTGACCTTGAATTAAAGAAGTCTAACGAAACAAAAATAACACCTATAAAAGACCCTAAGGATTTTGATGAAGATGCTGAAGACTACTTAGACCAAATAAGAAGCTTAGAAAAGAAGACGGAATTATTAAATGCTAAAAGTCAAGCTGCTAAAATAATCATACAAAGAAAATACCATTTAGAAGATTTAAGAAGAAAAAACACAGAAGATTTAGATGAATTTAAACAGGAAGCTAAAGCTTATAAATCTAAGTTAAAATTATTCTTAGACTATCAAGTTACTATTGGTAAAATGACGAATAGTCAAGCTAATCAACAATTATCTGATTTTGATAAAACAACAAAAAAAGAAATTGATGAAATGGATACTAACTTTCCAATATTACTTGGAAAATGGGAGGCTTATTACGCTAGGAAAATAGAATTAGCTAAAGAAGCTGAAATGATGGGAGCTAAAGTTCCTAAAACAAAAGATAAAGAGGAATTTACTTTAGAAGATGGTCTTAAAAAATATATGGAGCTTCAGTCTTCTATGACTAGCTTTTTAAGTGGAGAATACGATAGACAGTTAACTATAGAGCAAAACAAAACAAACGCTTTAAATAATGAACTTAATCAAAGACTGTTAAACGAAAACTTATCTAAAGATGAAAGAGAAAGAATACAGTTGCAGATAGCTAGAAATGACGAAAAATTAAGAAAGAAGCAGGAAGCTATAGAGAAGAAAAGGTTTAAGTTAAATAAAGCAGCCAATATCGCTAATGCAACTATAAACACATTCTTAGCTGCTTCTCAAGTATTATCTGCTGACGAAATACCTGTTCCAGCAAGACCTTTCGTTATGGCAGCAACTATAGCTAGTGGTTTATTGCAGGTAGCTCAAATAGCTAGACAAAAGTTTCAGTCTTCAGCAGGTAGTGGAGGTGCTATAGGTGCAGCAGCAGGTGGAGCAGGTAGTGGTGGAGAAGGTAGAGAGTTTAACTTCAACTTAGCAGGTAGCACACAATCAAACCAATTAACACAATCAATAGCTGGTCAATTAAGTCAGCCAATACAAGCGTATGTAGTTTCATCAGAAATGACAAGTCAACAACAATTAGATTTAAGTATATCTAATACAGCAACAATAGGTTAAAATAATAATTATGGAAGATTTAGACATTATAGAATTAATAATAGACGAAAACAATTTAGAGGATGGAATAGAAGCTATCTCTCTAGTGGAAAGTCCTGCAATAGAAGAAAACTTTGTAGCTTTAAGTAGGCACAAAGTAGAGTTCAAATCTGTAGATGACGAGAAAAGAATTGTAGTAGGACTAGCTCTAGTTCCAGACAAGGAAATATTTAGAAAAAGTGGAGACTATGCTTACAAGATAATGTTCTCTAAAGAGACTGTTAAGAAGGCATCTGAACTTTACCTTAAAAGACTAAAGAACAACAATGCTACTATAGAACACGAACTAGCAGTAAAAGGAGTGTCACTTATAGAGTCTTGGATAGTAGAAGACCCTAATATGGATAAAACTAACCTATACAAGTTAGATGCTCCAGAAGGTGCTTGGGCTGTAGTTATGAAGATTGATAACGATGAGATATGGGAGGATGTAAAACAAGGTAAGTATCTTGGTTTTAGTATAGAAGGTTTCTTTAGTCAAAAAGAACAAGAGTTGGCGAAGCAAGAATTAAAGTCCTATAGTGACTATCCACAATCTGCAACTAACAATGCTAAAAGAGCTTTAGCTTGGGTAAAAAAGAATGGATGGGGAAGTTGTGGTACTCCTGTTGGAAAACAAAGAGCAAACCAACTAGCTAACAGAGAGCCACTAACTAGAGATACAATATCTAGAATGGCATCATTTAAAAGACATCAACAGCATAAAGATGTACCTTATTCGGAAGGATGTGGTGGACTTATGTGGGATTGCTGGGGAGGAACTAGTGGTGTTGAATGGGCGATAAACAAATTAGAAAAGTTATCTCTATCTGAAGAAGACTCACAGGCTTTAGAAATATTAAATGAAATCCTAAATAAGTTAAAAGATGAATAGAAAAAGAGAGCAACAATGGAGTAGAACATCTCCAAAAAACAAGCGAAGAGGATGTCTATGTAAAGACGGAAGTAAGTATAGCAGAGAGTGTTGTAAGGGTAAAATGATTAATCAAGGAATAGGAAACATCTAATCAAAAATACAACAAGATTTACATTACTAGTTATTAGTATTAGTTAGTATTAATAATAAATTTTAATTTATGAAAAGTCCAAAAGAAATTGTAGATGCTTTAAAGAGCGTTTTACAGACTTCTTCAGAGCAAGTAGTTGAAACACCTGTAGAAGAGGTTGTTGAACTGGCTGAAGAAAAAGTAGAACAAGCTGAGGAAGTTATCGAAGAAGCTCCTGTAGAAGAAGTTGTTTCTGAAGATTCAGACCTTGAATCACTAAAAAAGAAATACGATTCTTTATACGAAGAGTTAAATTCATTAAAAGCTTCTGTTAGTCAAATGATGGAAATCGTTTCGCCTTCAGAGGAGAAAGACGTTCCTGCTGAGTTATCAGAGGAAGTAGAAATTAAGGAAGATGTTACTGAATTATCTGCTGAAGCAGAAGAAATAGTACATTCTCCAGAAGCTCAAGTAGAGCAAAAACAACAACATTTATATTCACAAAGCAGAAGTAGAACTGTGAAAGATTCAATCTACAACAAACTATTTAATAAATAAAAAAAAAGATGGCAACAACAACTTCAATTACAACAACTTACGCAGGAGAAAAAGCAGCAGGGTACATCTCAGCAGCTTTATTATCCGCAAATACTATCGAAAACGGTGGTATTACTGTTAAACCTAATGTAAAGTTCAAGCAAGTAATCAAAAGACTTTCTACCACAGACTTAATCGCTGATGGAAGCTGTGATTTCGCTGCAACTGACACTGTTACTTTAGACGAGAAAATCTTACAACCAGAAGAATTTCAAGTAAACTTAAACTTATGTAAAACTGATTTTAGAGATGATTGGGATGCAATATCTATGGGATATTCTGCATTTGACAATCTACCTCCTTCTTTCCAAGAGTTTTTAATCGCTGAGATTATTGCTAAGATTGCTGACAAGAATGAGAAAAATATCTGGATGGGTGCTACTGCAACTGCTGGAGAATTTGACGGATTAGTAGCTTTAGCTACTGCTGATGCAACTGTAAACGATGTAGTAGGAACTACTGTTACTTCTGCTAACGTAATCGCTGAAATGGGTAAAGTGGTAGACGCTATGCCTTCTGCATTATACGGAAAGTCAGATGTTAAATTATACGTTGCTCAAAACGTTTATAAAGCTTATGTAAGAGCTTTAGGAGGATTTGGAGCTAACGGAGTAGGAGCTGCTGGTTACGAAGCAAAAGGAAATAACCAAGCTATCAACTCATTATTATTTGATGGAGTAGAGGTATTCTTAGCAAACGGATTAGACTCTAACTATATGTACTTAGCTGAAGCTTCTAATATCTTCTTTGGAACAGGATTATTATCTGACCACAACGAAGTTAAAGTGCTAGATATGAGCGATTTAGACGGAAGTCAGAATGTTAGATTCGTAATGCGTTTCACTGCTGGTGTACAACACGGATTTGGTTCAGACATCGTTCTTTACACTCCAGCTTAATTAACTAATTATTAACAATAACCCTCCTCTTTTATGGGGAGGGATATTAAAAACCAATACAACAAATGGCTTGTGATTTAACATTAGGAAGAAAAGAAGTATGTAAAGATTCGGTTGGAGGTATAAAAGCTATCTACTTATCGAATTTTGAAGATACCACTACTGCTAGTTACACATTTGATGCTACTAATACAGACGTTATTGATGCTGTATCTGGAACACCAAACGTATACAAGTATGAAGTAAGAGATGCTTCTTCTTTCACGCAAAATATTCAGTCTAGTGCTGAAACAGGAACTACTGCCTTCGAACAAGTAGTTGAATTGACTTTGAAAAAATTAACTGTTGAAGACCACAAAGAATTAAAATTACTTTCTTATGGTAGACCAAGAGTTATTATTCAAGACCAAAATGACAATTACTTTTTAGCTGGATTTGAAAATGGCTGTCAAGTAACTGCTGGTACTATCGTAACAGGACAAGCAATGAATGACCTTAGTGGTTATACATTAACTTTAACTGGTATGGAGAGAAGACCTGCAAACTTCTTAGACTCTGACCCTGCAACTGTAGGATTTACTGTTGTAGTTCAAGCATAGTTTTACGTTTACTTTATGTTTTTAGTTTAGGTCTACTTCGGTAGACCTTTTCTTTTGTAATAAAAACAAAAAAGTAAATTTGTAATAAGATAAAACTAAATAATATAAATATAATTGATGATGTAAGTTTAGGATATTAAAAAAAGAGCTGCAATAAAGCAGCTCTTAGTTATGAAAAAAAATATTAATCCGAGTAGTTAAAAAATCAACTACAAGACAAATATATAAAATAAAAACAACATACCAAGCATAAAACACAAAAAAAATAAAAAAAAATATTTAACTGATGCAATAAAAACAAAAAAGTAAATATACGTTATAAGTTTATGATTAGATTATTGCCAACATCAAGCTCACAAACTTTTTCTATCTTACCTAGAACATTAGATACAACAGGTATCAGTGCTACGATAAGAGAAGACGGAACAGGCAACATAGTAACAATTTCAGATGTTACAGCATCAGTCAACAATGACTACATAGATATAACTATTTCTTCAGATAAGTTTATAGCTGAAAGAGCCTATGTTTTAGAGATGACTAGAGGTGCTAACTTATGGTATAGAGACAAGATATACGTTACAAGTCAAACAGACACGGACATCTACCATACTATAAGTACTGACTATTACGAAGAGAACGATACTGATGGCGATGATAAATACATAACAATATAATGGGTAAAATAAATATTAAAAAGAATTATTCAGTAAGTAAACCAAAGACGTATACTAAGAACTTTAGTGTCGTTGAATTATCTACCTATGAGATGCCTAAGGCTATAGAAAGAAAAGGAGATAATTGGGTTAGCTGGGGAGAAGACAACAATCACTTTGGTAGACTTATAGACTTAAATTTAGGTAGTCCTACTAACTCAAGATGTATCAAAGGTATATCTGATATGATTTACGGTAGAGGTTTAGAGTGTACTGATAGTAAAGAGAAGCCTGTAGAATGGGCAGAGACTCAATTAATATTTAAACCTAAAGATATTAAAAGAATAGTAAACGACAGAAAGGAGTTAGGAATGGCTGCTATCCAAGTTGTTTACAACAAAACAAAAAAGAAAGTATTAAAAGCATTACACTTTCCAATAGAAACGCTTAGAGCTGAGAAAGCTGTAGATGGAATTATAAAAGCTTGGTACTATCATCCTAATTGGGCTGAGTACAAAAGAGGCGATAAGCCTAAAAGAATACCTGCTTTTTGTCAAGGTAGCAAGAAAGAAACTTCTGAGATATTTGTATCTAAACCTTATCAAAGTGGATTTTGGTATTATACTCCTAGTGACTATCACGGATGTTTACAGTACTGTGATTTAGAGGTAGAGGTATCTAACTACCATATTAACAATATAAAAAATGGTTTACAGCCTAGCTTATTTATTAACTTTAATAATGGTATCCCTCCAGAGGAGACTCAAGAAATAATAGAAAGCAAGATAAACGATAAGTTTGGAGGAACAAACAATGCAGGTAGAACAATCATAGCTTTTAACGAAGACAAAGATAGTTCTGCAACTATAGACCCTATACACTTACCAGATGCTCACGCACAATATCAGTTCTTAGCTGATGAGAGTAGAGAGAAGATAATGTTAGGACACGGAATTGTATCTCCTATTTTATTAGGTATTAAAGACAACACAGGTTTTGGTAACAATGCAGAGGAATTAAGAACTGCATCTATACTTATGGATAACTTTGTTGTTAGACCTTTTCAAAAAGACTTACTAGATGATTTCTGTGAGATATTAGCTATAAATGGAATATACCTAAACCTTTACTTTGTTACTTTACAACCTATTGAGTTTACAGAGCTAGACAACATATCTACTAAGATTAAGCGAGAAGAAGAAACAGGAGAGAAGTTAAGTTCTCAAGAAGAACCAACAGACTTTTCTGATGAAGAAGGAGATGATATGCTAGAGCAGTTAGAAGGCTTAGGAGAGGTTTTAAGCGATGATTGGGAGGTTATACATACTGAGAAGTATGCTGAGGAGTTAAGTGAGGTTAAAATGGCTGAAATTAAGTCTAGCAATAAATCATCTAAAGAAGATAGTAAAATCTATAAAGTTAGATATGCTTATATGCCTGTAAGAAAATCTCCAGACAGTAGAACTTTCTGCAAGAAGATGGAAACGTTTACAGAAAGAAAGATAGTATTTAGAAAAGAAGATATTAATATGATGTCTTTTAGAGGTGTAAATAGTGAGTTAGGTCATAACAGACAGAACTATAGTTTGCTAAAATTTAAGGGAGGTAAAAACTGCCATCACTTTTGGGAACTTAGAGTTTATAAGTTAAAAGGAGATAAAAGAACAGACCCTAATTCAGCTTACGAGAAAGGTTTAAAAGAACCTAAAAATCCAAGTGAGATGACTGAAAGAATGATTGATAGACCAGACAGAGGGGCTTATCCAACAAATAAAAAATAAGATATGGCAACTAAAGCATTATTTATAACATTAAATGACTTAAAAAGAAAGTCTATTATATCTGGAAATACAGATGATGATAAGCTAATACAATTTGTAGAGGTTGCTCAAGATTTGCATATCCAAAACTATTTAGGTGGAAACTTATACGACAAGCTACAGGACTTAATACTAACAAACACACTTGATGATGCTGCTAATGTTAACTATAAAAACTTAGTTAATCAGTATGTAAAGCCTATGTTGATTTGGTTTAGTCAAAGTTCTTACCTGCCATTTGCTTCTTATAATATTGGTAATGGTGGTATCTATAAGCATATTGGAGACAACAAACAAGCTATAGATAAAGATGAGTTGGTACATTTAATGGGTAAAGTTAATGAGACTGCTGACTTTTATACTAGAAGATTTTTAGATTATATGGATTACAATAACAATTTGTTTCCAGAATATAATACATCTACAAATGAGCAGATGAGTCCAGATACAGATTCTAATTTCTCTGGAGGTATATTTTTAGGGTAGTATGAAGAAAAAGATTTATAAACCAAAAGACTCCAATGTTAAGAAGATGGAGATATTGTTTAAAAAGATAAAAGACAAAGATGGCAAACGAAATATATCCAGTTAGTTGGTGGGGTAGTCCAGTAGAGAATGGATGGGGTGGTAGTTATTATGATTTTGCACAAGGTGGTGGTTTAGATGGTACATCTTTTATCACGACTTGGAGAACAACCACAACAAATGAAACAATCACAATACCAACTAGCGGTGGAGGCTACAATTATGATATAAGTACCTCAGATGGTCAAACTTTCACTGGAGTTACTGGAAGTCAAGCAATAACATTTGCAAGTGCTGGAGATTATGATGTAAGTATAAGTGGAGATTTTCCTAGAATTAACATTAATAACGGAGTTGATAAAGATAAAATAATTGATATAAAACAATGGGGTAATATTGTTTGGTCAAATTTTGCAAGTTCTTTTTACGGATGCATAAACTTAGTTGGTTCGTTTACGGATGCACCAAATCTTGCAAATGTTACAAGTTTTGATAGTTCATTTAGAAATTGCTCATCTTTTTCTGCTAATTTATCTTCGTGGGATATTGCAAACGTAACAAATTTTAGCAATGCTTTTTTAATTTTTGGAGCAACTGCACCATCTACTCCAGTAAGTGGATTAGGTTCGTGGGATATGAGTAGTGCAACTACTATTAATAGTATGTTAAGAAACCAACCAAACTACAACGAAGATTTAAGTTCTTGGAATGTTAGTAATGTTACTGATATGGCTAATTTATTTTTTGGCTCTACATCTTTTGACCAAAACTTGTCATCTTGGGATATTGCAAACGTAACAAATTTTACAAACTTTGCTAAAAATATTACTTTTTCAACCTCAAATTACGATGCTATTTTAATTGGTTGGGAATCTAACTTGCAAGGCACTTACCCCAACGGAAGTGGTTATACACCTACAATTAGTATAAATTTTGGAAATAGTCAATATACAAGTGGTGGAGCAGCAGAAACTGCTAGAACATCTTTAATTAATAATTTTAACTGGACTATTACAGATGGTGGTTCTATATAAATAAAAAAAATGGCTGAATTAAAAGAATTAAAAAATACAATTGTTTGTTATCCAGTTCCAGAAACTTGGTTTATCTGTTGGGATAGCAATAGAACACAAATAAAAGCATATGACTCTATTCTACCTAGTCAATGTATGGAGACACATTGGATTCAAATTGACTATTATGACAATGAGGAAGATTGGGCAAAAGTTTTATTGAATAACGGAATAAATCCTTTTGAATAATGACACAAAAAGAAATAATATCAGAAATAAGAGACGAACAGAAAACTATGGCAGAGATGCAATTTAGACTAGCTGCTGATTTATCTAACTTTTTTAATAAACAAGAACTATTTAACCAACGCATATCTGACATCTTAGAAAACGATGAAAAGACAGACAAAAAAGGTTTAGTTTATGAAGTTGCAGAAGTCTCAAAAAGAGTAGATGAAATTGAATTAAAAGGAAAAGTAACTGCTGGTAAGATTGCAGTAAGTGTAACAATATTAACTTTTATTGGTAGTGCAGTTTGGAAGCTAATAAACATTTTTGATTAATGAGTAAATATTTTAAAGAGATTGAAACTAATATGAGTAAAGAGTTTTTATTTGTATTAGACGAAGCAAGAGAAATAGCTGGAATACCTTTTATAATTAACTCAGCTTATAGAAGTCC
>Ga0209119_1005473_pt1 | contig 10008 bp, 9 predicted proteins | sample COG_03_FD_184747 | JGI IMG/M metagenome (GOLD analysis project Ga0209119, IMG submission 184747) | Pelagic Microbial community sample from North Sea - COGITO 998_met_03 (SPAdes) (version 2) | ecosystem: Environmental > Aquatic > Marine > Neritic zone/Coastal water | place: Helgoland, sampling... | reverse complement strand
CAGTTATTTCCCCAATGCTGACTTTTTTGTTGAACCAGAAATTTTTGACAGGTATATTGAAAAGCTAAAATTTGATAAAGGAATAAATCTAGATTTTATAAGTATTTGTACACCAAATTACTTACATGATTCACATATTAGAATGGCGCTCCGGAGAGGAGCAGACGCTATCTGTGAAAAGCCACTAGTTTTAAATCCTTGGAATCTAGATGCACTTCAAAATATGGAAAAAGAGTCTGGACAAAGAGTTTGGAATATTCTTCAACTAAGATTGCATAAAAGTATTATTGAATTAAAAGCAAAGGTTGATGCTGCACCAAAAGATAAAGTTTTTGACATTGATCTTACCTATTTAACCTCTAGAGGGAATTGGTATTATACATCTTGGAAAGGAGATGCTGATAAATCAGGAGGTATTGCTACTAATATTGGGGTTCATTTTTATGATATGCTTTCATGGATTTTTGGAACTGTTAAAAAGAATGTTGTCCATGTTCAATCACATGATAGATCATCTGGTTATTTAGAGTTTGAAAGAGCACGTGTACGTTGGTTTTTATCTATCAATTATGATGTTTTACCAAAAGAGATTAAAGAAAAAGGACAAAGAACTTATAGGTCAATTACAATTGAAGGAGAAGAGCTTGAGTTTAGTGGTGGGTTTACGGACTTACACACAAAAGTATATAAAGGAGTATTAGAAGGAAATGGTTATGGTTTGGAAGATGCAAGGCAAGCTATTGAAATTGTTCATCATATTAGAAATTCGGAACCAATTGGTTTAAAAGGAGATTATCATCCTTTTGCAAAAAAAGAATTAACTACACATCCTTTTCATAGAAAAATACGTTAATCAAATAAATTGATTTTTATATGATTAAAGATAAAAAGTTCTTATTTAATTTTTCTAAAATTCTTGGTGCTGCATTTATTGCACAGATTATACCTGTCTTAATAAGCCCAGTAATATCACGCATATACAGTGTTGAAGATATTGGAGTTCAGGGAGTAATATTTTCAATTGTTGGATTTTGTTGGATTTTCTCTACCCTTCGTTATGATAATGTCATAATAATTGATAGATTAATTAATCCTATAAGGAACTTTATCACTGTAAAAAAAATTACAGTAATAACTTCATTTTTTCTTACTTTAATTATCATTTTATTCATCAACCAATTATCAGAATATTTTAATCTTAATGAACCACTAGTTCTTTTAATGGTTCCTCTAATTGTTTATATAAATGCTTCTTATGAATTATTAATTATTTATAATAACCGAGTTCAAAACTTTGATAACATAGCAAAAATCAAAGTATTTCAAAGTTCTATTTCTGGGATTTTTCAATTGGTTTTTGGATTTATGGGATTAAATTATTTCGGACTAATATTAGCCCCTTTAATTAGTAAATTTTTACCGTATTTCAAATCAAAATTATTTAGGATATTTTTCATAAAACCTAAACTTTATAAAAAAGATTTCATTCTGATACATAAATATAAAAAATTCCCATTATTTGATTTACCTTCTAGCTTAATTAATAATTTGAGTTTACAATTGCCAATAATTTTGTTAGCATCAAATTATTCATTGGTTATTAGTGGAGCTTATTTTATGACTCAAAGGGTATTGCAAATACCTATTACTTTATTTTCGCATTCATTTTTAGAGGTTTTCAAAGAAAGGATTTGTGATCCAAAAAATCAATTTAAATTAAGGAAATTAATGCTTGATAGCTTTATTTTAATTTTTTTTATCTCCTTTGTGCCTTTTGTTTTATTGTTCATATTTGTTGATGATTTAATTGTAGTTTTTTTAGGAGAAAATTGGATTATGGCTGCTAAATTTGGAAAAATTTTAGTTCCAAGTCTTTTTTTTAGATTTATTTCGTACCCTTTAAGTTACATTATTTTATTAAAACAAAAACAGCTAATTAATCTTATTTTTAATATAATATCTTTAGCTTTTGTAGTTATATTATTTTCATCAAAAATTGATGTTTATTCATTGGTTATTAAACTTTCAATTTTGTTTAGTTTACAATCAATAATTAAAATTTTATATTCTTTTAGTTTAACAAAAAATAATTCAAATATTGAAATCTAAAGAAATATTATTTATTTCGTATTATTTAGACCCTAGTAATTTAGTCGGTGCTAAAAGAATGAGCTACTGGGCAAGTAATATTGAAAATATCTCAAATAAAAAGTATAAGCCGACTGTATTAACTTCTTCACTTGATAAAAAGAAGTTAAAGGAAGGTTTTGTTAAAAGAATTAAATCACCCTGTAATAATCCATTTTTATGGACTTTAAAAATTATTCCAATACTACTTAAATCTATTCATAAAAAATCTTTTATAGTTATCACTGGAAGTCCATTTGTCTTATTTTGGTTAATATTTCCATTATTTTTTTTAAAAAAGAAAGTAATTTTGGATTTTAGAGATCCATATGCCAATAATCCAATACATAATATTAGATCAATTAAAAAGAAATTAAAAATAATTTATGAATATCTAGTTTGTTTTATGGCTTATAAAGTCATTACAGTCAATGAAGAGTGTTCTAAATTAATTTATTGTAATCATCAAAAAATTATAATTATTGAAAATGGTTTCAATGAAATTTTTTTAAATAAAATAAATAAAAGAGATGTTGTCGAAAAAACTATAAGTTATTCTGGCAAGTTGTCCCAAGGTAGAGATTTAAATGATTTTATTGAAAAAATGAAATTATCACCATCTTTAAAGGATTTTAAAATTGTTTACACTGGACCTGATTTTTCGAAGATTAATCATAAGGACCACGTAATATCTTATGGAGAAGTTTCTTATCAAGAAAATCTTGAAATTATTTCAAGTTGTGAGTTTACATTGTTGTTGTTTGCTGGATATTCATTTGAATCATCAACAAAGATATTTGATTACATAGGTCTTAAAAAACCTGTAATAGTTTACTCTACTAATAGAATCAAGCATGGAGCTATAGCTAAAATTATGACTAAATATTCTAATTCATTTTATTTTGAATGTGAAAACCTCAAAGACATTGATTTAGATATTGATAATTATAAATTTTCGAGATTATATGGACTAAATAAACTGATAAATATATTAGATAAAATTTAATATGATTTTATATATATCTATACTTGCTCTAACTATTACAAATTTATTTATTTATAAGATTGATAAAGAGTCCTTTAATAGTTCGCCATTAAAAATGTTTTCAATTGCTACAGCAATTTTTTACACATTACCTGCAGTGGTAATAGGTATTTTCCCTTTTGAAGGTGTTTTTTTTAAAATTAATCGTGAATTACTTGCTTATCAAAATTTAATAGTTATTGTTTTCGTATTTACAGTATGGATAACTTCATTATTAATACCAAATTCTAAGAAAAAATTTGTAAACTTTAATTTTAAAGAAACTAAAGTTATTATAATTTCTCTTTTTTTATTGGGAATTGGAAACATAACTAAACTCTATCTTTTTAATTCGGGGATGTATTCTCTTGAAGATACTTTTAATCAAAGTTATAAAGATATTCCAAGAGTACTAATTTTTTTAAGAAATTTTGATTTATGGGGTTTTATCTTTCTTTCAATAATAATTTGTAAAAATTTACATTTAAAAAAATATAATTTTATAAAATTCATTTATTATTTCGAAATCCTATTTCTAGTTGGATTTTCAATTATTCAAGGAAGAAGAACTGGTGCTATTATTCCTTTGATTATTTTTATTCTTAGCTATTCTTTTTATCATAAACTGAAACTAAAAAAAACTGTAATACCTATAGTTATTTCATTAATTCTGATTTTATTTACAACATTTAATAGACTTGTAGAATCTGGAACTTTTTCCAATTCTCAAATTAGAAATTTAATTTTTGAAGCAGTATTTACTCGGTTAGGAAATACATATATCATGCTGAATAAAGTAATCGACCTTGGCTACAAATCAAATTTTTTTAGTTTTGAACTTTCCATTATTGGACTTATACCTTCATTTCTTTTAAAAAATAAACCAAGTTTATCAATTGGTAATGAATTTGGAAAAGAGCTAGATCTAATAAATATAAATAATGTGACTACAGGAATCAATCCTGGTTGGATTGGGGAAAGTTATTATAATTATGGATTAATAGGAATTATTATTGGAGCCTTAGTTTTTTCCTTTTTAATCAATTATTTTCACAAAAAATCTTTTTTTAGAAATGATTCATCAAAAATATTTTTAATAATGTTATTTATTTTTAATTTCTCAGGCTATCAAATGGAAATTGCAGCATCATTAAATAATTTTTTAAAAGGATATTTAATTCTAATTTTAATATCTGGTTTTATTCCAAGATTTACATTTAGAAATGGAAAAAAATAAAATATTAATAATATCAAATATGTACCCCAATAAGGAAGGGGGGTATTTCGGTATCTTTGTAAAAACCATTAATGAAAATTTAAAACTTTCTTATGAAGTTAAAGAAGTTTTGTTAAAAGGTAAATCTGCCAATAAATTTATAAATTTTTTCAGATACTTTTTTTTCTACATACATATAATTTTTGAGTTATGTTTTAATAAATATCATGTAATATATGTTCATTTTCCAACCCATTCATTGCCTCCAATATTATTTTTTCCTTTTCTAAAAAATAAAAATATTGTTTTTAATTTTCATGGCTCTGATATTATGGTTGAATCCAAATTAAATACATTATTCATAAAGTACTTTGTATTAATTAAATCATATGTAAAATTAGTAGTAGTTCCATCAAAAATTCTAGAAGATGAAATTCTAAAAAAAATACATTTTAATAAGATTTTTGTTAGTCCTTCCGGCGGTATTCCAGATTTTTTTTTTAATGATATAGATAGTTCGAAAAAAGTAAAGAGCCAAAATTTAAGATTTTTGTATATATCATCCTTAATTGAATCAAAGGGCATCTTTACCCTTTTAGATTCTGTGAAACAATTGTATTTGAAAAAGGGAATAGAGTTGGATTTGACGATATTTGGATCTGAAAACACTGATTTATTAAAAACTAAAATGCAAGAACTTAATAATACAAAATACTTGGGAGTTGCCAAGAATGACCATCTTCCATATATTTTTAACGATTTTGATGTTCTTGTTTTTCCTACAAAAAGAGAATCTTTAGGTCTTATAGGATTAGAAGCTTTAGCATGTGGTATTCCCGTTATAGGTTCTGACATTCCAAGTATCAACTCATATATTAAACATAACTTTAATGGACTATTATTTGAATTAGAGAATAGTATAGATTTGATGAATAAAATTGAGTTCATTCTTAATAACCCTATTGAATGTAAAAGATTACAATCAAATACTAGAACCTCTGTTTTAAATTTTAAACAATCTACAACAGCAGTCAATTTAAATAAAAAAATAAATGAAATTATACAAGATTCTAGGTGTTAACTGTTTCCATATAAATAGCGTATCTGATGTTAAAGATTTTATAAAAGATTTTATTGTCTCAGAAAATGGAGGTTATAGTTTAGCAATTAATGCTGAAAAAATCATGATGTACACTAAAGATAGCGTTTTTAGAGAAATAATGGATGGTTCTGTTTTGCCAATACCAGATGGTTCTGGGGCAACGATAGGGATGAAAATTCTTTATAATATAAAAAGTATTAAACTTGATTTGCCAAAAACAATTTTTGAAAGTGCCAATGAAAATAATTTTTCTTTTTTTATGCTTGGAGCTACCGAAAAAGTTAATTCTAAGGCAAAAAAAGTTTTAATCGACAAATATCCCAATATTAATTTACTAGGTAGGCAAAATGGTTATTTTGAGGACGAATCAATAGTTTTTGATAAAATAAAAAAACTTAATCCACAAATTGTTATGATAGCCATGGGTTCGCCAAAACAAGAAAAATTAGCAGCTAAGTTACATGAGCTAATTCCATCAGCATTGCTAATTGGTTGTGGTGGTGCTTTAAACATTTTAACAGGTGAAGTTAAAAGAGCTCCAATATTTTATCAAAAAAATCATTTAGAGTGGTTTTATAGATTACTTAAAGAGCCATCTCGATTTAAAAGACAACTAATTTTACCAATATTTTTACTTAAATTAATTATTGAAAAATATAAAAGAAAATGAAAATTTTAACAATTTTAGGAGCGAGACCTCAATTCATAAAAGCAGGTACACTAAGCAGATATATTAGTCAAATTTCTAACGTAGAAGAAGTTATTGTTCATACTGGACAACATTATGATGTAAATATGAGTGAAATTTTTTTCGAGGAATTAAAAATTCCAAAACCAGATTATAATTTAAGTTTAGGAGCTTTGTCTCATGGAGCAATGACGGGAAGAATGATAGAAGAAATTGAAAAAGTTGCGTTTAAGGAACAGCCTGATTGGATTGTTGTTTATGGTGACACAAATTCTACTCTTGCAGGCGCCATTGTTGCTTCTAAACTCCATATCAAATTGGCGCATATAGAAGCAGGTTTAAGAAGTTATAATATGAATATGCCAGAGGAGGTCAATAGAGTTTTAACTGATAGGATTAGTAATATTTTATTTACACCAACAAATACAGCTTCGGATAATCTAAAAAAAGAGGGATATCAAAATTTAGATTTTTCTAAAGTAGTATTTTCAGGAGATATTATGTACGAAGGGGCAAAATATTATTCTAAATTTGCTGGAAAACCTAATAATGAATTGCCTAAGTCTTTTATACTCTCAACAATACACAGAGCAGAAACTACTGATAATTATGAGAACCTTAGAAGTGTAATATCTGCCTTAAATATTATTTCAAAAACAACCCAAGTTGTTGTTCCAATGCATCCCAGAACAAAGAAAATTATTAGCGATAAAAATATTAATATTGAGTTCAAAGTAATTGAACCCGTTGGTTATTTAGAAATGATTTGGTTGATTAAAAACTGTAAGGGGGTTATTACAGATAGTGGAGGTTTACAAAAGGAAGCTTTTTTCTTTGATAAAAAATGTATCACTATGAGAACTGAAACTGAGTGGATAGAGTTAATTGAATTGGGTGTAAATGAATTAGTTGGATATGATATTAAGAAAATAATTTCAGCATCAAATAAATTAGACAACTTTCCTAAGTTAGATGTCTATCCTTACGGTCAAGGAAATACTTCAGAAATAGTAATAAATACTATGTTAAATTTCATTTAGAACTATTCATTTTTTTAAAAATTACCGCCAGTGGGCCTTACAAAACAAGAATTGAATCTAATCTTTAGTTTTTTGTATATTTATTTTTAATAATATCACTTAAACATGCCATTCGATCCACATTCAGCAAAAAAAGCAGGAAAAAAATCCAAAAGAGGCCCTGCAAAAAAAGAAGAACCATCTATTAAAGAGAAGATGGAACTCCTTTATGAAAAGGTATTGGATGATTTACTTATAAACCAAGAAAAACTTACCAAAACAGAAAGGGTGAAACTCTTTGTAACCCTTTCTAATTATATCTTTCCAAAAACAAAATCTGTACGAGATCAATTTACTATTAAACAATTAAAAGAAATAGAGAAGCAAGGTTTTATGGAAAGAGATCCAGATCCTACCAAATAATATTTTAGCATATTAAAAGTGAATTATAAAGAAACCCTTTGTTTTATTGCAAAATGTTTGACCATCTCTTTGGAAGCAAAGAATAGACAAGAAATAGAGAAGCAATTAAAATTAACGCCTATAGACTGGGATACTGTTGTAAAAGTGAGTACCAGTCATTATGTGTTCCCTGCGATCTATTGTAATTTTAAAAGAGCTGATTTTTTAAAATACCTTCCTGTTGAGTTGGTAGAGTATATGAAACAGATAACCAATTTAAATAGAGATAGGAATACACAAATCCTTCAACAAGCAAATAAATTAAATAGTCTATTATTAGCAAATAACATTAGACCTATATTTTTAAAAGGAACTGGGAATCTATTAGCAGGGATCTATGATGATATTGGCGAACGTATGGTGGGGGATATTGATTTTATTTTCTCAAAAGAAGACTATCCAAAAGCGATTATTATTTTAAGAGAGTTTGGGTATTCTGAAGTACATAAGTATAAATATCATTTTCCTTATGAAAAACATTATAGAAGACTTCTAAAAGAGAATAACATTGCAGCTATAGAAATTCATAAAGAACTTTTAGATATAAAAAAATATGTTAAAAAATTTAATTACAGCTTCGTAAATAAAGACAGTCAGCTTATAAATGGTATTAGTGTTTTGAGTTATGCAAATAAATTAAATTTATCCATTATTGCCAATCAAATAAATGACCATGGTTTTTATTATAAAACGATGGCTTTAAGAAATGCCTATGATGTTTTTTTACTGTCTAAAAAAACGAATGCAAAAGATGCGGTCAATACATTAGACAAATTAACCAATCCTTTAAATTGTTTTTTAGCGGCTTGTTATGAAGTTTTTAATAAAGTAGATAGTTTAACATACAATCCTACCACAAAAACAGAGTCCTATTTGAGTGGTTTCAATGGTCAGTTTACTAATAGGAAAACAACAAAAAGACGTCACAAACTCATTAAGACGTGTATATTTTTAAAAACTATATTAAATATTATTTATAAGTCCATGATATACAAAGAGTATCGAGTTTGGTTGTTTAATTTATTAACAGATAAAAATTGGTATAAGAGAAAAATAATTCAGTTAGGAATAAAAAAGTAAGATTACCAAATAACTCCCGCCTGTTGCATAAATAAATCTGCCAGTGCATCTTTATTTTGATGCGTTCCAATATAAGTCAGAAAAGTACTTTCCTTAGAGTGCCCCGTGATATTCATAAGCAGTGGCGTTTCAATTTTACCATAATAATTAGATGCAAAAGAACGCCTCATGATATGTGAGGTCACAAACTCATATTTTGGGGCATTTACAATTTCCTTTCTTCTTGTCTTTGGGTTGTTTTTAAACCCAGATACCAAATCTTCAATTCCCGCCATTCTGCAAAGTGCTTTAATCTGTTTATTAAATACCACTTGAGATACTTTTCTTGGAAATTTATTCTCTAATAGTTCAATAACTAAAGGGTCAGCCACACCAACAGTTACCGCCTTCTTTGTTTTCTGTTGTAATATATCTATATACAATCCAGTGGGTGCTTTTCTAAGATTATCCTGGCTCAACTTTAATAGATCTGAGACTCGCTGCCCGATACACAAACCAATTAACAGCCAATTATAACTATCTGTATATGCTGCTGGGATATGCTTTAACCCCTTTAATGCTTTTATCTCTGATGGATTTAAAATATGAAGAATTCGATCGGAACTCTTTTGCTTAAAAGATTCTATATAATTAGAGTAGGGGTGCACTTCCAAGCCGCTTTTCTCAGCATCACGCAGAATAATCTTCAATAATTTTAAGAGTTGACCACAGTAATTATCACTATACTGCTGTTCAATTTTTAGAAAACGAGTAAAAGATTCAGCGGTATATTTATCTATACTATTCAAATACAATCTTTCAGACTTCTCAAATTCATAGGCTTTTATAACACGAAGTAGTGATTTATAAGTCCGAATTGTATTATTTGCCAAACCCACCGTTCCATAACCTTGAACTCTTTTTGTGGCAGAATTAGAAATAAAATGATCTAAATAGTCTAAAAATAAAACGGAATGTTCTACATTTAGGGGTGTCTTATGTGTCTTTATTTGTGGTTTTTTATAGAAATTAACGTGCATATAACGTATGTTATTTTAATTATTTAACATGAATATAACTTGCATATATTTATAATTTAACAAAGTTAGAGTCAAATTTTAACAAGTTATGATACTATAATATACGTTATTTATTTAAAATAAAAAAGTTAAAATGCTTGTTTTGAAGTAGTTAAATCGTTTTATTTTGGAAAGACTACGGACTGTAGTCTCAATTAATTCACAACTAATTGATATTCAGTTATTAAAGTTTTTAAAAATCCTTCAATTGCCATGAAACAGCCATGAGATT
>Ga0209119_1005470_pt1 | contig 10011 bp, 11 predicted proteins | sample COG_03_FD_184747 | JGI IMG/M metagenome (GOLD analysis project Ga0209119, IMG submission 184747) | Pelagic Microbial community sample from North Sea - COGITO 998_met_03 (SPAdes) (version 2) | ecosystem: Environmental > Aquatic > Marine > Neritic zone/Coastal water | place: Helgoland, sampling... | reverse complement strand
TTAAATAAAAAAGGGTAGGCAGAACCCACCCCTTTCTAAAATTAGTTAATTAATTATTAAGCGTAAAGTACGATATCAGTTACTTGTGCATATTGTACACCAGCAGTAAATCTCATAATTACTCGGATATTTTGAGAACCATCAGTATCTCCCATATCGATAACTCTTACTTCATTCTGGTCAGATAATAAGCCAGTTCCGAAGAATAAGTTAGACTTCTCAGCAGCAATCATTGTGTTGTCAGACATACCTTTAGATACTACAATTTGAACACCATCAAAGAATAAACCTCCTAATACTTGGTTTGTTCCTTTGCTATCATATCCAGCGTTATCTCCAGCAGCAGCAAATCCTCCAAGAGCTCTCGTGTAAGCACGTGCAACATTAGAAGATACATAAAGACGTAAATCTTCTTTTCCGTAAACAGCAGTAGGAATAGCATCAACTACTAAGCCCATTTGAGCGATTACGTTTCCAGCGTTAACACCACCACCAACAGCAGCAATCTCTTGTCCAGCTGGTAAAGCAGCATCAGCAGCTAATAATACAGCTAATCCATCAAACTGTCCGCTAGTTGCGTTAGTTCCAGACCAGATGTTTTTTTCCATTCTGTCTGATACTTTAGAAGCAACGTGTGCTAGTACGAAATCAGAAAAAGAAGCTGGTACATCTGCAAAAGCAGAGAATCCCATTTCTAGAGCTTGCCAAGATTGGTGTAGCTCTTTTTTACAAAGTTGAAGATTTACTTGAAACTCCTCAGCAACTAATACAGCCTCTGTAAGTGTTAAAGTTCCTTCGTTTGTTTTAAAATCACAAGAAGCGTCTTTTACGATATCGTCAGTAGATGCTTTTTGTAGTACAGACTTATATCTTACGTTAGGTAAGATTGTAATCTCATTGTTAGCTAGAGTGTCTCCAGACAATAAAGCCGCAGCTATATATTTTCCAGAAAATTCACCAGCATAAGTAGTAGTAATTGCTAAACTCATTTTTATTTATTTTTAGTTGTTATTTATTTATTAAAATTTGATAATATTCTATCCATTGTAGTAGGTTTTCTTTTTGAACCTATTTGGAATTTAGAAAGTGTTTTAAAAGACTCTGGGTTAGAAACGATAGGCTCAGCACTTGGCTCGCTTAATTCAGCTTGTACTTCTGCTGGAATCTCTTGAGATAATTCAACAGTTAATTTGTTTCCAGCTTCAATTGCAGAAAGTTCTTCTTTTAAACCTTCTTCAGATTTAATGTCAGCAATAGCATCCTCAAGGTTTTTGATTCTAATTTCCATTCCTTTCCAATCAGCAACATCTGCTTCTTCAGCTAATTCTTCTTCCACTTCTTCTTCTCCTTCTTCTGTTTCTTCAGAAGGTACTTCGTCAGATACTTCACGAACGTCAGCTATAACACCTTCTTCTTCAACTACTAATAGTCTTGAATCTTCTAGGATATACTCTCCTACTGGCATAGCTATTTTTTCTTCGTCACTTACTATAAAGACTTCTTTACCTTCTTCAAGGCTGTCGAATTCGATAACAGTACCGTTCTCTAGCTTAGTTTGTTCTAGCTTAACTTCCTCGTTAAGATTTAAAACGTCTTTGATTTTTTCAATCACATTGTTTGACTTCATATTAATATATAATTTAGTTTAATTTAATTTGCATTTTCAAGCACTAGTTTTCCCAACTCCTTGAGCTTGTAGGCTTCCATCACAGCACTTTATTGAATACTTGTCCTTGTCTTTACATAAGCAACCTTTACGACCTCCTTGTGGGCTTGTGCGACTTGGTGTCTCAAACTTTTTATTTTTCATTATCGTAATTTTTAATAATGTCTATGATTTCTTGAACTTGCAAATCCTCTTTAGATAATCCCTCGTCAATAGCTTCTTTAGGTCTTTCCATCTTGTCAGCGAAGTAGCCTTCTATACTAAAACCTTTTACCTTACCAGTTTTTACAAACTCATTCCAAATTTTATCGTTGTTTACTTTAACAGAACCAACCCAAGAACCTAATGGTAAATCCATTCCGTACTTAACGCTCTTATCGTGTACCTTATCCTCTACAATCCAAGATTCTACAAGGCTCAAACCTTCTAACTCGTATTTATGTTCAAGCGTTGAATTGTTTTGCTTGCTATTCATTAAATACATTTGAGACGCTTTTAAGACAGTTTCTTTTGAAAAGTATATATAATACTCATCTTCTCCATTTTGTCTGTAAATAGGCTTGTTAGGTATCAACAAAGCACCCATAAGTATTCTACGCTCCCCATCAATCTCAGCTAGTTTAAACTCTTGACTCTTTAACGCTACAAAGTCCTCCTCAATAGCTGGGCTTTCCACTACGCTTATAGCTTCTATCCCTAATTCGCTTTCTTCGTCTAATATTAGTTCAACTATTCTCATAATAATATATAATTGTTTTTTATTTATTTTGTATTTTACCCTATTGTAGCACCTTCAACAATGTTATTCTGTAAGCTCTGTGCTGTTGTTACATCATTAGCAACTACATACGTTTGTATAGGTTGCTGAGATTGCCCTCCTATTGCATCAGCTAACTGACTAGAACCACTTGCACCAACTACGCTAAACGAAGGAGGAGCTGGAGCAGCACCGCCACCGCCAGATGGGACGCTACCACCACCTTTACTAGGGTCTGTGCTTTTTATTGTTGCAATATTAGTAGCTGCAAATCCAGCAGCAAGACCAGCTTGTATAAATGGATATGCTGGGAATACAGATGTTATAGGACTATCGGCTGCGGTCTTAAAAGCATTAATAGTACCCTCTACTCCACTAATAGTGGCTTGAGCTATCGCAACCCCTTTAGCTACTTTACTACCCTTACCAGCCATTTCTCCAATTAAACTTAGAGCATTTTTAGCCATTCCTAATTTAGCGTCTTTTACTTTTCCTTCTAAATCTATTTTATCTTGTGCCTCTTTATCTGATATATCTGTTCTTAATCCAGCGTAATATCTTTCAACTTCTAATTTTTGTTCCTCAGTAGCATTTAACCTATCAAGCTCAGATATCTTTCTTTCTTCTTCTAGGTTTATTTTTTCTAGTTCTGTTTCAGCTTCTTTGTCTTTTTGTTTTTGTCTGAAAGCCTCTTGTATTTCTTGTATCTTTTTTAGCTTCTCATCAATTACAATAGGCTCTTCTTTTGCAGCAGTTTTAGCTTCGTTTCTAGCAGTTAGTAATTCTGTGCTTAATCTCTTTTGTAGGTTTAATCTTTGTGTTTCTAATTGTATAACACTAGCCTCTAATTGTGCTGCTTCATTAAGGTCGTCTTTGTTGCTTTTAGTTAAAGAGTTTTCTGTGAGTTTAGCTTGTAGTCTTAATTTAGCTACTTTAGTTTCTTTCTCTGCTAAGTCTTCACTTATTTTACCAGCCTCCTCTAAGAACTTAATTCTTTCTTCAGCAGAAAATTTATCTTTCTGTACTGCCTTCTCTCTAAGCCTTGCAATATCTTGCTCTGCTTGAGCTCTTTTTACTATTAAATTTCTTGCTGCTATTTCTGCTGCTGCCCTTTGGTCTGCTATTTTTGCTGCTGCTGCTGCATCTGATGCTATCTCTTTACCAAAATCCTTAACTGCATCAACCGCACCACTTACGCTATCTGTAATACTATCAACCCCTAAAACAACCTTTCCAACAGAATCAGCTGCTATCTTACCAGCCTCTTTAAAATTACCTTTAAATAGTTGGTTAATTGCCTTACCTAAGTTTGGTATTAAATTTAAAAGTCCCTCAAATCTATTTGTTATGTTCTGCTTTATTGAATCAGCTAAATCCTTGACAGCTTGTTTAGGGTTTTCAAATACACCTATAATCTTCTCCCCTAAGTCTGCTAGTAAATCTAAAAGGTTTCCAGTAACACTACCAATAACGCCTAGTATTTTAGCGAATTTGTTTTGCCCCTCCTCACTTCTAGTAAATGCTTGACCTAAAGCAGTTACAGCTATCAGTAAAGCACCAATACCAGTAGCTATAATAGCAACCCTTAAAGACTTAAACCCAGTTGTAACACTACCTAAAGCACCCTTAAAAGCTGAAAACTTAGAAACAGCTCCACCAGTAGCCTTGTCAAGCGTTCCGCTCATTGCTGAGGTTGATTTGCTTGTTTCTTTAACCTCTTTATTTACACCATCTATGCTTTTCTCTAAGTCATTTATCCCCTTAGTAGCTTTCTTAGAATCTACGTTTAATATAATTGTCTTCTCTATTTTAGCCATTGTATCTCTTGTTTAAGTGCTTTGTATCCTTCTTTTAATGTGCTAGGTAGCTTATGCTTCCCTTGTGCTATTCTTATCGCTTCAGTCTCTCCATTAGCGTATTTTAAACTCTCTAGTATTAATTTTATCATTACGTAGTTGTTACTATTATATCTTGAAATTGGCTAAATATATTATTGGCGTATTCAACTTGACCGCTTAATTTGTAAGTTACACCAGATTCTAAACCTGTAAATTGATAAGTAGTAGCAGTTTGTTTTTGTGTTATTACATCATCAACATAAAGCCAGTATCTTATAACACCACTTACAGCAGTCCAGCTTGTATCTATTGTTGTCCCAGCGATAGCAGTTGTAGCAAAGTCTGCCATTCTTGGTAAACTTATATTAATACGATTTTGTTGGTCTATTGAGCTCGTGAAAAGGTTAAACAACTCTAACTCTGTTTTGTTTGTTAGTAGATTTGTTTTTATAGTGTTTATTCTATAACTTTTATTTGCTATTATAAACGTATCATTTAAGTTGTACTTTAATAGTATTCTTAAAGGTAGATAAGCAGTAACTTTAGTCTTTCTTGCTTGTTTATCGAATATACTAGATATATAGTTTATATAATTTTTTTGAAATAAAGAGTTTGGATTGTACAGTAAACTATTTTCATCCATCTCTCCACCAAAATTTAAAGTATTACCAGAACTAGAAAAAGTCCCTACATTAGAGTTAGATGGTCGTTTATAATTTGTTATTTCTGTTGTTCCGTTCCAAAATATAGCCCCGTCAGCGTTTGTATTTCTACAATACAATAAAAGGGGAGCTCCTATAGCAGGTTCTAAGTTACTATCTAACAAAGAGCCTTGTGTTACATTAGTCAATGTACCTCCATCGCTTAAACGCTCGTACATCATCTTTTCAAAGTCTACTTCTATATTGTAAGGCTTTCCATCAAATTCGGTGTCAACTGGATTAATATTACCAAAGTCATCATCTTGAATTTCGTCAGATGCTTTTACTAAAAAGTATTCTTTGCTTTTAAATTTAAAATCTATCTGTTTAAATTGCAGTAGTTTTCCTATGCTTGATTTATCTACGTCTACAAACTCTGTAATGTTGTAAGTAGTTCCAGCATTATAAAAGTCTTGCAAAGACCTAACTACTATAATACCATTTTCTTTATATGCTGTTAGATTAAACATTTTAAACAAAGACGTCATAAAGTCTATAACCTTCATTTGAGGCACTTGACGAGACACAATAAAAGAGTTTTGTATTGAGGAAGATGGAAAGTCATAAGCCGCACTAGTTGTGTTAAAGTTTTGTGTACTATATACAACACTTAAAGACTGACTTGCTATTGTTAAGGTGTTTTCAGATATAACAGTAAAAAACATATCTTCTGACAAAGCACCCCAATAAGTGTCAAATATTAAAGTATTAACCCCAACACTACTAAATTCTTGTTCTGCAAAAAGATACCCATTTGAGCCCGTAATTCTTACTGTTACTGGTGTAGCTGCTGATAGTGTTATAGTGTATGTAAAATCAAAAAACCCACCAACAGAACCTAAAGGTCTCATATCATTACCAGAGTTTAATGTTAAATCATTAATAAAGCTATTAGTAGTAGTTAACACAGCACCAGTAGTTAAAGCATTACTCACATTGCCAGCTGCTCTATGGAGCAACATATACATTTTTCTAAAATCAAAGGAGTTAAAAAAGTCATTACTAAATGTAAGGTTATACTTTAACTCTATCGCTTCTATTATCTTTCTAATTCTTAGAGCTGGTTTTAAGTCCGTATAAACTAAGCTATCACTTCCGCTTTGATACTTTCCGTTTGTGTGTATATTAAAGTATTTGCTATGTGTTACAAGAGGAAACGCTACATCCAAATCTAATGGACTTTGAAACTTAGCTAAAACAGTTGCGTCGTCATAAGTAAAATTTAAACTATCTGAAAATGGCAAAGAACTTAAATCATCTTCTTTCATTAAATCCTTCAGCTCTACTATATCCCCAAAGAAGACAACCTTATAAGAATAAGCCTTATTATCTTTTAAGTCAACTGTGTTTAATCTAATCTTACCTTTTCTAAAATCAACTCCGTTTAGTTTTATTATTGCATCTACTTTAAACCTTGCATCAAAACTATTTAGAACATCAGTATCTTGATATTGCTTAAAAAACTTGTTGTTATTTTTAGAAGCTGGCAAGTTAAACTGTTGTGAGAATGTTGTGAATATCTTAGATATATCTTTAACATCTTGTATGCTATCAGAAATGCTTACGCTTTCATCTTTGAATAAATCCATCTTAACGTAGTCAGTATATATACGATAATCTTCTCCGATTGTCATTATATCATTATCAAGCGTTACTTCAGTAGCTGAGTCAATAGCTGTTATCTTTGCAGTAGTGTTGTCTGTTGTGTTTTCTACCACATCCCCAACCACTATTAAAGTTGTGAAATCTGCTGAGGCATCTACTAACTTGTTTGTAGTTGTAGCACTAGCAATCCCTTTAGCTAAGAACTGACTCCGTATATATAACTCTATTATCTGCATCTATCTAATATCGTTTATTGTGTTGTTGGCAAACTCGACCTCTATAGTGTAGTTTATTATTTTGTCGTTTAGGTGTGTTTTATATGCTAAACTTGTTGAAGCGATGTTTATAGGTAATGTCTTAAAGTCTATTTCTATCCAGCACTCCTCACTTAGTTCAAGCTGTTTAAATACCTCGTTATAATCTTCTGGATAATATCCCGTGTTTAATGTAATCTTCTCACTTCCTTGTTTAGTTAGTATTGTATCTTGGTGCTTGTTTATTGAATAACTAGCTCCACTAACTATGTTTCTTTTAAAGGATTCTTTTTTTGTTGTTAGTGTTTTATCACTTCTCTTAAAAAACCAGATATCTTGTAAAGCACCAAACTTATTTACAAACGTTACTTTATAAGGTTCGTATTTACATTCCTCAACGTTTTGTACTTTTAAAATCTTAACTCTAGTAAATGTACCATCTGAATATGTAACGTGTATAGAATCACAGTCCATTAAAATAAACTCGTCTTCTAATCCTTGAATACAGATATTATCTTCAAAAGAACCACCATCTGAAATAACTCTGTCCTCAAAAGAATCAGCTCCATTAACTCCATTTGTGACATACCTAATTTGCTCGCTACTTAAAGAGCTTTGAGTTAAATTAATAGTTCTAACAATTTCTCCGTTTAATAAATATGCTACTGAAGCAGTTATAGAATTGTCAACACCAAATACAACGGGAGAATCATCTAGCTTTAAAATAATGTCATTACTTATATAAACTGCACTATTGTTTTGTGGGTTAGCACCATCTTCAAAATACCCATAGCCATTAAATGCTTTTCGGTAAGTATAACCACTTATTGTTTGAGCTACCCCGTTTATAGTCTGAGTTGTTCTGTAGTCTACCCAAAGAATACCAGTAGCATAAGTTCCATCAAATGTTTGAGAAACATAATCTTTAACAAGTTCGCCTATCTCAAATGTGACTTCGTTATTAACTGCAAACCCTTCAAGGTTATAAGTAGGTGTTGTTGGTCTATCAGTTATCCTTGCACCAGTATAGATATATATTTCTATTGCTGTACTATTTAAGCCTGTTACAGTCCCAGTAGTTATATAGTGCGGACTTCTTACGTTTATGTTGCTCATTTCTTGTTTAAATTTACTTGTATTTGTTTTTCTAGTCCTATTGAATATGCTTTTACTAATTCGTCTGGTAATCGTTTAAAGGCTTTTGTAAATGGTTTAGTAAAGAACATACTGGCTTTGATACCAGTTTGATATATACTTCTGGTTATTATAAAAGCAGTACTGTCATAACTTAAGAACCTCCCGCTCTTTTTATCCCTAAACTGAATACCTTTACGCCTTACCCATTTATCAATACCTTTTGTAAGTCCTCCCTTTTTACCGCTACCAGTACCAAATCTATATGGGCTGTTTGGTGCTTTATCTTGCTTACTCTTACCCTTAACCCCTAAATCTTGAAACGTTCCATAATCCTCCATTTCAAAGCTCAAGCTAAACCCTTTCGCTGTCTGCTCTACATTATACCCTAAACTATTATATAAGTCCCCAGAGGCTTTCTTACCGCCCTTAGTTAAGTTACTACGTGATTGTTGTATAACATACTTAGCAAAGCCATTAAGCGAGTCTTGGGCTTCTTTGTTTAGCATATTGTTATATCATTAGCTACTAGCACATCCATAGTCGCAGTCCATCCAGCTACCTTATTTTCAAATCTATCATAGAAAGGCTCACAGCTTGCATCCCCATCTAAAGCATATTGACTACTATACAAATCCCCTTTACGCAATACCATAACTAACTTATTCAAAACCCCTAACTGTGTGTTAAGTATATCTTGCTCATCGTTATTACCTCTAAATATATCAGTTGTCTCTTTTTTGCTTTCGTCTACAACATCCATAGAAAGTACAGAGATGTTAAACCTTAGTACAGACTCCTCAGCAGTTACGTTATTTATTATAATGTGGCTTAATGGAAAAGTGCTTTGCTTTGATATATCAATGTCGTATATGTCTCCAGTAGTTACTGTGTTAACATTTACATCGCTTAGTAATTGTGCTTCTATTGTTTCTGTTAGTAAGTAGAAACCTCTTATTCCCGTTTGGCTCATTAGAATTTGTTTTTAATTTGTCTAGCTTCTATTTCGTTTTTCTCTTTTGTATATGTTAAGAATGTAAAACATTCGTGTACGTTTAATTTAGTGATATCTTCAAACCTTGTAATATCTCCATTAGCGAGCCCATAGATTGAATTGTACCACCCCCATTTGGAAGTGAAGTTAGATAGTGCGCTAAGTTCTCCTCGTTGGCTTCCTTCGAAAAGTTCAGCATAACTGTCGATAAGTCCTTCCCTAAATCGTAAAAAAAAACTATAGCTCCTAGTACTGCATCTAATGGGTAGTTCTTAGCATCTTCGCTGAGGTCTGGGTCGTAGTCTTTAATCTTATACCTATTCCCTTGCTTTAAATCAATAGGTCTATATAATACATTCATTGCTCTGTGTAGGTTATCGTTATCCCCTATAAAGGTGTCTAAGTCTACATACTCGCCAAAGCTCATATCTTCTAAGCTAGGGATAAAAGAATATTCTTGCTTTCCTATTTTAAAGCTGTTTATTAATTGGTGTTTAGTATCAAACATATTATTTAAGATATTGCAGATGTCCACTATATCAGTAGCTTTCATATTCCTAACCACTATGCTAGGCACTTCACAAAATATCTCAATCATCTTAGATTGTATCTCAGACTCGTTTGTAACATCTAGCTTTGAAAACTCTTGGTATTGCCCTAGAGTTATCTCGTTTAGTGTTGTAGGTATGTTTAATTTTACTTCCATATTGTTGTACTTATTAATATATAAACAATTTTAAATTATTTTAGTAACTAAGATACTGTATATCTTCCAAAGTTTGGTCTGCTCATTATTGAGTAAGTAGCATAACGCACAGCATCTATTAAGTGATTGTTCTTATCTATTGGTGTGTTGGTTAGCTTTCCACTTCTATCCTCTAGCCATTTGTAGTTCCTAAACTCCATTATTAGATTATCGCTATCGCTTACTAAGTGTATCTTATATCGCTTTAAAAGGTCTATACCAGCAGCTATACTATTCTTGCCTTTAAGACTTGGCTGTATGTTATGACCCATTCGTCTTAGTTCTTCTATTAGTCTAGGTTCTGCTGCATCGAAATA
>Ga0209119_1005466_pt1 | contig 10015 bp, 12 predicted proteins | sample COG_03_FD_184747 | JGI IMG/M metagenome (GOLD analysis project Ga0209119, IMG submission 184747) | Pelagic Microbial community sample from North Sea - COGITO 998_met_03 (SPAdes) (version 2) | ecosystem: Environmental > Aquatic > Marine > Neritic zone/Coastal water | place: Helgoland, sampling... | reverse complement strand
TGCGGCTGTCAGCTGTCTCATCTGCCTTCACCTTCCGGAGCTCCTTCCGGACTTTGTGTTTTTCGGGGGCGTGTCCGATACCAGCACTCTTTTTCTGGTGCCTCTCGACCTTTGCTGGTACGTTCCTGTCTCCTCCTTCAACACATTGTCCCCTCGCATTTCTTGACTACTAATCCGAATGTGTTGAATGAAATAGGCACTTTGAATGGAGCCCGTCCATATGGTGGCAGGAACGGGCGTACGTAATGACTCTCGCAGGCTTTACGGTCCTTTTCATCACGGTCCGGTGCATGGTGTGGCCCCTCGTCCTCGGAAACCGCATCTGGATCCTTAGAGACCACGGTGGCTGGGGCGCCCTCTTGGCCGCCTTGATGATGTGCTTGACTTATCTCCAGTTCGTGTGGGGATACCGCATAATTCGAAAGTTGCGGCGCCACATGGCCAAGACAAATTAACAGTTTAAGAGTGCGCGCGTTCCAACCGTCGACCACGAGTCCACTTGTGTGTGTTGTTTGGTAAAATGTCCGCCAGCCAAGTTTTGAGGGGGAGGGACTGTTTCAAGGTGAAGGCCCCGAACGACCATACTCGGGTGGCAAATGTAGAGGGCGTTGCCGAGTTCAAAAACATGGTGGTGTCCGGGGATCTGCGGTGCGAGGGCGAGTACCACGCCCACGACCCGGTCTGCCACGCGCACCGAGTGCCGCCCAACACCGACCTGACGCTCACCCCAGCCGAGACAAACATGGTCTTCTACGTGACCGGCCGAAACGAGATCCGGCTCCCCGCCCTTCAAGACCTGTCCCCGCAGGCCCCCCTGCGCTACGAAATCGTCGGACACACCGTCGAACGCCTGTTGGTTCACGGGCCTCTTGGTCTAAATAGCTACATCGCTGGCTCCGACCTTGTGCAAGGCAATGAGCAGGGAATTGGTGCCGCCAACGCCGTGAGTGTCCGTCTCCTGATTTCCACCACCTTGAGCGCTGAGGGCCAAGTCGGCTGGCGGGTTGTCGGGAGCGCCATTTAACCGGGACCTGATGCGGAGGGCCACGGGTTCCCCCTGTTCATTCTTTCTATCGTTGAACGCCAAGACTCTTGCACCGCAAGTCGACGCCACCCATCTCTAATCTTATCTTGCTTTTGAGTCAACGGTTCTGAAGTGAGGAACAAGTCTAGAGAACCGGGAGCACAGAGTTGAAGAATTGACGACGCGCTCCCGGTCGATGACGTGGTCGGTCGGGGGCGTCATTTTTTTACTTTCCAAAGCCATTTCTGTCTGTTTTGATCTGTTTGTTCTCTATAACCTTTTATATCAGTGTTCGCAACGTGCGCCACTCGAATAAATGTTATCCAATCGGCACCAGTCCGTACGGGGAACGGTACAAAGTCTTTGCGGCAACAAACGTGACATCTTCCATCACGCCGTAGCCCCCGTGCTCCACAATAAACTCGACCAGCTTTGCCTCGCTTAATTTTCCAGACGTGTTTGTCGATCGCGAGTCTACACGATTCCATTCCACGTGAAACTCATCATCATCCCACAAATACACCGCATAACGGCTGTTGTTGGTCATGTAGGCTACATGAGGTGGCAGACACTGCTTGTGCCACAGCGCTGTCGGCACCTTGTGTTGCCGAAGAATGTCGAGAGTATCTTCAAAGTCCGCGTGTGCCATCTTTGTGTCTGTTGGGGAGAAAATTGAGAGAATCTACGCTCTCTCAACGTTACACCTGTGGACTGTCCGCCCGCTCATCGCCGTCCCACTGACGAAGGGTTTCTTTTTCAACAAACTGGATCTTCGTCATCTTGCCGTAGCCTCCGTGCTCTTCAAGAAACTCGACCAGCTTAAGGTAGTCCATCTTGCCAGTTTGACGCGCCAACATAGAGCAGCCGCCGTCAAAGTTCCAACCTACCACAAAGCTGTCGTCGTCTCGCAAGTACACCGTGTAGTGGTTCTCGCCGACCGTGTAAGTCACGCAAGGCGGCATGACCTCTTTGTACCACGAGGCTTCCGGCGTCTTGTTCAGTCTCAAGGAAAAGATGCCCTTGTTGAAGGCTGTGAGTTGAGCAATGTGTTCCATCTTTGCCATCTATTACAGTGGGGTGAGAAACGTGATCAAGGAAGGGGACAGTGCAATAAAGACAAAAAAAATAAAGATGGGAAAAAATGCCTCATCTACTTCTTCCACTCTCTCTCTCTCCCACTCCCTCGTCTCCTGTCCCCGTTTGCACCTCCGCTTCCCCACTGTGAGCAAATACGATCCATGTGCGGCAATAGGAGGCGACACAAGACGCACATGTGGACCAAACCCACGGCACCAACAGCTCCAGTTTCCCGGCCATTCCCGTCAAGTGGACAGCGTTCGCCTCGTCTAAATAGTAGGGTGCGCGCCAGACCCTGTTCACCCACACGTTGTTGACCATTCCGATAGTAACACAATGAAAGGGGTGCGGGGGCGGGGGGCACGTTTTACCCTCCAGTTGACTCCACAAACTAGGGAACTCGGAAGGCGGCGTAGCAATAGAAGGCGCCACCCGTCCCAGCAACCCCTGAATTGATGCGCCCTTCACCGGGCACATGACGACCGTTGCCCCAACAACATTCCACCCCTTCAGGTGGAGACAGAGGGCAGCGGCTCCGGCGGTTCCGACTCCCACTAACACTATGGGCTGAGTTTCTACAATCTGATGCCTTCGAAGCATGATTTCGGTTTCAGCGGTCAACCGGTCAACTGTTATATCAGTTGCTTCGCCCTCGAAATCGGGAACTTGGAGGGACAGGGGACACATGACAGCGTACTTCCAGTTTAAGTAATGACGGAGGGCAAAGACCACATGCTGCGGCCGCGACAGGAGGATCAGACGCGGTACCGTGTCCCTGCGGGTTCCGCTGGTTTCGCAGGTTCCATTGGTTTCACAAGTTTGACGGGTTCCACGAGTTCTGCGATCCGCGATTGTGCGTTGGGGAACGAGTGCCATTTATATTGACTGTGTCCAAAAAAGAAACAAAATACGAACATAAAACGTTGGGGCGCTGGAAAAAACTCGAATATTTTCATTTTGGTGACTTATTGGTGCCGATGGAAGCCAGCGTCATCACAGAGGGGGGCGATGGACTCGAAACTTATCCGGCAACAGTGCCAGAGACAGCGGCAACAGTGCCAGAGACAGCAGGAGCAGTGCCAGAGACAGCAGGAGCAGTGCCAGAGACAGCAGCAACAGTGCCAGAGACAGCAGGAGCATTGCCAGAGACAGCGGGAGCAGAGACAGCGGGAGCGGAAGAGATTGAAGAGATGGTGCGGGTCAACATACGTTTCCATCCCAGTGGAATTCTAGTGGCCAAGAAATACCCGCTTCCTGTAAAGAGCATGCTGCATGACGTCGTGGCGAGTCTGATGCAGGACTCGGTAGTTCCGGCGCGTCCTCATTGCAAGATACAATTCGCGATCGAGAACCGGAGGATGTGCAACAACTACCAAAAAACACTGAAGCAGTACGGAATTAGACACGGGTGCAATCTCTGGATCTCTTTTCAAACCGTCCACCACAACGCCGCGTGCATGATATGCACCGAAATACACGGCAGGGAAGGGTACATTGCTGGTCCGCGCTATTATTGTTGCTCAAGGAACGTCGACCTCTGCTCCGAGCACTACGGGTGGGTGCACGCAGAGTACAAGCACGAGTTCAAGTGCTTTGCTACCTATGCTCCATACGCGAAGATATTTTGCGACGCGGGGGAAAGGGGGGAGGGATCCCCGATTTATGGCCACGTGTTTTACCATCGACGCGGCTACGACGAGGACCTGTGCCCGCGCCACTACAAGCTGCTGGACGACGGGCTGAAGGAGCAGTTCGATCGGCGACACATCAGGGACGGGAGGAAGACGGACTACGAACACGTGAACGGAACCGCAGAGGCACTGAGATCAAAGCTAAACTATGAAGAGCTCTTCCCTCCTCCTGTCGACCGTGTCGAGATCACAGAGCCGGGCACTGGAGTGGGGGAAGTGGAGAGGAGGCCGCGGTTTCCCGAACCGGTCGGCCACGTGGAAGGCGGAATGGAGGAGGAGGGAGAGGGAGAGGGAGAGGGAGATCGGAGACCGGAGGAAACCGTTGTAGAGGAGGGAGAGGGAGAGGGAATCGTTGTGGGAGGCGAGGAGGGTATGGTGGCACCAGTTCCAGAGAGAAGGGAGGGGGAAGGAGAGGAGGAGTTTGGACAGAGATTCACGCAGGCGGCCATGCAGGAAGTAATTCGACACATGCGAATGCAGGGTATAGTCATAAACGAGGGAACTCAGATTCGAGTCGTGGTTGCTACAGACGAGGAGACTGGGGTGGAAACCGGAGCTGCAGGAGCGGTGGACCCCGGATTGGACCGGAGCGGCGAAGGAGCAGATGAAAATGAAAACGACGAGGAAGAAGGTGTCTGAGGGTTTGTTAACCTTACCTTTATATAGGACATGTCCACTACTATTAGTAGATTGGTAGCATAGCTCAGTTGGTCGGAGCGCCACACTCATGGCACGGATGTCCAAGGTTCAAGTCCTTGTGTTACCAGTTCGCTCAGTGGGAAAACGGCAATCCGCTAGGCTCATAACCTAGAGACAGGCAGTTCGACTCTGCTCTGAGCGTCTCAAGTCTTTTGAAGCACGCAGACTCTAAAGAACGTGTGTCCCCCCCTTGGTGTTGTAGTATAGTTGGTCCAGTACGCCTTCCTGTCACGGAGGTATCCCGAGTTCAAATCTCGGCTTCGCCACTCCCCACGTCTTTTCGTACACAGACGTTAAAAAATGTGCAAAATAGACGGAATCGTACAGTGGTTCAGTACACGTGGTTGTCTCCCGCGAAACCGGGGTTCGATTCCCCGTTCCGTCGTCCTTTTCTTTTTCTTCTTTTTTTTGCTTTATCTCCCAAACTCTTCATTGCTGGGCACAAACAAACGAATATTGAGTACAGAAAAAGAAGAAGGAGACCGAAACCGGAGGAAAACCGATTGAGAAATACGGCGAAAAAGAGGCTCCTAAGGCTTGGCCGTATCGGTGAATACGTTTAATTGGGCTGCAAGTCAAGTCAAGTCGCTACAAAAAAGTCAACACACTCAAAACGCCAATTACGCAGAGAGCGAGACGGTTTAGGGAACCGGCTCATTACACGAACGGTGAAAAAAACCAACCAAAAAAACACATCGAATTACATCTTGGTTATTTATTTTATGATAGAGAGGTGATAGAGAGGAAAACAGTAAAAAAACATGGGCACCTCCTTCTTTCGCGCCCGTGACCCGCCACCGACCGACGAGGAAATCGCCGCCGCGGCTGTTGGGAACGTGGACCTGTACAAGAAACGCTTGGAGAGAGAAGTAGTCGCAACACTGCAAAAGGAATTGAATGTGGTCCACCTTGTTGATGCCAACAGCTGGAGGACATCGGTCTATCTTCCTGTCAGAAAGGGCTTAACAACGGAGTTTGTCGAGGAGGTGCTTGCGTGTCACCAGTTCCCAACAGCCGGCGTCGAGAAAGTAAGTTTCAGCGGGCTTCGTGTGCTCATCGCAGACAGCTTGCTGACCCAAGTGAAAAATCAGATGGAACAAGCAAAGCAGGACGTGGCAACAAAGAAGCGAGCGGAGAAACTTAAAACGACGATGTACTTTGAAAAACGAAGGAACGAGGCGAAGCGAGAACTCTTCCGTCTCGCTAAAAAAGGAGTGTACACCTATCGACAAAATTGGTATTGCCGGACGGATAGCGCGATAGACCGAGCCGTGAAATGGTATCAGGAACAGTTGGAGGGCACCAAGATCGAGGCGAAGAGGCGGTACTCGACGATCATATGGACGGTGCAGGTTCCTGTGTAAATTAATTGGTTTACTACATGCGTTTGCCGTGCAAGTCCCGAAACATGCTGCTGCAAAATGAACCAGCATTACTTGCAAAATCAGAAACAGGAGCAAAAAGTAGGCGTGGAGGGATGTGTCACTAATTAAAAAAAAAGGGATGAGGCCAAGAAGTGGTTTCTGCGTTTGGCGAAAGAAGGCATTCACAGGGTGTGGGGATCGGCGGTGTGGCGCGCAAGGGACTATTATGCAGAAAAACATGAGGGGAGTAAGTTTGTGGCGCAGCCGGGGGACCGAGGACATGAAATGAACGGCACAGCGAACCACACTTTTTTGCTTTACTATTTTTCTGCTATCTTTTTTCCAGAACAAAGATGTCGGCATGGAAGCTTGCAAGGCAACTGATAGGGGAAAACCCTCTCCTTGTTGGGTTTGTTCTCCCTGTGCTGACGGTGTCCATTCGGCGGGCAGTTTACGCTGTCAAAGCATGGCTTCAGGCCGCATTGGTGCGATTGCTTTTCTGCAAGATTACTATTCCGAGGTCGAACCTTGCAAGCACGCGCGTGTTGAAGCACCTTGCCGAGATACTTCCAAGAAACAATGCGTCGTTGAAGGTGTCTCTCATTTGGCGCAAATTGATTGCGACACATTCGGCCACCATGCTGCGCGGGCTGCCCACAGACACTGTCGACGTCTGCGTTGAACCAACCACACACGAAGGCACCACCATCTTGGTGTGGTTCAACCGTCGGCCGATTTGGGTTCAGAAAGTTGAGAAAGTCCTCAATCTCTGGGGTCTCCGGTTTAACGCCGCCAACGTCGTTCAATTCGTCCAAAACGCCTGCAACGCGCAGCATTGTCGTGAGCAGGATCGCTCCGCAGATTATATCACCGTATACGAGCCGGAAACTAGACAAATACATCTACGCGGCCGGTGGGGCTCTGCACAGAAAACCGACTTGCGCGATCAAAACACGGTGTACTTGGAGAAATCCTTGTTCGACGACCTGTTCACAGACTTCCAAGAGTTCGCGCAGGACGAGGCGTGGTACAGGTCCCACGGTGTCCCGTACAAGCGCGGGTACTTGCTACACGGCCCTCCCGGAACCGGAAAGACGACGACCGTTCGCGCGTTGGCGTCCAAGCTGGGATACGCAATCGCAACGATCAACATGGCATGCAAGTCGCTGGTCGACGCCCATCTCATCGCACTGATGAAAAACCTTCCGCGCCGGACAATCCTGTTGATGGAGGACATCGACGTATTGTTCCCGGAGCCTGAATTAACTGAGTCGGGCGCCGTAAACATCAGAAAACGCACCACGAGAAACGGAATCACGTTTTCTGGCCTGCTCAACGCTATTGACGGCATCGGTCTGAACAAGGGCTTGACCTTCATCATCACGACAAACCATTTTGACCGGCTGGACACCGGCCTTGTGCGCCCGGGCCGATGCGATGTGATACGGAAAATCGGACTGGCGTCCTTTCATCAAATCGAGTGCGCTGCAACGGTATTCTTTGACAAGGCGCCCGAGCAAAAGATTGAAAAATTGGTGGAAAAAATTCCGTCCGAAACGTTGACGGGCGCTCAGCTTGAGCAGTTTTTGATGCGATATTGCAAGCTCGGAATTGACGAAGCCATTGCCAACACTGAAAAACTGACCGCGCATGCCAAAAAGGGAGGGGAGCAAGATCAAGGCAAAGAGGCGGTACTGGTGTCCCGGACGACCGTGCCGGTCACCGGGTCGAGCGGCGGGGTGCTGGATACGAAGAAGACGAAGCCATTGGCCTTGGTCGCCGGGTCGAGCGGCGGGGTGCTGGATAAGGCTCCTAAGCACCAATACACTCATTTACTTGCCATTGACCAATTATAATCTTGCCAGCATCCAAACATCAGCACGAAAATTTAATGCAAAAATTGATAAATACCGTATACTCCAAACATAATTTGCTGTTGTTTCGAGGAATGCCGACACTTCACGAAGTTCCAATACATTCCAAACACAACATGCCGACGTTTTTTCAAGCAACACCGACGCTTCGAGAGGTTGCGGATGAGGCAAATGGAATACCTGCAATGCGTGCAAAAGTGGATGTGACTGTACAGCAGTCGAAAGGGAAACTGCAAGAAGCTGCAAAGAACGGACAATACGAGGTGCTCGCAATGGAAGAACCGGACGACTTGGCGATTTGCGAAATCATGGAAGTATTTGCAAGGAGCATGTCAACATACCGAGGAGCCTCCCTTGTGTTTCATCATGATCATGGGTGTTATGGGCCAACGGAAACGTCAACTCCTCCCCTGTGCACCTTGACATGGAAATTCAAATGATTAATTTTGTGCAGTGTCTTGCCCGTCTTGCGTGCCAGCTTCACCAGCTGGTCGTACCGGGTCTGCATTGGGCTTCGCAGGTCCTCTCTCTCTCTTTCTCTTTTCTAAGCCTAAGTGCCCTCCTGTTCACTGCAGCAAGCGCTCGTCCACATCACATGCAAACAAAAAAAAGAAAGAGAGAAAAAAAGAGCAAAAAACGTCCGCACCAACAGCACCGTTTGTCAAGATGGGCAACCTATTTTCCTCCACCCGGCCTCCCCCGACCGACGAGGAGGTCCTCAAGATGGCCTCCAGCAACATGGATCGGTTCACGCAGCGTGCGAAGAACCGAATCCAAAAGAGCTTGGAAGAACAGCTGGACTTTCAACACCTCGTCACGCGTGTTACTGGGTCCCCGCGGGTGACAACCGTTTTTATACCCAAAAAACGCGGAACGACTGTGGAGCTCATTGCAGAAGCGGCGAGGGAACACCAACTTCCTGTTGGAACTGTGACCGAGGCGGGTTACAGAGCAGGCTTCAGTTGCACAATCGAAGCATCCTTCCTAGAAAAGGTGCTGGAGCAAATTCGCGAGGAAAAAAAAAAGAGGCTGGACAAATGGAAGGACGAGGACAAGAGAAAGAGAAAGCAGAACGAGCAAAAGAGAACGGAGGACGAGAACGAGAAAAAGAGAAAGCAGGACGAGATAAAAAAAAAGCAGAACAAGAGAAAGCAGGACGAGAAAAAGCAAAACGAGAGAAAGAAAAAGGAAGAAGCGAACAAGAAGAGAAAGGACGAAGACTTCTTCGAACACATGAGAAACAAGGCCAAAGCGCAACTCCTGCGTCTTGTGAAACAGGGCGTCCACGAATATTATCAAAAGTGGCATTTTTGCAAAGAGCAGCACATTCTTAATGCCCTTCAATACTACCGAGCAAAGTACGGGGGGAGCAAGATTGCACCGAGACTGGGCAGCATGACCGTCATATGGACGGCAAACGTCCTGTAAAGGCTTTATACTCAAAACGTGGCACGCAAATCGGACGGCTACCTAATACCAACCCTTATATAGCGCCTCTGCCCTATAGTATGTGGGGTCTTGGTTCAATTGGTAGAGCGCTCGCCTTGCACGTGAGAGATTGGGTGTTCGATTCACTCAGATTCCACCACCTGAGTATGGCAGTTGTGGTAAATGTGACAGGCTGTAAACCTGTTAATAGCGGTTCGACTCCGCTTGCTCAGACGATTGAATGTGGTTCGCACATTCTCTTTTGCTCTTTTCCCTTTCCATTTTTTTTTGGCCGTGAGGCTCCGTTTCCCGCATTTCCCGCGTTCCTCACGTGGTGAGTAGGACAAATACAGGGAATGGAACATCAAAGATGCTGAACCTATTATTAGCTACGGCCTTTTATATCGGCGCTTACTGGGGCCTGTATTCGGTGAGCTCTGCGTGCGCTAGGAGGAGGAAGAAGAGGGAGACTAGGGAGAGGGGGGAAGAAGAGGCAAAGAGGTACCAACACCCCGAGATTATTGATTTGTGCGACCAGTTGACAGAATTGAGGAACTTAAACGCCCTAAAGGAAATCAGCCACTTCTACTCGAGGAGCCGAGTCCTCGCCTTCGAGCCCGGACCCGGCTGTCCCCGCCCGACACGGTCCGACAATGAGCTGGAGGGGATGGAGGTTCCGGCGCACGACAGGAAGTGGATCATCCCACCCGGCGCCTCCATTGTAGTGAAGGGCCGCCTCACTGTCAAGTGCGACGTGGTCGTCTTGGGCTCCCTCACGTGTGACAACCTCCACTTTGTCCCTATAGAGGAGCCGGACAGGACGTGGAGGCTCCCGAAAGTGTACGCCTCCCAACTCGA
>Ga0209119_1005462_pt1 | contig 10018 bp, 10 predicted proteins | sample COG_03_FD_184747 | JGI IMG/M metagenome (GOLD analysis project Ga0209119, IMG submission 184747) | Pelagic Microbial community sample from North Sea - COGITO 998_met_03 (SPAdes) (version 2) | ecosystem: Environmental > Aquatic > Marine > Neritic zone/Coastal water | place: Helgoland, sampling... | reverse complement strand
TACTACGGGATGGCATTCCCAACCGGCTTGGCGTGTCCGCGCTGTTGTTAAGGCTACTCCATTTGGTGCTGAGACTCTAATGGACGCGGTAATTACCGCGATAGCTTCTATAACTGACCCTCTAGATCAATCTGTAGCAGAAGAGGCTTTCTTTGGTGGCAATGTCCTCGAGCGAAACTCTGCACTTCTTCTTAGTATGGCGGCTTCAATCCCGTTGACTGATGCGGAACTAGACACAATATTCCAGCAAGCTGACGCCATTGAGGTATGAACTTCCCCCTAGAGTTAATAGGGTCAGAAGTAAACACCCAAGAGAATGTCCTGATCAATGATGACTTTGGGCCTAGCTCAGATTTGATCATAGGGACGTTTTTCCGTGCTAAAACTCGTAATGCAATAGAGCCAGGGGCAAACACTACCTGGATTAAAGGGACTGGCCAATGGGAAATCACCTCATCTGAATTGCAAAACCTTTCTTCAGTTAATGGTGTTGAGGGGGAATCTGGCGTAGCTATTGTTGTTGATACATCAACAGTCCCTGAAACTAACGAGTTAAACCTAAGCTTAACATACACTTTGGGAGATCCTAATGAGACTCTTTATTTCCATTTATGGGGAGTAGTTAAGACAGCAGGGGAGCTTGTGGAAACGGGGAATGGCAATGAAGGCAATGATACACTTGCACATCTTGGTGAAAATACAGCCGTAAATACTAACGGGAAATTAACGGACTATAGTCCTCAGAATACCACGGGCTTACCCGATGTATTAGCTGTTTACGACTTATATACTGGTTCTCCTTCGATCCCCTATGCAGGGTGGGAGGCCCTTAACCCTACCTTTTCGGTTACTGGCGGTTCAGGCGAATATACCCGCATACTTAGCCTGGCTGATCATAGCATAAATAGTCTTGATCAATACGATTACCTCTTGTTTGGAATGACCCGTAATGTAGCTGGGGCAAGTTCGTCTGCAAGGATTTCTAATGTGGAGCTTACTTATTCTACCATTGCCCCTCCTCCTCCTCCTCCTTCTGGTGAGGAGAATCCTACTCTTTTCATACCTGAACAAACATTTTACGCTGGCGACCCCACACCCACATTGAACGACCAAGTTGAGATCAGTTTCATGGGCCAACGGAACGGTAATTACGCTTCAAATCCGGACGCGAGATACCTTTCCTATGAAGTCTCCGACACCTCCGAATTACCTGCTGGGTATCCTGAAGGCCCTGGTGGGTTCGGTGATAATTTCCAAAACACCGGCGGCGTAATGCACTTAAATAACTTACCTTTTACAACTGGCGTTATTAGAGGTTACCTTGGTCCAGATAGTCACTTAAATAGCCCTTACAACATTACGGTCATTGTAAGGTCGCGTAAATCTGGTGATGTAACTAGCAGTTATCTTGAAGGTTCTTACACGTTTGTTCTGAACGTTATCTCCAATGAGCTTTGGGAGATTGATTCTCCTGCTTCCCTCGGGTTTGCTGATTCATCGGGTTTAATAACAAGCGACAGCTTTGGCACACCGTCCGGAGCGCGGGATAATTGGACCACTTGGGATAAAACTAGAGGAGTGAACACAAGTGACGGAACTGCGTCTGGTTATGAAGACAGCAATACAGAAAAGTATCATTTTATGTCAGCAGACTCTCTCTGTATTGGGGTTCGTTGCGCTAGGTCCGAAACGGGAGCATATGAGTCTCAAAACTTCATCACCCAGAGGGCTCCGCTTGGCGATTTCACGTTTGGAATAGCTGTGTATCGTCGTCCCGATTTGGACTCTGCTTGGAGCTATGCGTTTCACACGACTGATCTCGTTAGTTCTAATGTAGTCTGCGCTCTAAGTGGTGACGGCAGCTATCTAGTTATATCACACCCCAATGATGTAATGGACGTCTATTCTTGGAATGGGTCCAGTTATGTTCAGCATGGCAATTCTATATCCCTCAAGAACGGTTGGTCCGGGACGCAAGCCAATTTCAATTTGAATTTACGTAGCGTCTGTATCTCTGATGATGGCGGACTAATAGTGGCCGTCGACGCTAAACTGCCAGGTCGCGTAGGAACTTACAATCTTGTCGATGGAGTGTGGACGGAGGGACCTATTGTTTCTGCTACAGGTAATCGCTCTTTGAGTTCCATTAAATTCGCACAAAGAGATCGCATTGATGCTTCTAGTCCTTTTGGATGTAGAGTGTGCTTGCTTGACAACCCCTTAACAGAAGGGTGGTTGAGGGTGTATGATCTTATCCCTGACCCTGATGATCTTGAAGGCCCTGGAATCTGGGATCAACCTACCTATGCTGGAGTAGTCAATCCCTCAGGTTTCCAATATAGGGCAAGTTCTGCTGCGGGTCGAATCTCCTCTTTCACCATGAGTGCAGATGGTGATACTCTAGCTTGGTCAGGTGTGACCTTTAGTGACGTTTTGGACAACGGGCTCTATTCCACGGGCAGGATTAAAAAGACGCTAGGGTCCGCTAGATACATCGATGGTGCATGGCTTTTTGATGCAGGGGGAAGCCAGGCGACCTCTTCCAGTGAGCATGCTTTCCCTGAGATTTATAACGGAGAAAGCACCTTCCTTAGTCAGAATCGAGGGACCATCACTTATGTGGCTGATACTTGGGAGAACTTAAATAAGAATGCGGGTCGCAATGATGTGATTTGCTTGAACTCTGATGGCACTAAGCTCGCTTTAATCGTTGAAGAAAGCTCATACCATTGGACGACTGCCCCAGGAGAAACTATTCCTGAAGGCGAGGAGAAGAGGCGTGATGTCATGCAGAGCGTCGAGTATTTCTCGTTCGTGAACAACGAGTGGCTTCAATCACCAGCCATTTCCATTGCAAACGCTTATGAAATGAATGGGTTCGAATACGGGCGTCCTCTTCCGGACAGCGATGCGACGCGAACTACAAGAGTCGTAAAACAGGACGAAGGATATATCCATGGCCTCTCCTTGTCCCCAATGGGGGATCGGATATACATATCTCAAGGGGGGCAGTCTTTTGAGATACCTGGGGCTAGATTAAGAGCTTTAAAGTTAGTCTAGGAGCTTGCTTCGCCTGCAACGATCAAGCTCTTTCTTCCCACGAGCGTCCGCTTCTTTCTTCCAGTCTTTGAGGCTGGCGTTGAAGCGATGAAGCTCGTATTTCCTGATAAAGAACACAGTGGCAAACACTACTAGTATAATCCCTATTACTAGGGCACTCTTGAAGTAAACAGCAGCTATTATTCCGATTGTAAATAGGTAAGCGATCATATTATCCCCAAGCTAAGATTTCCTCAATCATATCCATACCAGCATCAGTGATGGATATACATATCGTCCTTCTATCTTGCATTCCTGTTGCGTGAACTCTGTTTATTAGACCTCTGCTCTTCAGCTTATCACAAGTCCCTGTAACAGCAGCAGTCGATGACTTTGAAATCTTGGCCAACTCTGAGCAAGTCATGTAGTTGGATGGCTGAGCTTTAATGTTTTCGCATGGGATACCACGAGAACATCGAGCAATGTCATCAAGGGTGAGCAAGATCATCAGTTGGCGATGGTTTAGGTCATTAGCTAAGGCTCGCTCAGATTGATCTCTGAGTAACTGCGAAGCTATGCTTAGGGGGCGTGTCGGTGTCGGTGTCGTCGTGTTCGTATTCGTATTCATATAAGTTTTGTTGTGTCGTTGATGTGTGTGTAAGTATGGGCGAGGGATGGGGCAGTGAGCACACCACCACCATGGTGAGAAGGAATCTATTACCGTTGGTTAAAGCTGAACAGGTCAGCGAAGCGTGAATTGAATTGGCGTATAATATTTTTTTTCCGTGTCTCACAAAAATTTCTCTTCTTATACCTAAAATGGTGGGTCAAATTTCTTTCCTGAGGTGGTCGGCAAGACTTGTCCTTTGATTATTACCTCGGTAATGTCTTCGGCGTAGTTCATCGCTATCTCCTTGATAAGGACTTCATGACCCCCGATCTTTATCACTTGTTCAAGTGCGCGACCGGGAGTCGGAAGTTCGATGGTTGGAGTCTTTTTTACTTTTACAGTTGCCATTTTTGCTAGTGTGACGTGCGTGTCACTATTTCTTTTTAGTCTTCTTTTTTGCGGTGAGCTCAGTAACTTCTTCTGTTTCCAGGGAGACTCGAATGCTCACTTCGACAGTCTCTATATCGTTGAAGTCTGCTAGCTCACCGGTTGGCTTCAGGGAAAACTTGAAGTCTGCGTGTTCTGGTTTGGGATTTACTTCTCGAAGGCTCGGAAGGGCGGCTTTAACTACTTCGGCTGGTGTTGTGTTCATAAATTGAATGTGTGTGTTGATCGGTATCCGGAAGGGTTTTCAGCATCGATTTGTTGTGGCCCATCAAATTCCATTACTACGGATTCAAACACTGGGTTCTCAGTGTCTGCATATTTGAGCGATGTGACTGACTGGGCAAGAGCTTTGCATGAAAACGACCCACCTCCTCCACGAGTAGATACTTTGCGGGCATCTGAATCGATTTCATTTGCGGATGTAATTGGAAGAAGAATGACATATCCGTTCCCATCAGTTTTCAGCGATACCTTTACGGGGACAGCGGATCTTTTTTTGATCGATGCAAACAAAGCTGCATTTAGATAGCAAACCCCATTGGGGTAAACGGTCATTTGGTTTTTTTCTTTCGAGATACTTTGGAGCATTCTTTTTGGGGGTTATTGTTGTATATAATCTGCGCGGCGATTTCGCTCACGGCAGCAAGGGCTTGAAAGGCTCCTGCTATTGATCCCAGTAATTGGGCTATCCTTACTTTGTCTGTTGCACTCATGTTGATAATCCATGATTACCATTTTGCTTGGCGCTTGTCAAAAGCTTTCTTCAACTTTCTTTCGAGGTTGCAGAATTCTCGAAAGTGATCCGCGCTATCATGTTCCATGTGGAACATTCCCTATTTCTGACAAAGTGATCCGCGCTATCACTGTCACGGCACCGCCGGGGCGAACCCCTTTGGTGACCCCCGCCTAATCCATTTTGTAACGATCAGCGTTTTCGTCAAACCACCGCTTGAAGATTTCTGAGCATTTCATTCCACGCCCGTATTTTTCAGATGGCTTGTGCTTTATCCATCTTGAGCGACGGCTGGTCTCATGTTTGCCGTGACTACCTAAAGTCGAATCTTTGACATACGCCCATCCTGGTTTTTTCCTGACAACGCCCTCAATCGAATGGTGGGGCATCAGTTGTTGGTAGTGGTGTGCCCATTCTGGAATGTCGAAGTAATCACACGGGTAGTGATGAACGAACTCGATCTTGTTCTTGCCACATAAGCCCTCGACTAGCCCTCTGTCTGTGTGAAAGCGTGATTCTGTAAAGTCAGATTCTACAGTGTGAATCATTAACTTGTGATCGCCGTCGTCACGAGTCCCTAGCAGTTCACAATCTAGCACGGTCGTGTAAGAAGGGGCATCTTCGGAGATGCCGACTTGCGATAAGTATTCAAACTGCTCCCGTAGGGCATCTAAAAAAGGAAGAGATCTTCCAAACGCCTGTCCTTGCTTATTTAGGAATCTGACATTCCCATCACGGATGTGAACAAATAGTCGCCATCCATCAAACTTAGGCTGAATGATTGAAGGGATAAGGCTTGCTCCAGGTTCAGTCCCGCCATCTGGGAGGACTTTGTATTTGGGGCGTTTTGATCCACTCCATCCAATCCCGTCTAGGCTTTCGCCTTTTCCAACGATGATCGGTTTGATTCTTGATAATGTTAAATGTGCCATTGGTCTATTGGTAAAGTTAAGAAGGGCGGGGGAAAATGAAAACCCCCGCCCCACTTGTTTTTCATCTGACCCGAACTGATGCTACAGCTGGGATCGCCTGATGAATGATTTCGTTTACCTCCTTACTCATGAGCTTGTGCCTCTCCTCATGGAATCCGGCGGAGGGGACAACTACTTGCTTGACGCTTACGGCTTCGGTAGCGCCATGTTTGTCGCATAGTTCTTTGAGCTCGTCAAGGAAGGGTGACAGCGCCTCCTCTGGGATTTTCCGAGAGTCGAGCTTGAGGATCATCTTCTCTTCAAAGTGATCGCCCAATTCAAGTTCTTCGATAAGGTCGGCAACTTCCTCTGCCTCGACTTCACGGTATCTCGAGGTCATCGAGACCAGAACGGTGTTCCGCCCGGCAGGGATCTCAAAAGAACTTTCTGAGTCAGACTTACCTTCATTGTGTTCGAACCACGCCTCTGCGACCAGTTCTCCTAGTATGGTTTTGTTCTCGGCGATCCTTGCCCCAAGGTCTTTATGTTTGGGACTCATTTCGGCGATCTGGCTAGCCGCCTCTACGGCGTCTGAATCGACTACTTGCGGATGGTTTTTCTTACTTGCGGATGGGGCGCTTGTTGCGCCGAACGGATTCTTGGTTGTTTTTAGTTTCATATTATTTAGTGCCTTTTAGGCGATTTGTTGTTTTTGGTTTCGTGCGGGTATAGGTTATTTCAAAAGGAGTCTGCCCGTCTTCTCGACTCCCTACTTTTATTTCTAGATCGCACGAGTGCCAGCTTACTAGGTCTTTAACGTCTTTTCCGATTTGGTAAGTTTGCCCATTTGGCAAAACTTGTATTTCGATAGACTGAGCCAAGACGCCTTTGCTTGCTACTAGTTCGATTGTTTCGATACATTTCTTGAGGTCCTTGGATGCCTCCCACACATGGCGGGAGTCATCTGGTAGGATGAATGATATTTTATTTCTCATTATGCCTTGGGTGAATATCTGACGTGGCGGACTAATTCGACCGCGACATCTTCAATTTTTTCTCTGATGATTGCCTTCTCGAAGTATTTCTTGAGGTAATCCATATATCCTGAGTCGCCACAGTAGAGGGCAATGCAGGGGAGGTTGTGCTCTCTCCAGAACCGCCGATCAATCGGCTTGTCTGTAAGGTGGGCATCTGTATATGCGATATACAAATCCGCCTCGGAGAGCTCTTGCTTATGTTCTTCCATTGCGTCAGCAAATCCTTCGACTCCGCCGGGGACATCCATCCTGCAAATTACCTCGTCACTTAGAGGCAAATCTAATCTTGCGTTTGGACCGTAGCAGAAGATAACACTGCCTTCGATGTCTCTCGATCTAGCTAACCGTGACAGCGCCATCAGGAAGATCCTTCCGTTGGTATGATGATGACCAGCCATAGAACCGCTTGCATCATACATCACGACGATCTTGCGTCGCCCATCGCTGGCTTCTGCACGTCCTCGGAATGGTCGATCAGACTTTCTAGCCCAGGCCGCCGCACTGAAGCGTTTTGCTGGAGTCCTCTTTTTTACCTTGTCAGAGATTCCGCCATTCAAAGCCCGTCGAAGTAGTGGGGCGAGAGCTTTGGCTCGCCGTATCGAGGATTGAGACATGGTTGATTCCTTGTTGAGCAACTTGCGATGCCCTTTGACGTCAGCTTTTTCTTCTGTCGTCATCGGAGTAAAATCAGAGTCTGGGGTCGTATCTTCGCCATCTTTTGATTTGTCTCTCTCGCACTTGTCGTGGTCGATTCCTGTTGCTTTCGGGCCGCCACCTCGTCCATGTCTTGGAATAGAGACTGTCTTCTTTCCTCCGGGTTCGCCTTCTCCCGATCCGTCGACCGTGGTGAGTCCGGAATCTTCAGCGGTCTTGATCGCCTCGGAGAAATCGTCCCCATGATGACCACCTGCTCCGAGTTCTCCAGCTTCGCCTTTACCTGGGGCTGGGTCTTCTCCGATAATGGACGCCTCTGGAGGAGTTCCGAACATCCTCACCCAACTTACCATCAGTGGAATCAGCGCCCAAGTATCCTTGGATTGCTGGGCTCTTTTTACGAACCATGAGATCTGGTAGTAGAACGCCGCTGCGTTAGCTTTGTCTCTACCTTTGTCGAAGTGCCCCGGACCTGCTGCGCTTCTGCATGCATCTCGAAGATCGTTGAGCCGCTTCCGCTCGCCCTCTACATGGTATATTCCGTGGAAGATGGATTCTGGTCGGAAGTCAGGACTGCCCAGTGGGAGGATATTGCGTTCTGACTCGGGGAGCTTCGCCTCTTTGCGGATCTTTTCCATCAAGTCTAGCTCATGCACCATCCACCCGAACTTGCTGAAGTTCCGCCGATACCAGTATTCGATTCTGGCATCTTCAAAGAAATTCAACAGCACCCAAGGAATGTTCTTGCCCTCCATCGCTTTTTGTAAAGCGGTGAAATCTGGCTCAGTATAGAGCGAGTGAGCATCTTCATGCCTTTTTACCTTCACTGCGAAGCTACCTGCATAGGGGGTGACAGCGCCCTTGCGGACTTTCGTTCTGTCGATGCAGTGTTCGTCGATTGCCGAGTTGATAAGGATTACGTTCTTCCCTGTGTCTGCATCCCAGCGCCAACATCCTGTTTGGCATGAGTGAGCTTTTGGGACAAATTCAACCTCATACCTTTTGTCTAGTCGACCTTTAGCACGCGCCTCTATGTGGTCTTTTAGGACCTGATTTTTTTGACTACGATTTAACATTGTATTATTTTGTTGGGGTTATGCCTACTTACCAGAGATAGCTGTTTCGATTGCGGATTTAAGCAACCCAGCTTGCTCGGCGTTTCTGCGCCCATCGGCATCCCATGAGATCCAACCTTCAGAAACGACTTCCACAGCAGTTCTGAAATCGTCTGTAGACGCCTTCTCGGGCAGTAACTGAATGATCCGAGTCAGAGTCCGAATCGTAGCAGCGCCACGTAGCAGCCCATCGTCTTTCATCGTGGTTGTGCGGGTATAGACGCCCATTAACCAACTAGAGAGTTTGGGTAGTGATTTGCAGTCTTTAGCAGCGCCTTTGATAATCGCTTCGATTTGGGCTATGTCTGGCTGGACAGAACGTTCTATCCACCGCTCACGCCCAGCAGGGTCATCATCGTAAGTGTCGAATTCCATCCCGACGTTACCGGTCGCCACGATCGAGAGATTCTGGCATGGCACGTAGATGATCTCCTCAGCAAGAACGCCTGACTTAGATAATACGGCTCGACCAGTTCTCAGTTTGTAAACCGGAATACCGCCACCGATATGAGAGTCTGGACTCATGGAGTTAAGGAACAGGGAGCGTTCGCGCCCCGGCATCCTGTTAATCTCGTCGATTAGGAGCATGACGGAAGTTGTGCCAGCGCAGGTCGAGATCAGCTTCGGATCATCAGTCCCCGCAAGGCGGTATGCCTCAGCAATCGGACCGTCTTTCCACGCATCACCTTTCCCGACTCTACCGGGATCAACACCGCCAAGCAGATCAATGGATTCCATCCCATTGCTACAACCGACTTCTATGAAGTGGTCAAATCCTGCCGAGTTACCGTGGCGTCTACATTCGTATGTTTTTGATGTCCCCTGTGTGCCAAGGAACATAAGTCCAGCTTCGGGAGCTTCTCGAGGAACTGCCAGCAGTGAGAGGGTGTCTCTGACCACTGACCCACTTTTTATGGTTGTGCCAGACGAGAGGGCTTTTCTTACAGCGACTGCTTTTGATCCGCCACCAGCTATAGCTTTCTCAACTTTGCGGGTGAGCTCTTCAATCATTGCGAGGGACTTTACGCCATTGTCGTTGGCGGAGTTTGCATGAGTTTGAGAATCGGTGCATATGCCCTTGAACTCGTCTAGTTTAGCTTTCATTTCAGAGATTGGCTTTTCGACCAAGCGTTCTACCGCCGGACGAACATCCTCGTCTTTGAATGAAATTTCTACTTCTTCTAGGACATCTTCTACGATGCCTCTTATGTCTTCTTTAGTCGTCATTTTTTTTGTTTTGTTTGGTTTGCCAGTTTGGCTACCCCGATTGGGCGGCTGTTTCTGAGCTGTTTAAATCATAGCAAGAAACAACCGAAATGCAACACAAACTTAACCCACTGCCAACACTTAATCAACCCACCGCCAGAAATGAAGACCCCGCCCTATCACTATCAACCTCGCCCTTAATCCAGGGCGCAAAAAAGCCGCCCCAGGTAGGAGCGGCTTCTTGTGTGTGTCTTACAACCAGAGCG
>Ga0209119_1005460_pt1 | contig 10018 bp, 24 predicted proteins | sample COG_03_FD_184747 | JGI IMG/M metagenome (GOLD analysis project Ga0209119, IMG submission 184747) | Pelagic Microbial community sample from North Sea - COGITO 998_met_03 (SPAdes) (version 2) | ecosystem: Environmental > Aquatic > Marine > Neritic zone/Coastal water | place: Helgoland, sampling... | reverse complement strand
TCTATCGTTACATACTTCTGATACTGCCCAATGGTTAACTCATTGGCGTGCTCAGGGAATTGTACCTTAACGTACTGCGTATCTGCCATAATTAGGTCTCGTTAGTTTATTGTAGGTTGCGTATCGCATAGCATCGATAGCGTGGTTGAATGCATCTATAGGTTTGTTGAGTAGCTTGCCGTTCTTATCCTCTACCCATTTATAGTTCCTCATCTCTTTAACCAGGTTGTGACCTGAGCAGTTTAGCTTGTACCGCTTGAGTACATCTATCCCTGCGTTGATGGAGTCAGCCCCCTTCTTGGTGGGCTTGACATTCCATCCCATCCTGTAGAGTTCTTCAATACTCTTAGGCTCTGCAGAGTCAGCAAATATCTCAGCCCTGCGGTCTATACCTAGGGCTTTCATCTTCTCGCTTATATCCCTATTGGTAAGGTTGGTTTCATACAGCAGTTCCTTAATGTATAGAGAATGGTCTTTGCTATACACAGCGACTAGGGAGGTAGGGTCATTGGTAAACCCGAAGTCCATCCCATAGGCTAGGAAGGTGCACCCCTCTTCAACCTCTCCCTCTTGGAAGGTAAAGACGGTTGCCTTGCTCTGGCCTCGCTCCCCTAAACCATAGATGCGCCAATAGTCCTCATCGGTATCCTTGAGCCTCTCAATCTCTGAGACAATGCTGTGATCCAAAAAGGGGTTATCGACATAGGTGCTCTTGATAAAGGTGACATCGTCACGGGTCAGTAGCTTATCGTATATCCAATGGAAGTCATCGGAGGGGTTGTAGTCTAGGTATATCTTTTCCGTGGTACGCACGAGTAGCTGAAAGAAGTCTTCCCACGTTAGTTCATTCGCCTCATTGCAGAACAGGTAGTTCCTCCTTGCCCCCCTCTTTTTCTGAGGTTGGTCAAGGGAAACAAACTCAATGATGTTTCCGTTAAGCCTGTAGATATGCTCTGACTTGTTGTGGTTCTTCTCTGAGTACAGCCCTGCATTGGTGAGTATCTCTATGAAGTCCCTCATCGCTGTCATCTTTAATGACGGCAGTGACTTCCTTACAATGGTGAATACCTTACCCTGTTCGGATAGGGCTAGTACCATAATGAGTTGCAGGAGTGAGTAGGTCTTTCCAGAACGTGTCCCCCCTTGGTTGACTACAATCTTGGTAGGGGCTTCCCAATTCCTCTCAAATATCTCACTCGTCTTTATTGCTACGCTTGACAATTTCTATCTTGACTTCGTTAATTTCCTCGTCTGTCTCAATCTTATTCTCTACCCTAGCGAGTTTAGGGGTGGTGTACTCTGCCATCTTGTTGATGATGTCTAAGGCCTCTTTGGGGGAGTCCTTAGCCACCTTGTTTAGCCAAGTGGTCATATTCTCTAGGTTATCCTCTACGAGTTTTGTAAAGGCTTCTCTAATTGTATTGGTGTTCTTGTTAGGTGTGCCCTTCTGACGGCCTCCTATCTTCTTATGTCCTTCAGTAAATCCCATACTATGTTCTACTACTTTAGTAGGTTAACCTAAAAATCGACAAATCGTTTTAGGAGTTCTTGTTCATCTCTAGCGAGTTGCCCCCTTAGGTGCACTTGTATGAGTACATCTAAGAGGGCTTTGTAGTTGTGCTTATTTATAAGCATCAGTTCAGTACCTGGCTCGTGGATCATCAGAACTTGAGTAATCGTTTTCGTCTCTCGTACTTTCGTATGAGTCTGCCTAGGTTCTCTAGTTGTATGTCTGTCCCCTCGTTAAAGCCTGTGTGGGCTGACGAGGTGACCGTGTTTATTATATCCCATCGTATATCATTGAGGTATTTCTCTGTGTATCTGATGTGGCGTTTCTTTCGGAGGTATGCTTTAATCTTTTTTTTCATATCTCTTGAGTATTTTTTCTAACGCTTTGCAGCGAAGGTATTCCCTGCGTAGCATATAAAGTACCATTATGGTAACAAGTATTAAACTAATCATTCTCTGTTCCGTTATCGGTTAGGTCTCTATTCATTAGGTCTATCAGGCAGTTGTTCTGGCTCATCTCTTTCTACTTTTTGAATGGCGTTACGTTCAATGATGCGCTCGGCAATTTTGTTGCCGACTCGCTGCATTGCCCGTCTTGCTCTTCGGTTGGGTTTATGGTCATTCATTTCCCTTTGGTGTTAAAGGTTATATGTCTCTGCATACAAATTGATGGATAAACCCATCTTTATATGCTTAAACTCTTGTTAGTGGTGTAAATAAGCACCTTGTTTTGTGAAGATTTAAGGCTCATCGTTGTGAGGATTTGCGATTGGCAAATTACAAACCTAGACCGTCCAACTTATCAAGTGAGTCCTTAAAGTCAACCCCTGCTATTTTATTATAGGGGTTGACCTCCTCATCGCTAATGATAATCTCAATGCCTTCGTACTTGAGTTGCTGTAATGCCTTGCGGCAATCTCTGGCCTTCTCTATGGTGTCAAAGACTACATCAAATTTGTCCTTGACATATACTCTGAACTTTCTCATAACTCGCCTTGGATTGTATAGTTGTTCACCTCTTGCTGAATCTCCTCAAGCGTGCGATCCTCGAAGAAGTCGCTGTACTGCTGAAGGGCGTACATCACCTTCTCCTCCCCTTTGTTGTAGAACTCCTCAGAGACTGAGTACACCCCTACATCACAACTTAGCTTATCAATCACCAAGAACTTAAACTTAGTGTAGTCTACATTGAATAGACGGCAGTAGATATACACCTGCACATCATACGAGTATTTATGCCTCGCTGAGTACACAAAGTTTCTAAGGTCAGAAGATGTCTTAAGGTCAATGATAGTTCCGTCATTCTTTATGATGTCGGCCTTACCTCTAAAGGGATACCCCTCTATGTAGTCAACAGCAGGCTGTTCAAATGAGGCATCTCTTAGAAGTTCTACCGCTTGGGCATTCTTAAATATAGCATCGGTCATACGCTCGGCCAGGCTGCGCTCCTTGACCGTGTATAGTAAATGGTTAGGGTGTTCTGCTTTCGCCTCTTTCCATTTCTTAGCGTTCTTACTAGCCACATCAATAAACGTCATCTCGTCTATCTTGTGTGGCTCTAGTATCATCGTATGGATGAGCCTACCATCCCGTAGGGCTTGGCTGTTAGTCTCCTCCCCGTACTGCATTAGATTGTAGTACGTCCTAGGGCTGTCGAGTAGCTTCTTTAGGTTACTGCTACTAAAGGCAACCTTACCTAGGTAGCCGTAGTAGAAGTCATCATCGTGGGCTTTCTCTACGAGGTAGCTTTGGTCGTGCTCCTCTCCGTTTAGCATTCTGATTTTCATATCTATTCTATTTGGTTAATCCCATTGCAAGCAAAAAGCGTTGGCCCTTATCAGGGTCAATGCCTTTTATCAATCTATAAATAAAGGCAGAGGCTCGCTTTGTAGAAGCTACCTCCGCCTTTGTGCTGTCTACCCCTAGGTTAGTGTATAGGGATGCATCTATCCTTAGGAGTTCGTCTATCGTCTCCTTGTCCGTTAAGGCATCCTCGAATACTATCTGTGCCTTGTAAATCGCTTCAGTGTGGTTCATCATTTCTGTAGTTGTATTTGACGTTCTACTATTTCATCATCATCACATTCGCAAGAAGAACTACTACACTCTCGGCAGCAGTCGCACTGCCAATCGTCATAACTCGTCTCACCACATATCTCACAGGTAGCATCGTGGTACTCCTGATAGCTTGCAAGTTCTCTGTCTAGGTAGTCCATTATACAGGTAGATTAAATAGGTTCTCAATCAACTGATACAACGCTAGCATTCCTGTGATCCCGACTAGAGCCAGGAGGGATGCAGCACCACCATAAACAATGTTTTCCTTTCGTGTAAATACTCTTTTAGACATAAGCATATAATTTAGTTATGCTCGAATGTACACAAAACAATTAACAATAGAAAGTATCAGGTAATTTTTTTCCACAGCCCCTCTACCTTAGAATACCATTTACATTCTCCCTTTGGTACTCTGTAGAAAGCATCTAAGCCAGAGCGGTCTCTCTTGTTTATCTTTCTTATCTCCTTGAACTCCTCCTTATATATGTCCTTGCTGTGGGCAAGACATATAGACTCGGTCTCTCTAGAGACAATGCAGTAGTGAAAACCGTGCTTCGCCCATTTCTTTTTACGACCAAGAAAGGACACGCTGTCAAACTTAAAGTCGTGAGCACCCGTAAAGGGATACCCCGACTTTACCTCCGCTTCAAAGTAGTGACACTGATTATCCGTGTCAATTACTTCAAGGTCTACAAAGTAGTCTTCAACATCTATTACCTCCTTGACCCAATCAAGAGTGCTTAAGAAGTCTTTGACCACCTCCTTAGCAAACCTGTCGTTTTCATTATAACTACGTTGGCTAAACTTCCTGGCCTCAAACTTCATACTCACTTAGGTCTGTTATCTTAATTAGAGTATCCCCATCGTAAAATTTAAACTCAGGATGGTTATACCTAACACGATAACCGCCATAAAGACCGCTAACGTCAAAGCGAAACTCTTTTCCTCCGAACTCAGTTGTAATGCCTTGTGCTTCTTCATAGTTCTTTAGCTTATGACCTATGCTGTATAACCACAGCAAAAGCAGCTTACTTGTTTTCGTATTCGTCATACACCTTTTTTAAATCATTGATCCAAGCCTTCCAAGTCTTGGGGCTACAACTGCAGGGTATATCAAACTTGTGATTAAATACCCTAGCGTGTATCTCTGCCAGAGGTCGGGTATACTTCTCGTCTACCTTCATACCATCAAACTGAGCATAGAACTCCCCTAGGAACTCGTGCTCGTGCTCTAACAGACATTCGGTATGCTTGTACGGGAAGAGCGCATTGAGTTTCTTCTTGCGCTCGTCACAGCCGCAGTCAACGCCTGTAGCCGCAGCAAACATCTCGACAGCTTTCTTTATACCCGTGGCCTCGGTTATCTTCTCAACCGTGTCCCCCAATCCTTTGCTCTTAGTTGAGGATTTCTTTTTTGTACTCTTGGTACTCTTCGTAGAGGTTTTCTCTGACATAATCTTTCGCTTTATTAAGTGTTGTAAAAATTGTTCTTAAACTAATGGTGGTCTCCTTCTCAATGTCCCTCATCGATAAGTCTGTTGTGTGGTACAACTCGAACATCTTATAGTCAAACCAATGCATCTCTCTGGCCTTATCAAATATCGTATCGAGGAAGCGGTCAAGGCTTTCCTCATTCTCACGACCCAACTCTTCACTGAAGTCATCGTGGTCGTGGTACTCATCAACAAAAACTAGAAGGTCTTTTTTGTCCTGATACTTTCTGACCATATTACGGAGAGTAACCCAAACGAATAGCTTATTGGGTTCATCTCCGTACATTATCCTTTCTGGATCGTCAACGTACTTATTTAGCCTGAGGTACATCTCTTGCACAATGTCCTCGGCATATGCGCCTGCACCAAACTTATAGGCCATCTTAATCCATTCCTTATGGTAGGCAGCAAGTAATACTAACAGGTTCATTCTCCTCTCCCTTCTGTAGCCCAAGTGACTACAATTGCCAAGACCCCAAAGCACAACTGCAAAGAGTGGTACTTGGGGTCTTGAAAGTCTTCATCCATCTCGGAGTTCCAATAGTTAACTCCTACTATAAAACCTGCTAGGGGTGCTACATCAATCGCTAAGTTCATATTCGTGTTTCATTTCTTTTATAAGGCGGTCTTTGTTACGAACCTCAGTACGCAACTCCAACATCTCCTCACGCAACTCATCAAGACGTTGCTGAAGGAGAGCGTTGTGCTTCGTTAGTTGCCACTTCTCCGTACCTACCTCTGAGCCTCTTAGCTTCTCAATTATTGTGCAACTCTCATTGAACAATTTCATATAGCTGCTGTCAAAGCGTAGGTTCATCTCGTGGGACTTTGTGGCGTGGATAACCGTGGCGTGGTCTTTACCCGTCACCCTCGCTATCTCCAAGGTTGTATACAACTCTCTAGCGGCCACCATAAAGGCAAACCTTGCCATTACATTAGGTCGCTGTCTGTTTCTCTGTATGTTGTGAATATCAACGTAGTGGTTGTATTCCTCCTGTAATTCTAATATGCTTGCTTTCATCTTAAGTATTCATCTAGTTCATCAAACTGCGCCTCATACCTAGATACCCGTTCACTAAGATTTCGTATAGTCAACTTTAACTCAGCGTTCTTTGCTTGGGCATCCCATATAAGACGTTGCACTTCCTCTACCATATCAATGGCAGAATCCATAGCACCATACACACTCAACACATCTAAGAATAAATTCATATCCTCTTCATTGTTTGGGTCTTCAGGTTTTATGCGGTTGGCTATATCAGTCAAGAGTTGGTTCTTTGTGCGTAGCCAGAGCAAGGTCATACTCTTGCTCTCGGCAAACCTCCATCGGTCAATATCTAAAGGGTGTCTCTCTTCACTCATCGTTTATAAATATAGTATAAGTTTAGCCTAAAATGGTAAGTCACCTTGAACTTTCTCTGAAGTTTCTAACAGGCTCTCTCCGTCAATCTCAAAACCTGCGCTACCTGGTTTCATCCGCATCATAATAGGGTCATCATACGGAGTCGGCTTTCCGCCCGTCTCCGTCTCTTTGACCTTAAAGCAGTGTATGTGTGTGTACATCCACTCGGTAGGGTGAGTTGTTAGCCTGTGAATACACCACATATCATCAGCCCTATTTCCCCACTTACCGCCTCCTTCAACATCTCCTACGCTAGGGGGCTTAGTCATCCCTGCGTACTCGTGCTGTGCAGGGTACTTGTTTCGTAATGCTCCTGTCACTGCGTGCGTATTTACCCACACACTGACCTTCTGCTGCTTGGCCCAATTACGCAAAGCTGTAGCCACCTCGTAGTCATACTCGTGGCCACCTAACGCCTGAAACATCTTAGGCTCTTTCCTTAGCGAGTTATAGGGATCAATAAGAAAACCGTCTATGCCCTCCTCGCTATTGATGTCGGTTGCCTCCTCAATCAAATCCTTATAAGAGTACATCTTCTTATCGGCATCTATGATAATAAAGTGACCCATAATAAAACGCATAGCCTTCTGCATCTCATCCTCCTCAACCTTGTTAATGGTCTTGCCCAAGTAGAACTGCACAATCTTTATAGCGACACTCTCTGGCGTGTTCTCGCTACTAAAGATGAGCCACTTGAGTTTGTTCTTTATTGACTGCAGTACCATCAGGTAGAGAATCGTAGTAGTCTTACCAACGTTGTTATGCCCTAAAATGATATTGAAATTACCTCTTTTAAAACGGAGGTACTCGTCTAGTTTGTAATGCCCAAAGTCATAGCCTTGCTTGACCCTGTTCATACGAATGTTATCTATCCGACCCGTGAGGTCGGCATAGCTGACTTTAGCCATATGGTTTTGGTATTAAAAAAGGGGAGAGCATTGCCCTCCCCTAATGTGAAACTTTTAATTAGAACGGAGACTCAGTGCTCTCCTGTTCTTTGAGTGGGTTGGCATCGTTATCGAGTACCCAATCCTTAAAAGATTCTGCTAACCTCAATACATCAAGGTGGTTAGCATCCATACTAGCGGCAAACTCAGCGGCTGCCTTTAATGCCGTTTGACGTACAATAAGTACATCCTTTGAGGTAGTAGCCCCTCCGCCCGTTGAAGGGGCGGTGGCTACCTGCTGTGGTGCATTCGTTACCTGACCATCATACTGCGGATTAGCAGGTTTAATCTTAAACCAAGTCTTACCCGTTTTACTTTGCTTTGCCTCATCAAGGTAGTGGGCTGATTCGCCTACTACAAACTTGTTTTGATTCTCGTTAGTTGATGTGTAGAGGCCAGAGTCTCCATTATCAAATCTAACTCCATAGGTGTACATCATTCCGTACTGACCTTGTCTTGGTTCGCCTACAGGCTTCACCTCTTGAACTACTGCTGTTTTCATAGCATCTCTTTTATTGATTATTAAACTGATTCGAAATTAACAAAATTATTCATACAACGGCAATAAACGTCTAGCAATTTCTTCAACCACGTCAACCGTGACTGCATTGCCGCACTGCTTATAGCGTTGCGTATTACTCATTCTCTTGACTTCACCTTCGTACGATCCATATTCTGTATGGTTATCAGGGAAGCCCTGAAGCCGCTCACACTCTATAGGGGTGAGTCTTCTGATTCTATAGCCGTCAAATAGACTAGCAGCGTTATGGTGTGGCTCTACTAAACAAGGTGAGACATCCATAAGGTTGCGGTTATGTAAGTCCATCATAGTAGGTTCACCTGCTTTAAACTTTTCCGCATTCTGCTCAATCGTCTCATTGACCTTCTTGTAGTTGTACTTGGCTTCTAATTTAACGGACAAAAATTGGTCTGTATTTCCTCCGCCACCCGTAACAGAATGCAAAGTGTTTGCTGTCTCTTTAAAGTTGCGATTAGTTACTTTCCCGTCTGAGGAACGGGTGTAACTAATCACCTCAGCAATCATATTCATTCCTCGGTAGTTTCCTGCTGCGTGTCCAGGGGATTGAAGTGTAGATGCGACTTTTGCATTCCTGAGGTTAGGCTGCTTACCTGACTCTCGGATAGGAAAAACTCCTCCCCAATCTCCTCTGGCTTCTGTAGAATATCCAACAAGGTAGACTCGCTCTCTATTTTGGGGTAGAAACCACGCTGTGTTAAGAAGTTGCCATTCGCATCGATAGCCCCCAAGGTCAACAAAGGCTTGGAGGATTGCCGCAAAATCTGCCCCATCGTTTGAGGAGAAAGTTCCTTTAACATTCTCCCAAATAAAAACTCTTGGTCTGCATTCTCCGATAAGCCGTATTGCTTCAGAGATAAGACCGCTTCGGTCTCCTTCGAGACCCCTGCGATTTCCAGCCTGACTAAAGTCTTGGCAAGGTGATCCAAAGGTGATAAGGTCGATTCTTGGGAGGTCTGCCCCCCGAACATCTCTAACTGACCCGACATAAGTAGCATCTTTAAATTGATTCTGATACACAGCGATAGCGTGCTTATCTACTTCGGAGAACCAAGAGGTCACCTCATAGCCTGCACGCTCGAAGCCCAAATGAAAGCCTCCGATACCGCTGAATAAATCTAGTTGGTTAATCTTCATCTGTAGGTACTGCGTTCCTTAATCTAACCTCAACCTCACAATAATTCTTTTCAACCGTTTGGTCATAAACGATAGTGAGTTTGTGGTAATACTTAGGGCTATCGTCAGGAATCCATCCGTTAGCCACGAGAGTATCAGCAGTAAATTTTGAAACCAAAACAAGGTTATCCACATCGGCACGAGTATGATACCGAATAACGATAGTGCAACTCTCTCCACAATGGTGGTCATAACGAGCCAATTCTGACTCAACGATTTTCTTATATTCATCTTTAATCTTTTTTCTAAACGTCCAATGCTTGCCTGCATACAGACTATTTAAGGATATGGTCTTCGGTAGTTTCAGGAGTAAGTCCAAAGTCTCTTTCATATTCTAGTTCCTTTTTTAAGTGATCCACAGCTTTGGAGATGTCCTGGCACCTTGGGTTGCCTTGCTTCTTTCCTGCCCGAAGCAGGTAAGCAATGGCAACACCAAGATTATAGCTGTCCCTCTGAAAGTCCATAACTACATCAAAAGCCTCAAGGCCTTTGTACTTACCGAGGTAGTAGCTTGGTGTCGAGGTAGTATCCTGTTTGGTACTTGCCGTATCGGTAGTCGCTAAGTTGCCTGTCGGGGATTCCGAAGTGGAGGTATAGGTGGTTGTATAAGGTGATTTCATTGACTTCGTATTCTTCATAATGCTCAACTTTCTGAATCTCTTTGTGAATCTTCATTGTATTCCTGTTTAAACCTCTCAAATAGATAGAGGGCCGTCTCAGCAGATATGTCCTTCCGCTGATAGTCCCTCACTATAAATGTCTTTAGTAAATTAACCTCTCTCTCTAAGGCCTCAACTCTTGCCTGAGCAAGTTCATAAGTCTCGTTTGTCATAGCATCTGTTTTTGATTGTTGTGAAAGTATAAAAAAAAAGCCACCCTCGAAAGGTGGCTTGTA
>Ga0209119_1005459_pt1 | contig 10019 bp, 8 predicted proteins | sample COG_03_FD_184747 | JGI IMG/M metagenome (GOLD analysis project Ga0209119, IMG submission 184747) | Pelagic Microbial community sample from North Sea - COGITO 998_met_03 (SPAdes) (version 2) | ecosystem: Environmental > Aquatic > Marine > Neritic zone/Coastal water | place: Helgoland, sampling... | reverse complement strand
AGCCTGTGCGTCGTCGCCGTCGTAAACATAAAATTTCTTCTCACGCATGACAATGATATCGCCCGCCGCAATACCACGAACATTACTTTCTACATGTACATTAGCTGTTACCACATTCTGCGGGGCCATCATATTCTGGGAGGCCATAGTGAACGTTACTGTGGAAGCCTGGTGTGGTATATACACCGTGGGCGCTTAATAGCTACAGCATGGCGGTCTATGTGAAACTGCTGGACGAGCTCACCGCGAAAATGGAGGCCTGCACCTGCTCTATTGTCAAGGATATGCCCTTTGCCCCCCCCCGGCTGTCCGTCACGCCCACCTCTGTCGAGACGGCGCACGGCATAACACTCGACGCGTTTATCGAGGAGAGCGGGGACGCGGACACTGCCCGGCTCGCGTTGCTGGCAGCATACCGTGTCCTTGAGCAAATGCACTCTGCCGGCATCTACCATCTCGACGCACACATTAAAAATTTTGTACTGCTGCGCGAGGAAAAGCCTGGGTCGGTTCGTGTGACGGTTGACGGCGTCGTGTGGCACTGTTACGCGATTGATTACGAAACAACATGGTTGCCCCCCCATTTGTACGCTAACCCCGAAACGGCGGCCGTACAAATCAAGCTCTTTGACGAGGCGTCCGAAATGCTTGTGCGGTATGGGTGGAAGCCGCATGCGTTCTACGGTGCCACCGACGCCGCGTACCGGTACGACGTGCATACGCTTGCGGCTAGTTTCCTCCGCGAGTTCAGGACGGCGCCCTGGTTGTGCCAGGCATGCGACGCAATCATAAACCATACGATACAATCTGTTGCTGGTATCACGTCCAAGCACAAGCCACGCACGTACACAGAATACCTGCTGTCGTCATCCATGCCTGTAGTGACTGTGGCAGAGGCTATTGGGCTTTTAGTGTCGGCCGGTCCATCTGAGACCAAACCCACAAGTGTCCCTGAAGAGTAGTTATACATACGGGTGTGAGATTCCAAGGTAAAAGCCAAGAGCTCATGTTTACGGTCGACGTGTTCCGGTCGGTGGAGGCCTTTACCGCGTGGGTAAACACTCGGCCCCCGTCGGAAGCAGACAACATGGTTCCAGCGGTGTGGCTTCGGCACATCAGTCTTGTCTTTGACGTGCCAGACCCGGCAACCTGCTCGCTGCTCCATTGTGTCATGGGGTGTCCGGAAGCACCCCCGGCGGTCGTCGAGGCCGTAGCGAATATGTGCGAGCATTTTTTTTCCGTCCGGCATTCCAACCTGACCCCCCTCGCGATTGCGGCCTGCCCCCAAGGAAACCGACGTGCCATTCCATTTGCGCTCTCGTACATTACGCGGCGGCGCTTGACCGGCGCTGTCCCGGTTCAGTTGTGCTACTTGTGCTTCAAGCACGGTTCGATTACACTGGCGTGCGCGGTGGCGTTGCTCAATCACGACCCGGCTGCACTCACGCGGACTGACAGACGTGGGCGGAACCTGTTGCATATTGCACTTGCCAACAGCGTGGGTGTACCAGATTCGGTTTGCAACCATTTGATCCGACGGAACGACGTTCTGGTAGAGGGGCAGGACAACGGCGGGAAAAAGCCGTTTGATATCCGGATTTGCGCGGGGGCCCCCCGGCATCTTGTCAATACGTACCGGAACAGCGTGGGCCTGGCGGACATTACACGCTCCTTTTTGGCAGACGACCATTGCAGGGATCCGCGGCCCGCGCTCTCCTTCATTGAACTAGTTGTCGGGTCGACTGGGGTCCAGTGGATGATCGGACAAAGGCACAAGCCAAACATTTTGATGCGCGCCCTGCAGTTGATGGTGCCCGACGTCGTTCTGCACGTGCTGATTGACGCCTGTCCGGGTGCAGCAACGGCCGAGTACACATTGCCGTACCTGCAGGTTCCGTGGCTGGCCCCCCACAACCATGCCTACAAGGATGTGCGCGTCAAATGCACGGCGCTGCACTGGGCGGTGGCGTACGGCAATGCATTTGCGATTCAGAGTATTGTAGAAAAAAGAGGCACTGCCGTCTTAGCCGCGACTATGACGTTTGGCACGTTACTCCACATCCTCGGCAAGCAGCTGTACCATGTGCCGCGGAGGCATCCGATCCATGTCGACGGCTCGGCTCTGGCTTTTCAGCTGTACGCGGTAAGGCCGGCATCGATTGCAGCCAAGTGTGTGTCGAGCCGGAAGACACCCAAAGAAGTGGCCGAGCGGACGCCGTACACATCTGGCGTGGCAGAAACACTGCACGAACTGGAGTGCCACTATGCCGCGTCGCGCAAAGCACGGCTCCGCGGACTGCACTTGCGGTACTGGACGCCGCTGTCGCATCGCTGGTGCCCGGCGTCTGCCAGGCGCACGGCAAAGGCAGTCGTCATGGTGTCTTCGTGCACGCGCACACGGCTTCCGCAACTGGCACCGGAATTGTGGTTTCACATTCTAAGTTTTATACAGCGGGCAGATCTGCGCGCACCTGGCGAGAGATAAATGTATATAGTGCGATAATTATAAGGGATACGCTATGGCATCTTCTTTTACTGACACGACGCTGAGCACAGACGTGCGCAATTTTGCCGATTTTTGTAAAAGTAAACCTAGCATTGTGAGATTAACAATTTTTGATTCCACGTTATCAGAAGATGGTATTGGTGATATGATCGACATAAAGTTAAAAGACAAAACGGTTGTAAAGATGATGAAACACTTAAACTGTTCTAACGAAGAACAGATAGCATGCGTTAAACGTCTTCTGCCTGACGATGCTGAATACACGGACTTTAACCATGACGATTTAGTAGTCAAGTTTGAGCTCTGCCCAACGTTGTGGGGCATTGGTAATATTATGTGTGTGCCGCCCGTCTCTTGGCCAATGCATTGGATAATTGGGGTCATGCGGCTAAGGCTGTTACAAGAGCCGCGGTCTGCCAAACGAGCAAAAGTAGATGCAGTGCCGATAACCGCCCCTTATGATACGATGGACAAGATATGGACGTCTAGCGGGTACTCAGAACGCTTTTATAAGGCCAAAAATCAAACAGACCTCGTTGCGCAGATGACAGAAGCCCGTGCCCTTGCGAATTTGTTGCGCGATATTTGCCCCCCTGCACAATCCGACTATGTCGATGTTTTTCACATTGTCAACATCAACAGAAAAGGATTGGGAAACCCTCCAAAAGTTCTGGATGAAAAGAGACATCCATGGGAAAAGCTGCATGTGTTTGCGTGCTATGGATACGGATGTTACTGCGGCAATGCGACACAGCCATTATTCCGCCTGCGGCTTCATCGCTCCGTTGCTTCAATCGCATCATTTGGCAATGAAAGTGCCGTATTTGCAGTTTTGGCCGATACAGAATACGAGCTACTGCCGTTGGATACCACAATACCGAAAACATGCGTACGGTGCAAACAGGAATGCAAGTTGCAATTTATGGTAAGAACAAATCGAGATGAGCACGTGCCCAAAGATCCAACGGACTTGACCAACCATATTGCTGTCTGCACGCACAAGGACTGCTATTACGTCTACGGGTGTCCAACGTATTATTTTCAACAAAAATAAAATGTATTTTGAGCTATATTCATAATGTGGCGCGCGCCGCCTCGCACAACTTTACCCAGCCCAACCCAGATACATCGCTAAAATAGGGATCCACGCCCAATTTAAACCGCCCTGAAGTTGGCTGGTACACAAGGTTAATTCTGCAAAACAGCCGAACACCGGTAGTGTCCTCCAGATATGTATCTACCCACACACAGCCCAGAATCCCTACGATGAACTTTTGCAGCAGCTCAACCCTGCACACCTGGTCTCCGACCTCGCCCAACCATCGTATAATGTCATCGCGGTGTTTCACAATCTCGTCGGTATAGTGCTCCGATGTTGCAATCATCAGAGATGTCGTACGCAAGCTGTGCTCAATGTTGGCCGAAAACACGGCGTGGGCCTTCTGCCCAATCGCACGGCACCGTTTAACTGACTCGATGGAAACCTCTACTGACATTTAGGTTTCACCAAAAAAAAAAAGCCAATGCGGATCAATAATACGTGTAGCTGGTAAAACCGATACTGTATCACTTGTGGGTTTCACACTTTGGCGCCACGTTTGATCGTCACCGCTGGTTGAGCCAGATCCATACGGATCCGTCGCCGGGGCAAGCGGTGCACCACCGCCGGGTGCAACAAGCGCAAAAAGTGCAAGCAAAATAATAAAGTGGCGCATTGTACGTACACACCCCTACCGCACCGGCTTATACGATGCGCGCGTATGCGGTGTGTGTATTCCGAGACTGGTATTTGCACCAGAAAGATACGTTATTATACAATGGTCGCGGAACGGGCTCTGTTGCCAGATGACAGTGATTCCGATGATGAACGCGGTGTACGCGCCCCAGACGGGCAGCCAGGCCGGGGCTCGTATGCAATAGCCATGTGCGTCTTGGTTGTGGTTATTGTATTTGTAGCATCGGGTGGATTTGCAGCCGGGGCCATATATACGCATGCCACGGGCGGTACAACGACAGCGGTGGCGCACCTGACCCTATTGGCCAACACCTCGGCCGACGTATGCACTGACCCATGGACATTTATGTGCGGCGGTTTTACCGATTCGCACTACAAGCACGGGTCATCCATCGGCGTCTTCCAGCAGCGCGTGAATGCGCACGTGCGAGAGCGTCTCGATGCGGACACAGAGTCGCAGCCGGCTATATTTTATCAAACGTGCACGGCGGCAGCCGAGATTGGCGTGCGCAACCGGACCTACCTCTGGCAATGGCAACGTGGGTATGCGGCCGCCAATGTTTCCTTTGGGTGGGCAACGCACCCTACCAAGCGGTACCAAACACTGCCGTACGTGTACATCAGCGGGACACTTGTCGACAAACCGCACATTTTCAGCGTGCGTTCAAGCGACCCATGCGAACACTACATTGCCGATCTCCTTGTGACGGTCGCGCAGCACAGCACCATTGACCAGATTATGTTCTACGGCTCATACACCTTGTTTTGCGCGCAGCCGCGACTGCAGCCCGGCAACACATCTCAGGTCGGGCCTGTGGGCACCTCTGACGCAGACTGCCTCTGGCACACGACCCGGCTCTGGCCCGGTCATGTCTCGAAGCTATCGGCGCACGTCTTACCCCAAACCGCAATGACCGTTGTCCAGAGCGTCTTCAAAGCCATACAAGGCGAATATGTTGCCTACTTTGCATCGTCCCCCGAATACAGCGTCTTGGCCGACAAAATACAGCATATAACGTGCGAAACAAAGTACACGGCGCCCATAGAATCGTACGCTACGTTGTCTGGCTCGTTTGAGAGCATGCTTGACACGATTGCGTTTCAGCAGTTTGAAAACGAAATTCACGCCACCTCTATTTCTCCAGGATGGGCCATGGGTGCGACGGAAGTAAACGCTTATTATGCCCCGCTTGAAAACACGCTCTACATTCTGCCGGCAATGGCTATGTTTGTGTACGAGTCCCAGACAAATCTGCCGCTCCTGTACGGCCGCCTCGGTTACATCATTGGGCACGAAATCGGGCACGCGGTTGATTCGCAAGGCGTGCTGTACGACAAGACGGGTGCGTACGTCCCCGAGACTATCATGGCCCCCGCTACACTAACCGCATTTACCACATCTCGATCGTGTTTTGTGGCCGAATTTCAGACTGCCGGCCGTACCGTCGACGAAGATATTGCAGACCACCTTGGGATTACCATTGCCCAGCGCATCATGCGGCGCGTGCCGGCTGTGCCGTCGCTGCGTGTGTGCGCCCCCGAATGTACCGAACTTGGCAGCATGGCCCAATTTTACATGTACTTTTCGCAAACATGGTGCTCGGCACGCGATGCATTCGTCGATGAAACCGACGTCCACTCCCCGGGAAAAAGTCGTGTCGTGCACGCACTTGCAGACATTCGCGCGTCGGCTGCGTTTGCATGTGCAAGCGCCAGTCCACTAAACACATGTACCGTATATGGTCTCTAGCGGCACATGTCTACGGGACCATGTCGGTTGCATCCGAGAGTAGTAGTACAGAATCTGATACAAATGACGTGACAGACCCAGCTGCTTCTGAGGACGGTCTGAGCACTTCAAACGAGAGTGAAGCTAGTGCAGATGAGGCCGACGACTTCCTTCTCATACTATTTGTATCAGCAGGCGATGGTATGAATAGCGCAATCCTTTCGATGAACGTACCTTACATATTATTCGACCTTATTGATATGGTCCAAATTAATGTATGGTTGCGCGAATCAAACATAGACAAACTGCACTATTACAAGAGTGGAAGTAACAATGTAGAATATACCACTACAATCATTTTTTATTACGAAAAATATCAACCGGGTAGTCCAATGTACAACTGGGTGTTGATGAAGACTAGTAGGAACACGTTAACGATTGTCGATTGGAAGCCTCCGAATGAATTTTACATAGAATACACAACAAAGGGGTTCAGACCCAGCACAGATTTGGTTTTATTATCAGACACCATCATAATCCCCATCCCAAGTACCGACTATTGGAATATAAATCAAGAAACCGACCGCAAAGCGTGGTTATACCTAGCATGGGAATACGGAAAAACGACATATTTTAATTGGCCACGACGATGTCTGGTGCCTGATGACTTCATTGGTGGCATACAACAGCAAGACATATTTAAAGACATGACAAAACCATTTGGCCATTATTGTATACCGCGAGAAAAAGTGTACGACGTTATGGAATCCTATACACGTTCAGAGTGGGTCCTGACGCCGGACGTACGGTGTCTGCAAAAACACGCAGATACAAGAGCCAATGGTCATTTCGCTGTCAACATTGACACGATTGAAAGGGAGGCTACCCTTTTTGCGGATGCCACGCCCGGGTTGCGCAATAAGATAGCCAAGCAGTGGCTTGATATCCTAGTCGAAAATAATCGATTGTACAATAGCACCTTGCTGCCCGTCTACCTTTGCAACATTCTGGCTGTGTGCCACAAAAGCATTACCGAAGATGACATTCCTGCGTCTCTGAAAAAACTGTTTAAGACAAAACTGGAAATATTTTTTCCCAAAATGATTGATTAAATCAGTTGTACAATTATAAGAGACTGCGATATTGTCTTAAGACACCACACGCACCTGCGCGGGCCCCCAGAGCATGTCGTACCAAGAGGTGCTTGTCGAATCTATTGTCCCGAACCTAACCCCCGAAACCGTCGCTCTCATGACCCAATACAATCTTTTAAATTTTAATAATCTATTTCGATTTATGTGCAGTTGCAACCAGCCGCAAACTACACATGGTCTCTCCCGTCTCGCCGTGATAAAGCAGTGGTTTGTTGCCGCGGTGGACGACACAGCACCGGCAATACGTGTTGAGGACATAGAGCTTCTGTACCGGTATACTGTCTCGGCGCTGTCGCCAGGCGTTCCTATTTTTATGACTTGGCTGGTTGGGGTTGAACTGGAATCAAGTTGGTGCACTATTGCGAGCAAGTCCGAAAACCCGTACAATTTTACAGTCAAGTGCCCAGCTTCCGACGATATTTGGCAGTTTGACGCATCGCTCGATTCGTGGTCTGCTTAGTATACCGGTTCGTGCAGACAGGCGGTGCAGAGCCCGCTTACGCTATTGTGGTAGATTACAGTGAATAGAAGAATAACGTTAGTCTTAGTAGTAGAGGCCGTAAGGAACTCTATTGTATTATTCCTCATAACGGCATACTGTTCGCCCGGTTTCATCTCTTTGCCTATCTCGGGGCCGTTCTTGAGTTTCTTGATCTGTATGTCTGTACAGTCCGCAAAAGAAACGGACACGGAGTTATACTTTCCTTCAATCAAAGATCCAGGCTCAACAACAACACACCGCTCATAATCAGTTACGGTTTCCGATTCCATGTCCTCTACGAGTTTAAATTCATAAATAACATCTACATTGAAGTGGCTCGCGGCTCGATCAGCGTTTGTTTTTAAACACAAGATAGTCCCTGTAGGAAACAATGTATTATTCGCGACAACAACCGACCGTACAAACGGCGCGCACGCGGGTGTATCAATCAAGTTGTCGGACATGATGGAGGGGTGCATGCCCACCAACCCCGGATACGAGGTAGTACTAGAAAACTGAGGGTCAATTGAGCTTGAAATTGTGATGGCGTGCCCCTGGCGATTCTGCAGGTGCTGCTTTGATCGTTTCACGAGCTCGGACTGCTCCGGCATGCCGGTGTAATTGATGGCCCGCTTCATGCTGTGCATACTACTTTCGTTGTGCACGGCATATACGTTTTAGCACTTACCGGCTCATTCGCCACAAAAGTATAAGGCGCGCAACTGTTCAGGGGGCAAGTCAAGAATGGAAATTGAATATATCACAATTCTGTTTCAAGTTGGCATTGTTGCACTATTCTTTATCGGCGGGTGCCTCTTTAGGCGGCACGCCCCGGAGCATTTCGTATATGCTAGCAAGCGTTGAAACGTTCAAATGGAGTGTGCTCTAAGCGCGTCGCCCGTGTGCACCTGTGCTGGCGGGTGCGACTACCAACGGTACATGGCGGCCATGCGGCACCAAACCTGCCCCACGGACGACCTGAACCTGCCGGAGATCAAGCGGCTCCTCCGCGTTTACCCCCCCAATTTACGGAGCGCCCAATCCTCCACGCATGCGCTGTTTCGCACGGGCACATTGCGAACAAGCACCAAGCAGACAGTGTCCAGCCTTTCAAGCAGCCTCGAGCAAGTCGCTCGGTTTGTGCGTCTTGTTGATCACTTGTCGACCGCGCCCTGGGCGTCTATCCGGTTTGACGTCAACGACAGCATCATGCGCCGGCTGACCGCGTCGCACTTGCGGCTAATTGCCCCCGGCGTTCTGCGGTCCGACGCAATGCACATTATCGACCCCCGATCCTCCCTCGAGGGCGCCGGTAACCTGGTGTGGATCACCAACCGGCAGCAGGGAAAAACCACGACGCTCGCCCGCTTCATGGCCGCACTGGCCATTGCGAGCCCCGCCGGTGGTCTCTTGATGACCGTTTACAGCACCAGCCTGGACCGCAGCATAGAACTGGTCAAGTCGGCAAAGGCGTACCTGTACTGGATGACGACGGGCGAGGGCGCCCACCCTGATTACCCCATCACGCTCGTGCGGGACAACGAGCGCATGTTTGTAGTGCGCAACCGCGACGCCACGAATGAAATTATTGCCCGGCCCAAGAACCCCGAGTCGTGTCGGGGGGATGCCCCCAAGTGTGCCTTCTTTGATGAGATTGGATTTATTGGGAAGCGGCTCTGGGAGGAATTTGCTTTTCCCCTCCTCCAGGTAGGTGGCCGGATCTTTACCTGTGCGACGACCCCGCCGCCGCCGAATTCGTTTTTCGCCGTCTTTGTCGAGCAAGTCAAGCGGGCTAACTTGGAGAACGACCACTTCTTCGACTTGGTCAACCACTCGCTGACGTGCGCCGAGTGCCTGGAGGCCGGGATGGCCACCGAGTGCTGCCACAATTTAATGTACCTTCCGCCGTGGAAATCCCTCGTCACGCTGAACCAAATGCTCTCCCTCGTAGCAAACAAAGACACATACCAGATGGAAGTGTACGGCGTCCTCGGGGGGTCGGGGACAGAGTACCTGCCGGGAAAGCTGATCGACGCCGCCCTCGCACGGCCGGCTGTCTCAGAGTTGTTTGCGGTGGACCACGTCTGGATTGCCATCGACCCGGCGAGCCACGGCGTGTCCGACTTTGCAGGCGTGGCGTTTGTGCTGAACGGCGACGGCCTGCACGTCTTGGTCGGCGCATTCTCAATCAACATGAACCGGTGCCAAACCACCGAAGTCCAGCAGGTCGTGCACCAGTTTTTGACGGGCGTGCGGCGCCACCCGCTTGTGGGGCCCTCGGCGGTGATGGTGCCCATCATTGAGTGCAACAACAACGAGATTCTCGCCATGAGCATTCTGTCCGTGTGCCGGCGGTACCCGCCTTTGTACGTGCCCTGGTCGAGCGACTCGTTTGACACGGGCGTGTCGGACGG
>Ga0209119_1005457_pt1 | contig 10020 bp, 8 predicted proteins | sample COG_03_FD_184747 | JGI IMG/M metagenome (GOLD analysis project Ga0209119, IMG submission 184747) | Pelagic Microbial community sample from North Sea - COGITO 998_met_03 (SPAdes) (version 2) | ecosystem: Environmental > Aquatic > Marine > Neritic zone/Coastal water | place: Helgoland, sampling... | reverse complement strand
GAGACTTAAAGATACATATTTTTTGGCTTAAAACAGTAATTTGTTGCAAATTATGGCTAATTTCATTTGCCCAAGCCGCAACATACCATGCGTTTTTTAAAAACATTAGAATTCCCTATATTTATAAAATAAGCTTAGCCTTTGATGCATTCCACAGTCTATAATAAATTTTAAACTTTTTTAACAACTACTCAAATTTTATTAAACCACTCTTAATCTATAGCATGGACACTTAATCGTGCTATCCGTAAGAATGTTAAAAGTAAATTTTAGGGTAATAATAAAAAATGATTGATCGCAGCGAAGAGCCTATTTGGACCCCTAGTAAGCAAAAAATAAATTCGTCTAATATAAAGAATTTTTCTAAATATTTATCAAAATGTGATCTTGGTGATTACAATGATTATGATAAGTTATGGGATTGGTCAGTCAATAATATTGAAAGTTTTTGGAGTGTATTTTGGGACTATAGCAATGTTGTTGGTAATAAAGGTGATAAGGTCTTAACACCCTTTAATAATTTGATGGATGCGAAGTTTTTCCCTGATGGTAAAATAAATTATGCAGAAAATATCCTAAGATCTTCAAATGATGGCCCTGCAATAATATTTCATGATGAAGCTGGAACACGATCTGAGTGGTCTTGGGAAAAAGTGCGAAATGAAGTTTCTTTGTTACAGCAGTCTTTGGTTGAAACTGGTGTGCAAAGTGGGGATAGAGTGGCTGGGATAGTCCCAAACTCTCCCTATACAATTATTGCATTATTAGCTGTTTCTTCCCTTGGTGCTGTTTGGAGTTCTTGCTCTCCAGACTTCGGACTAAATGCTGCTTTAGATCGCATTAGCCAAATAGGGCCAAAAGTTTTATTTTGTGCTGATGGTTATAGATATAATGGTAAAGAAATTTCAAATATGAAAGTTGCTGCTGATTTAACAGATGCAGTTCCTAGTATTGTTCAAACTATAATTTTTCCTTTAAATAATGTGTCTACTGATATTTCTATTATTGGCTCAAAAGGCATTCATTGGAATGATTACATTGCACCGTTTTCCGTCCAAGAAGTTAAATATAATAGAATTAACTTTAATGATCCGTTATTCATAATGTTTTCATCTGGAACAACTGGGTTGCCTAAATGTATCGTCCATTCTGCTGGTGGTATACTTCTTCAACACCTTAAAGAGCATCAATTACAATCTGATATAAAAGCAAATGACAGATTGATGTATTTTACTACATGTGGATGGATGATGTGGAATTGGATGGTATCTGGTTTAGCTTCTGGAGCTACTTTGGTTTTATTTGATGGGTCTCCATTTTATCCGGATGGTAATAGATTAGCATATATTGTTGCTGATGAAAAAGTTACACATTTTGGAACATCTGCTAAATATTTAGATGCATGCGCTAAAAATAATATTATTCCAATTAACAAATATGATTTGGGCAGTTTAAGGACAATTTTCTCTACAGGATCTCCATTATCTGAGGCTGGATTTGATTATGTTTATAATAACTGGAAGAAAGATGTATGTTTGTCGTCAATAGCTGGTGGTACAGATATTTTGGGATGCTTTGTCGGTGGAAGCCCAATAAGTCCAGTATATAGAGGTGAGTGCCAAAAGCGTCTTTTAGCTATGAATGTAAAAGTATTTGATGATGATGGTGATGAAGTGCAAGGCATTCAAGGTGAGCTGATATGTTCAAGTCCACATCCATCTATGCCAATTGGTTTCTGGAATGACGAAGGAAAGAGACGCTATAGATCAGCTTATTTTGAGAAGTTTGAAAATGTTTGGCATCAGGGGGATTATGTTGAGTTAACGCATAATAATGGTTTGCGGTTTTTTGGGCGTTCTGATGCTGTTTTAAATCCTGGGGGTGTACGGATTGGTACAGCCGAAATATATCGAATTGTAGAAGCTATGGAAGAAGTGCTTGAAGGAATTGTGATTGGACAAAATATTGATGATGATCAACGTGTAGTTTTATTCGTTAGAGTAATGGAAAATATTGTATTCGACGAAGCTCTTGTTAAGAAAATAAAATCACTCATCAGATCGAGAGCAACTCCTCGACATGTACCTGCAGTAATTTTAAAAGTCGAAGATATTCCAAGAACAAAGTCTGGCAAAATTGCAGAAATTGCTGTTCGGGACACTGTGCATGGCCATATGATAAAAAATATGGCTTCACTGGCAAACCCGGAAGCATTAGAATATTTTAAGAATATCAAAGAACTGGATGTTATTTCATGATAAGTGGAAATGAATCTATTGTTATAGTGAGTGCTACCCGTATCGCGGTTGGTTTATTTTGTGGTGCACTTTCTGAAATTCCAGCCTATGATCTTGGCGCAATATTAATAAAAGAAGTAGCTAAGACTCCTAACGTTAATTTGAATGAAATTGACGAAGTAATTTTGGTTCAAATGCATAGTGCTGGATAATGACAAAATCCTGCTCGGCAAGCGGCATTAAAGGCCGGTATTCCAAAGAAAAGATGGTCTTTTTGGTAAATCAATTATGTGGTTCAGGGCTTTGTACTGTTGCTCTTGGTGCTCAGCAATTAATCTTGGGCGATGCAAATATTATTATTGCTGGAGGGCAAGAAAGTATGTCGCAATCACATTGTAGTGCATTTTTAAGGTGGGGAAAATGGGCAGTATGCACATAGAAGATATGATGATTAAAGATGGTTTAAATATGCCTTTTTTGGATATCACATGGGCGAAACTGCTGAAAATATATATTTAAGAAATTTAAAATGCCCCGTAAAGAACAAGACGTATTTGCATTAAATTCACAGGTGAAATCTGCAAAAGTTCAATTTAATGGAAATTATATAGATAAAATCACTCCAATAAATGTTCAATTTAAAAAAGAAAATAAAATATTTAAAAATGACTTATATTTTTGGACTAATATAAGTTTAGAGGCAATAAAAAAGTTACCCTCAGCATTCGACGATTTGGGTTCTGTTAACACTGCAAATTCTTCTGGCTTAAATGATGGAGCTGTAGTTGTGCTATTGATGAGAGAGAAAGGTGCAGTCAGGCGTGGGATCACCACCAGCAGAATTGCGCCTTGGGCTACAGCAGGTGTTGATACAAAAGTAATAGTCACTGGGCTGATCACAACATCTAAGTAAGTTCTGAGTAAAGCTGGCTGGAATGTGAATGATCTCGATTTGATTGAGGCAAATGAAGGCTTTGCTGCGCTAGCCATTTCAGTCAATCAGAAAATTGGATGGAACCCTGAAAAAGTTAATGTTAATGGTAAATCAATTGCAATTGGTCATCCAGTTGGCGCATCTGGTTTTCGCGTTCACGTAACCCTTTTTACATGAAATGAAAGGTATAAATTCAAAAAAAGATCCGGAAACATTGTGTATTCGTGATGGAATGGGAATAGTTCTCACTATTTATAGTTATTTCTAGACAATTTAGTTTTTTGAGATTTTAAATAACATATTGACTATCAAAAAGCGTGACTAATGCTGCAAGGATTAAAACCAACAGCATTATTGTTTTAAAATTTTTATTTGAATATTTATTAAATAGGATTGTCCCTGTCCAAGCGCCCAATAATATTGCGGGGCTTGCTAGTACTGCATAGATTATAGTTTGATTGCTTATTAAACCAAATGTAAAAAAGCTAATAACAGATAGGCCAATAATAGCTGCTGAAAGCATAACAATATTTGCTCTTGTGATTAAGCTGTTGTCTCCTTTGGCAAGAATAGCAGTTGCAAACAGAGGTCCAGCCATTCCAGTCAATCCTTGGGTTAGCCCTGAAAGAGCTCCGATTATATAGTTTGCTTTGACCGAAGCTAAACTTTTTATTTTTGATTGTTTCGACAGTAAATATACAGAAAATAAAACAAATAAAGATATAATAACTTTCACTATATTTGGATCTATCAATATTAATAAGAAAGTGCCTAAAGGAACAAATATAAGGAAAGATATCAATATTGGAATAACAGTTTTCTTTTCAAAGTTTTTATATGCTGTAGGTATTAGGCCAATTGAAACTGGGATTTCTACCAAAATTTCAATCGCCACTGCCTGAACTGGACCAAAAAGAACTGCCAAAGCTGGGATGGTTAATAAAGCTGATCCAAATCCAGTGTATCCACGAATTATCCCAGAAACATATACAACGATTAACATTATGAAAAAACTAAAGGAAAAAAAATGTTGAATCATTAAAGTCTTTCAAATGAATTTTTCATGGAGAAATATTTATGTTAACAGTATTATTTCCTAAAAGATAATTATCATAGGCTTTTAAGTATGATTGCTCAATATGAGATATATAAAGTTCTGTATCAAATAAAGGTTCAGTGATTTTGTTTTTATTTAATTTATGTTTGATTTTTTTTAGCTTTTTGGGATTTAAAGCTAATTCTAGTATTAATTCCTCATACTCTAATTCTGTGTGAGTAATTAGTTCATCTAGGCCTACTGCAGAAAGAAGGCTTCCAGCCACTCTTGCTGCAAAACTTTTGCCCAATTTTGTTACTACTGGCAATCCTGCCCAAAGAGCTTCAGAAGCTGTTGTATGAGCATTAAAATTAAATGTATCTAAGAAAATATCTGCTAAAGCATATCTTGCAAGATGTTCGTCCATGGGTGATGAGTTAGCAAATATAATTCTTGATGGATCAATTCCTCTTATTTGAGCGGCCCTGCAAATGTTCTCTCTAACTAACTTATTTTTTATATTTAGCCATAGTACGCTATTATCAATTCTACCAACTATTAGCATCCAAATATCAAATTCTATTGATGAAATTTTGTAACTATTATTAAAACAACAAAAGACAATCCCGTCTTCGGGTAAGCCTTGCTCTTTTCTAGATACCGGTTTGTTTGATATTATACGTGTATTGTCAGTTGGCATATATGAGTGCGGCAAACGAATAATATTTTCACTGTAAAAATTTTCAAATTTATCTGGTATGAGTATTTTATCTGCAATTATATAATCTATATAATCAGCTCCCATAGTTCCAGGAAAGCCGAGATAATTAATTTGAATGCTGGCTGGTCTTAAGCATAAAACTCCAGTTCTTCGATCCTTCGTATGACCATTTAGATCAATCAGGATATCAATATTATCTTTTTGAATTGTAGTAGCTATTTGCTCATCGGTTTCGTGGCCAATTTCTTTATATACATCAAAAGCTTTCTGTAACCTTATATTCATTTCATCAATCACTACTGGACCAATTGAATATCCGTAAACTTTAAATTGTTTTTTATTGTGGTTTTCAATGATTTTTGCAATTAGAAATGCCACTGGGTGAGTTTTGAAATCTGAAGACATATATCCTATACGAATGTGATTTTTTTTGGCTTTTGGATGATTGTATTCTTGGAGTTTTCGCCGTGGAAATTTTTTCTCTGTATGTGCCACAGCTCGTAATTTGTGGCGTTCAGGAGAATCTTCTAATGTCATCACCGTAAATGGACCAACATCACCTTCATGAATTCCTAGTTTTGATATTTTGGCAGTGTCTTTTTCTATTTTTTCCCATTCGCAAATTAACCTTAACAGAAAGTTTCTATGTGCAATAACTTTCTCATTTGCAGGCTGTATTTCTAAGACTTTGTCATAAACTAGTATTGCTTCGGTATTTTTTCCAATATCTTTTAATGCATCCCCTAAATTAATGAATGCTTCCATATAATTTTTTTTAAATAAGATTGCTTTTTCAAAAGCATCTATGGCCTTTTTGTGATCGCCTTTATCTTTATATATATTACCCATATTATTGTATGCAAAGGCATGATTGGGTTGTATTAGTGTTGCCTTTTGATACGCATTTAATGCTCTATCAAAATCATTTAACTCTTTATATGCACTTCCCATATTGTTATGAGCATCAGCATAGTCAGATTTGATTTTTGTTGCATTTTTGTAGTTTTTTATGGCATATTTGGGTGACTTTAACTTATCATACATCACTGCAATATTAAAATATGCTATTGCTGAATTAGGATTTATTTTCAATATCTTTTCATAGCATTCAATAGCTTTATCAAACATGCCTAGTGCTGCATTTGATGCGCCTTGAATATTATGTAAATCATTTTCATTGGGATATATTTTTATTAATTCGTCTGCTTTTTTTATAACATTTTTAAATTCTTGGTTGTTATATTTTTGAAGTAGATCACTAAAACCTTTGCTTTTATTTGTATTGATGGGTTTATTTATGTGTAAAGACCTTAATTTTTTTAAAGCATGTAATGCTTTAATATTATTAGGAAATTTTTCTATTACATCTAAATAAAGATCTTTTGCCTTTGAGTATTGATTTAATTTTACGAATTTTTCTGCTTGGCGGATTTTTTTTTGCACTGGAGATGACATTCGAACTTTACCATAAATAATATAATATTTAGTCATATATAAAATTAAAATGGCATACAATCCACTTTCTATTATAATTGTTTACTTATTGTGATGGATTGTGTTTTTATCTTAATAATCGTTAGTCTTATTCAAAAAAAAGTGGGTAGAAATTATGTCTGATATGTCAGTACGACTTGGCGTTGATATTGGTGGTACTTTTACAGATATTGTGTTGGAGATTTCAGGAGTTTCCTATTCTACAAAAGTTTTGACTACATATTTAGCTCCTGAAGATGCAATTATTGATGGGATGATCCAAGTTTGTAGTAAGGCAGGAATAACTCCTTTCCATATTAATCAGATAATTCATGGAACAACTTTAGCAACGAATGCATTAATTGAACGTCGTGGTGCAAAAACAGCATTGATTACAACTGAAGGTTTTCGGGATGTTATAGAAATGCGAACTGAGTCTAGATTTGAGCAATATGATCTAAATTTGTGTTTACCTGAACCATTACTTCCTAGGCAAATGCGTTATACAGTTCCTGGGCGTATTGATGCAAATGGTAATGAATTGATGCCTTTATTGCGCCAAGATGTTGAAAAAGTTGTGGAAAAAATTAAAGCTGCTGGATATGAGAGTATTGCTATTGGGTTAATACATTCCTACGCAAATGATATTCATGAAAACTTAGTTCGTGATGTAGTAAGTGAATTAATACCTGATGTAATGATATCTATCTCATCTGAAGTTAGCCCCCAGATGAGAGAATATGAGCGTTTTAATACTGTTGTTGCAAATGCATACATAAAACCCTTAATGAAATCCTATCTAGATCGTTTAAAGGGAAAGTTGAAAGAAGTAGGAGCAGACTGTAATATTTTTTTAATGCATTCTGGTGGAGGAATTATTTCAATTGAAAGTGCTGCAAATTTTCCTGTTAGATTAGTAGAATCTGGGCCAGCAGGTGGTGCCGTGTTTGCTGCAAATATTGCAGAAAAATTTAACTTAAATAAAGTTTTATCTTTTGATATGGGTGGCACAACCGCTAAAATATGCCTTATAAAAGATTATACTCCAAAAACTTCAAGAGTATTTGAAGTTGCAAGAACATACCGGTTCAAAAAAGGCTCTGGAATGCCTATTTCGATACCTGTAATTGATATGGTTGAAATTGGTGCAGGTGGTGGCTCACTTGCATATGTTGATAGAATGAAACAGATACGGGTGGGCCCCGAAAGTGCGGGGTCTGAGCCTGGGCCTGCATGTTTCAATAATGGTGGTGATAAACCCGCAGTTACAGATGCTGATCTTGTTTTAGGTAAATTAGATCCTGAAAACTTTGCTGGTGGATCAATTAAACTAAAAAAATCATTATCAGAAAATGTTTTACAAAACATACTAGGAAATTCTTTAGATATGGATGCTGTAACTTCAGCATTCGGATTAATTGAGGTTGTAGATGAAAACATGGCAAATGCTGCCCGTGTTCATTCAGTGGAAAATGGTGAAGACCTATCACAATTTACAATGATTGCTTTTGGTGGAGCCGCACCCCTTCATGCTGGTCGTTTATGTGAAAAGCTTGGAGTAAATAGACTAATTATTCCGCCTGGTGCTGGTGTAGGCTCTGCAATAGGTTTTTTGCGCGCGCCTTTCAGTTTTGAAGCAAATAGATCAGTCTATATGTCACTTGCAAATTTTGATAATGAAAGAATTAAAATTATTTTTTTAGAACTACAAGATGAAGCTTTAAAATTTGTAATAGATTGTGATCCAAGCAGTGAAATACTTTCAGATTTCAAAGTATATATGCGATATTCTGGTCAGGGTTGGGAAATCCCAATTGTCTTAACAGAGGCACAAGCAATGGAGCCTGATGCAGATACATTTAAATCAAGGTTTATTGAAGATTATATAAAGCTATTTGGACGAGCTGTAGCAGGTATGAATATAGAAATAACTGTGTGGTCTGTAAATGCGACTACACCTCATGAGAGGGTCAAATCTTTTTCAGAAAATACAATTTTATCTATGATATCTGCTGATAAGCATCGTAAAATATTTGATATCAAAACTGAAGAATTTAAAAAAGTTGGTGTGGTGCTTAGAAACGATATGAAGGTTGGGGCAAGTGTTGAAGGTCCTGCTGTAATAACTGAAGATGAAACTACCATAATAGTGCCTTCAGACAGTATTGCAATTTGCCAAACTGACGGTTCAATTGATTTACGGTTACAAAGGTAAAATATGAAACATTCAAACGTTGCCTATCAAGTTATGTGGAACAGACTTATTTCTGTTGTAGAAGAGCAAGCGCAAGCACTGGTGAGAACAGCTTTTTCAACGTCTGTTAGAGAAGCTGGTGATTTATCTGCAGGAGTATATGACTTAGAAGGCCAAATGCTTGCTCAAGCAGTTACAGGTACTCCTGGCCATGTAAATGCAATGGCTGATGCTGTTGCACACTTTATAAGGAGAATTGGGCGACAAAATATTTTTGAGGGTGATGTGTATATTACAAACGACCCGTGGGAAGGTACAGGACATCTCCATGATATAACAATGGTGACACCATCATTCTATAAAAAAAAACTTGTAGGATTTTTTGCTTGTACTGCTCATATTGTTGATATTGGTGGTAGAGGTTTTGGTGCTGATGCAAATAGTATTTATGAAGAAGGTCTCTATTTACCTATTATGAAATTTGCCCAGCGTGGGGAAGTAGATCAAACTTTACTACACATTGTAAGAGGTAATGTCCGAGAACCAGATCAATTAATAGGCGACATATATGCACTTTCAACGTGTAATGAGATAGGACATCGTCGTTTAATAGACATGATGCAGGAATTTGATATTACTGATTTAAACAAAATTGCTGAATTTATTTTAGAAAGTTCTCGGAAAGCTACAATCGAAAGTATTGCTGCATTGCCTCAAAAATCTGCAGATGGAGAGCTTATTGTTGATGGTTTTGATCATCCTATAACTTTGAAAGTGAAAATCAGTATACATAAAGATCGAATTGTATCAGATTTCACTGGATCTTCAGGCCTTGATAAAAAAGGCATTAACTGCCCCCTTGTTTATACTAAAGCATATGCTTGTTATGCACTTAAAGTGGCCATTGCTCCAGAAATACCAAACAATGCTGCATCTCTTGCGCCTTTTGAAATAATTGCGCCAAAAAATACAATAGTTAACGCGGTGCATCCTGCACCGGTAGCTCTAAGGCATATTATTGGTCACTTTGTTCCTGATGCAGTTTTTAATGCATTTGATAAAATTGTTCCATCTGTAGTACCCGCAGAGGGAGCTGGATGTTTATGTAATTTCCAAGTTTCACTTCGCCCTGCAAATAATGATTTTGCAAAAAAAAATACAAGACGCTCAGAAGTTTTAACATTTAATTCGGGTGGGTCAGGTGCGCGTCCTAACTATGATGGATTAAATGCAACGGCATTTCCATCAGGAGTAATGACGATGCCTATTGAGGCTACGGAGCATGCGGGGCCTGTTATTATTTGGAGGAAAGAATTGCGACCTGATTCAGGAGGCAATGGGCAACAACGTGGAGGTCTTGGTCAATACATGGAAGTAGGTGCGCAAGAGGGATATGAATTTGATTTTCAGGCGATGTTTGATAGG
>Ga0209119_1005450_pt1 | contig 10024 bp, 9 predicted proteins | sample COG_03_FD_184747 | JGI IMG/M metagenome (GOLD analysis project Ga0209119, IMG submission 184747) | Pelagic Microbial community sample from North Sea - COGITO 998_met_03 (SPAdes) (version 2) | ecosystem: Environmental > Aquatic > Marine > Neritic zone/Coastal water | place: Helgoland, sampling... | reverse complement strand
GTTTTCAACTCCAGCATGGTTCAATCCCTCGAAGGCCATACCTGCGGTCATGGCACCATCACCAATAACTGCGATGTGCTGACGATCGTCTTTCTTGAAATGGTTGGCAACGGCCATTCCCAATGCCGCAGAAATGGATGTGGATGAATGTCCAACTCCGAAAGTATCGTATTCACTTTCGCTTCGTTTTGGGAACCCACTGATCCCTTTGTACTTCCGGTTTGTGTGAAAAACCTTTCTACGATCGGTGAGAATTTTATGTCCGTAAGCTTGATGCCCAACATCCCATACCAACTGGTCGACAGGTGTATTGAATACATAATGAAGAGCTACAGTAAGCTCTACAACACCCAGACTTGCGCCGAAGTGCCCGCCCTTCTTGGATACAACGTCAACGATAAAATCTCGAAGTTCTTCGCTGATTTGAGGCAGCTGATCCTCGCGTAGTTTACGGAGATCCTCTGGAATTTCAATTTTGGAGAGCAGTTCTCCAGTTTGTGGGTGCATTGTGGTGATTTTCCCTAAAGAACAAAATTACGGATTTAATGTTCGAAAGCCGGGGCCCGAGAGCCTTATTCTAACGAGGCGTCGTTCAAAACGCTTAAGAGCAAACGTTCAAAATCTCTTGTGTATTGTTTGTAGTCAGCACCTGTTCCTGGGCCATTGAAGCCGGAATGGATCCATTTTATTTCCGCTCGGCGGTTCAATAGAACACTTGTGGGAAAGGAGATGATGGTATCCAGTTGTGCAAAATCGGCATTCGCATCTTGCTTATTGGCTTTTCCTGCATGAAAGATGGGATAGTCCAATTCTAAGTCTCGGGTCATTTTGTCGATGGCATTTCTCGCCAAAGCTTTCTCGGTATGACGTTCGTAAGCAAAGCCAATCACCTGTAATCCTTGTGATCCATATTTTTCTTGAAGCTCTTGAAAATAGCGGCTTTCATCCATACAATTTGGACACCAGCTGCCTAAAATTTGCATGAGATAAACCTTGTCTGGATCTCTATATGTAGCAAAGTCGAATGCATCTCCAAGGCTGTCTCTGAGGGTCAAGGCAAAAGGCTCTGAATTGACCTTTTGCGTGATTTCATGCATTTCTCGAAGTCTGAAATCGGGATCGCGCAAGGCTCTCCATTTCTCTGTCCAATGATTCCCTGAATAGAAGGATCCATACAATCGGCCACCCTTCGACATTACAGCGGTGAACAGGAATGCGTGTGAGCCATCGAAGCAAGATAGATACAAGGTTTCACCAATGAGCTGACCGTCGAGGAAGCGGTAGTCGCCCATCTCGGTTTGGAAATTCCCAGTTACTCTCCCAACGCTATCTTGATAAAAGTTCCCTATGGCTAAACTTTCGTTTTCCGTTTTCGGACTAAACTTAACCTTCCAGGAACCCCAAAAGTCTTTCTCACTAAATTCATGCTCGGATCTGAAGCGGGCGCCCTCCCATGGAAATGCCTTGAAAGGAATCCGGTAATCGCCTCGGCTAGGATCCTTCCAATAACCTTCTAAGAATCCGTCGGTTTCGATCAATACAAAGTAGGACTCAAAAACAGGCATCTGAACATAAATGGAATCACCCAAAGACGATATGCTGTCTATTAGAATTCGCTCTTCGCCGTTGATTATTTCCCATTGGTATTGAACCGAGTCTTTTGATCTTACATTGAATTGAAATGGAAGTTCAATGCCCTCCTCTTCGTCTAATAATAGGATGCCTAAGTAGTTCCTTTCAAGGAGCACTGGTTCTTTAACTTCAGGGTTTTCGCAGGAGGAAAGGTTGAAAACACCCCAAAACAAAAAAACCCGAAGACTGAGAAGCCCACAGGTTTTTAATAGATTTTGTATTGGCGACTTTATCTTAATCGCTCGCGGGTTGAGTAGTTCAACTTCAAGGCATTCACTTTGCGAAGCTCTTGTTTAACATCGGTTACGATGCCCATTTCAGTCTCCACATCTACTTTTAAAGAGGTGGTCAATTTTGGGATCAATTGCTCGTCAACTTCAGATCTTTTTGTTTCGATGTAGGGTCGAATGTCCTCAACACTTGCGAAGGCATCGTTGAGTTGAATTCGAGGTGTTGTTCCAAACTTCTTTTCATCCAAAGGAGCCCCGATGTACACATAGCTAACCAAGGATTTGTTTTCAAGCTTTTTCACTTCACTCGCTTCAGGCGACGATAGTTTCACCTTTAGGTCGACCTCACGCATTACAGTTGTAACCATGAAGAAGAAGAGGAGCATGAAAACGATGTCGGGCAAAGAAGCCGTAGAAATCGCTGGCGTGTCTTTCTCTTTTTTGCTTTTAAACTTGCTCATTGTTTTCCTACGTCTTTAGGTTCTGCTTCAGAAATTCGCTGAGGGTAAATCTTCTTGACGGCTTTGTACCTTTTGTTGGCCATCTCATCGTCTTTGGCTTTTTCGACCAAATCAGCATAGTTCACTGAGAATTTCGACATGGTGATTTCTTCACGAAGTTCATTGTAGGCCTGAGCCAAACTATTCTGAACTTGAATGTACATGTCGTAGGAAGTACCATTGTCATTCTGCAGAGAAATCACTTGCTTACTCACAGGGTACTGACCAAAGAACTGAACTTCCGTCATCTTCTTTTCCGGAAGATTCTCATCGTCGTAAGGATTGGCAATAAACTCCTTTGCTTTTTCTTTCAACTCAGAAATATCGAGTAGTTCACCTTCAACCAAAAGTTGGTCGTTCGCATTTACCAACACAACAAATACGTTCCGCTCCTTGATGGGAGGTGGTTCCGGTTGATCTAAATCTAGCGGTGGCGGAAGCCTACGTGCAAGACCAAAATCCGTATCCATTGTTGTTGTAACCAAGAAAAATACAAGCAGGAGGAATGCGATGTCCGCCATCGAACTTGCATTGATTTCCGGTGGTGCGCCTCTTTTAGCCATCAGCTTATTTTCTTATCGTACCCCAAACAGCTGCAAATAAAACGGACCCAATTGCCCCGATGAAAACGAGGTAGAGTACGTAAAGTCCCATTCCTGAGAGTTTTGAAGCTTGTTCACTAGTTCCTATTGGATAATTTTCAAGGACTTCGCCAGATGCCAAGCCGTAACCAACTGCCAAAACAGCAATTAGAGCTCCGCCCCAAATCAACATCGGTTTGATGCTAGAAGGGTTCATAGCGATGGAAACAGCTATTCCGCCCAACCATCCAAGTCCGGCTAAAACAGTTAGTAAGTAACTGAAATACAGCATTGGAGAGTAGTTCTCCTGAACCACACCCAAAAGGAAGACGACGATGCCAATCCCAATGAGCACGTACATGCTTATGTTGGAAATTCGATCTGTCATCTTATCCGTTTTTAGCGTTGTGTTTAACGAGTATGTCTATCAATGAAATTGAAGCATTTTCCATGTCGTTCACCATTGAATCAACCTTAGCTACGATGTAGTTGTAAAATACTTGTAGAACCATTGCAACCAAAAGACCTGAAACGGTCGTGATCAAGGCAACTCCAATACCACCGGCAACGATACCAGGGGAGATGTTGTTGGCGGCAGCAATCGCGTCAAAAGCTCCAATCATACCGATTACTGTTCCGAAGAACCCAAGCATTGGGGCTAGGGCGATGAAAAGTGAAATCCAAGAAAGACCTTTTTCCATCTGGCCCATTTGAACTGAACCGTATGCAATCACAGATTTTTCAACCATATCGATTCCCTCAGAAGAGCGATCCAATCCTTGGTAGAAAATGCTTGCTACTGGGCCGCTGGTATTGCGACAAACTTCTTTTGCTGCTTCAACGCCGCCTGAATTCAAAGCTCCTTCGATGTTCTCGAGAAGCTTAGTTGTGTTCGTTGTAGAAAGAGCGAGATATAAGATACGCTCTATGCAAATAGCTAAACCAAGAATCAAACAAATAAGCACGAAAGACATGAAAATAGGTCCACCGTCAATGAACTTGTCTTTCACCACTTGATGAAATCCGCGTTCTTCAGCAACAACATCTTCTTCGACCATTGTGTCGGCTGCTACTTCTTCTTCAACCGGTGCGGCAACCTCTTCTACAGCCTCTTCAGTCATTCCTGAATCTGCAGCGCCTTCTTCGGCAGCCATCATTTCAGTTGATTCTTCATCGTCTTCACTCCCTTGGCTGTAAGCCAGATTACTAGTTCCGAGAACTAGGAACATAGATAGTGCTACAAGCGTAAGTACCTTTTTCATTGTACGTCTGTTTGATTTAATTTAAGTCGTTATTCGGTTTCATTAATTATTCATGCCACTGCGGAGAGGAAGGGATTCGAACCCCCGAAGCGGTTTTGCCGCTTACACGCTTTCCAAGCGTGCGCCTTCGACCACTCGGCCACCTCTCCAAAAACACGGAGATTAGTAGCTCCGTAAAGCGGAGCGAAAAATACAAAATTTTCCATACCGCCCACTTTAATTAAACCTTAGCTCTGGCTCAATTTCTAGGGCTTTTTGCAGATAATAATCTGCTGAATCTTTTCGTCCGAGATTTTGATAGGCCACGCCTACGTTCAAATGGAGTCGAGCACTTTCAGGTTTGATGTTCAAAGCAGTCTGAAACAACTTCAAGGCTTCGATGGTTTTTCCTTGCATCGCTTTGGCAACTCCTAGCTTTTGAAGCAAGTCGGCATCGTTTGGAAAACGCTCGAGCCCTTGAGACACAATAGATATGGTGGCGTTTAGGTCGCCCATATTCTTACCATACAATTCGCCAAGCGCATTGTAATACCTCAGCTGGGGAGATTGTTTCAAGAGCATGTTGTAGGCCTTAACTGAAGTAGAGTGCAAATTGTTTTGTGCTGATTTCTGCCCGACATATTCAAGGTTGTTCATTCCATCTTTATCTCCAGGTTTTAACTTCAAACAGTTCTCGTAATAGGCTAAACTCTCCTCCCATCGTTCTGCCTCGGCAAGCGCATTTCCCATCAAAATCATTGGAGGGAAGTATGTTTTGTGAATTTGAATAGAGCGATACAAGTGTTCCATGGACGATTGCAAGAGCTCTTTCTTTTTCACCGGGTTCGTTTCTGCCTGAGCGGCTTCCAATAGAGCAGAACCGGCACCCATTTGCGCTTTCGCGCTTTCCGATGAAGTCAGAACATCGGTGGTTGCAAGCGTAAAATCGTTTTCCCAGGCAAAATTTCGATCGATTGTTTTCCAGGATGAAAGAAGAACAAATACAACCAAAAGAGGAGGGATCAACTTCACATTTACTTTCGACCGAGCGACAAAGGCGCCCAAGATGACCGCGAAGCCGAGCGAGGGTAAATACAGAAAACGCTCATTCATGAAGGTGCCAATGTTGAACACGATGTTTGAATACAAGGAAAAGGAAATGAAATAGAGTAGAATTCCAAAACTCAGAAGTGGCCACTTCTTCCAATTTCTCAGCAAAACGACAAGGAGGCCGATGTGGATCAAAACAGAAAGAAGAACAAGGGGATCACTAAAATCTACGATTGGAATGTGCTTCGGATAATAGTCGTGTGTGAGAGGGTGTGGGAAAATTAGAAGTTTAAAATAGAGGATGTAGGTCAGAAATAGAGTGGCAATCTTTTCTGTGCCCGATGCATTGATGAAAGGATTGTTCATCAACTCTAAAGAGGAATCCAATTTGGCTGAACCCAGAACGACAAATCGCAAAGCGATGTAGGCGAGTCCTGTAAGTACAAATACGGAAGTAGGCCTAAGCAATCGCTTCAAAGGAGCTTCCCGAAAAAAGAATAGAGCAAGTGGGAAAACGGCGATCAATACTATGCTCGACTCTTTGGATAAGAGACTTCCGAAAAAGCACAAGATGGCAATGATCAAATCCTTCTTCTTCTGATTGTCCCAATAATTGAGGTAGAAATGCATGGCAGCGATTCCGCCCAAAACACTCATGATTTCATCCCGACCCTTAACATTGGCAACGGCTTCTGTGTGCAACGGATGAATCAACCAAATCAGGCAGACCAAAAATGGCAGTTGCAAGTACCACTGCTTGTCGTCTTTTATGTAGGCTCGGAATAGATTCGATAAAAACAAGAACAGCACATAAACCGTGAGGGCGTACATAAGCACGTTGACCAAATGATAAATGAAGGGATTGTCACGAAAAAATTCCCACTCAATGGCATGGGTCGCCATAGATAGCGGACGGTAACGTCCACCTGCGACAAGTTTTTTGTCCACCCCGAAAAAACCCGTCATAGAATCGTTGGAGAAAATGTCCCCAATTCCATCCAAACCTTTTTTTGTGAACTGATTATGGGTAATGACAATCTTATCGTCTAGGGCGAATCCAAACGAGAGCGTGTTTCCATAAAGAACACAGGCAAGAGCAAAGAGCAACCAAGCTTGAGCAGATTTGGACATGATTATGGCCGAGTCAATTCGCCTCGCAAAGAGGACTGTAGTTGTTCATTAATCCAATCGATGTCATCCGACTGCCCGAGTAGAAACATGCTTTTCGTTAAGGCAGCTTCAAGAGTCATATCGTATCCACTGATTACGCCAATATTCAATAGGTGCCGACTTGTTTCGTACTTACCGAGGTCAACGCTTCCTTCCTCGCATTGTGTAATGTTCAGAATCACTTTTCCAGAATCGATGAAGGACCTTAGTGCGGCGATGAACTCTGGGTCAGTTGGTGCATTTCCTGAGCCATAAGATTGTAGAATCACGATTTTGAGCTCTGGAACACCAAGGATGCTTTTGTAATATGCTTTGGGCATTCCGGGGTAAACCGTGAGAAGTCCCACTGAAGCATCCAGCTCATCGCGCAACATCAACTCAGGTACAGGCGAGCGATATAAAGCCGGAACATTGTAGGTAATGTGTACACCCGCCTCAGCCATTGGAGCTAGGTTGGGAGATTCGAAGGCTTCAAAATCTTCTGCACTTATTTTATGAGTTCTGTTTCCTCGGTACAAGGAGTATTCAAAATAGACGCAAACTTCTTGAACCTTTGACACGCCGTCCTCTTTATCAGCGGCAATCTCAATTGCTGTGATGAGGTTTTCTTTACCGTCTGTTCGAATGATTCCAATTGGAAGTTGAGAGCCAGTGAGAATCACAGGTTTACCCAAACCTTCGAGCATAAAGCTCAGCGCACTTGCCGTATAGGCCATGGTGTCGGAGCCGTGGAGGATGACAAAGCCATCGTATGAATCGTATTCCGAGAAAATAACTCGAGCAATGTGCTTCCAATGTTCGGGGCCCATATTCGAAGAATCCAAAGCCTTATCGAACGAATGCACGGCAATATTCAAATCAAAGTTTGCCAACTCTGGAATCTGCTCATTCAAATGTTCAAAATCTACGGCCTTCAATGCACCGCTTTCCGGATCTGAAATCATTCCGATGGTGCCGCCTGTATAAATTAGAAGTATCGAGTGTTTTGGCATCAGTCCAAATTAAAGAGTTTCTTGGCATTGCTCGTGGTGATTTCTTCCAACTCCTCGATGCTTGTGTCTTTTACCTCTGCCAAACGTTCTGCAACCAAACGTATGTATGAACTCTCGTTTCGTTTGCCACGATGAGGTGTTGGCGCCAAGAAGGGAGAATCTGTTTCGAGAATCATGGAAGAAAGCGGGACATTCAAAAGGGTGCTGTCGAGGCCGCTATTTTTAAAAGTCAAGACTCCACCCACACCTATATAGAAGTCACCGAATTCTTGGATGCGATTGGCTTGATTGAGATTGCCAGTAAAGCAATGAAACACTCCTCTGAGATCGGGGTGATTTACTTCTTCCACAATGCGAAGGCATTCATCGAAGGAATCGCGCACGTGGATCACCACAGGTTTTTTCAGTTCAATGCCCCACAGCAGTTGTTCACGAAAAGCGTTTTCTTGTGCCGCTTTGAGTTTTTGTTCCCAATAGAGATCTACACCGATTTCACCAACGGCGATGTACTCCTCTTGATTTGAGAAAAGTTCCGTCTTAATTCCCTCCAATTGTTCCTCCCAATTTTCGGCAACCGAAGTAGGGTGGAGGCCCATCATTTTTCGGAAGAAACTTGGGTCTTGAGAATAGGTCGACTTTAAATCGTCGATGGTCTCAAGGTCGATGTTGGGCATGAGGCAAAGTTCAACGCCATTTGATTTGGAGCGCTGAATGACCTCGGGAAGATCTTCTTTAAACTGATCTAGAAAAAGGTGGGCATGCGTGTCGATGAGCATGCGACAAAACTAGTCGAGTGTCTTGTTCTATTTTCTAAGAATAAATCTTTTTACAAAACTCGACGACGAATTGCTGGCTGATACTAGATAAACACCTTCGACCAAATTCGATACATCGATGCTAGAGGTTTCGCTCACTTCATTTGAAGAAGCAAGGACTAAACGTCCCGATAGGTCGCGAACTTCCAATTTAAAAGACTCATCGGTTCCCACAAAGCGAACGTTCAAAAGGCCAGATGTTGGATTGGGAAATACTTGCATTTCTGGAGCAATAGTGAAGACCTCTTCTTGACTAACTGTTTGAGAAATACGGAAGAACCATTCGTCGCTCCAATCGGCTGGTGTTCCTGCATTCAAACCACGTACTCTCCAGAAGTAGAGTTTTCCGCGATCCAGGGAATTGATTTCTACCTCAGTATCAAGTCCGTCGGGGCTTATGCCGATGAAGCTCTTTTTCCCACTTTTCAGTATGCTTGAGAAGTCGCTGGTTTCACTAATTTGATATTCATACTCATCAACACCATCTAAAGATTTCCAATCTAAGGTTGCTTTAAATGCGTCGACTTCTTCTCCAATTTCAGGAGAGTTTAATGTTGGCTTGCCCTTCCAAACACCGGTGATATTGATGTCGTCTATATAGAAGTTGTTTCCTCCGCCTGAGATGAAACTGAATCGAATTTGAACGTCTTCTGAACTTGCAGCTGCCAAAGGAAGGCTTTGAGAAACGTTTGTCCAATCGCTCGAGCTCGGAACAAACTCACTTCCAGAAACAGGACTTGCAGTAGCTAGGTTGTTTGTATTCACATTCCAGAAGCTGTTCCAGTTTTCGCCGCAATCGGTGCTGTAGGACACAATCAATCGATCATTATTGGAGACAAATTTTTCTGCTGAGGCATAACTAAAACTCAATTCTGCCAATTGGAACACGCTCAAATCATAAGTGGAAGAATAGAGGATGTCCAAATCACCTTGGGTAGAATTGAAATTATTCAATTTCATGCTGTGCGTTCCAGAGCTTCCAACTTGAGAATTCATCTCCCATGTGACGCCATCCAAGTCTGCATCTTCAGCAATCCATTTAGCAGAGGGGAACAAGCCATCTTCGAAATCGGCTTCAAAGTCTGGGAAGAAGTAGCCATCCTTTGGGTTCACCATGATGAAATTGTCTTTGTTTTTGATTTTGGTGATGAGGCCATTTGAAACGGATAAGCGAGCGCTGTAAAGACCAGGACTTTTGTATTTGACACTCACAGATTCACCAGTTGGCATTTCAGGTGTTGCTCCTGCAAGAACCCAAAACCAAGATTCGGGGCCATAGGCCGACTTGTCTTTATACTTCACTTCTTCGCCTGTGCAAACCATTAAGCGGTCGGCCTCAAAATCCGCCGAGTACAATTGGCTTACCCCTGTTGCATCCAAATTATTATCGGAAGTAAGGTCCACCAAACGGGAGTACGATTTCACTACCTCCAGCATAACGTTCACTTGCCCGCGGGTAAACATATTCTGGCAAGCGTCGTAGCTCATGTAGTTTTCAATCTGGTCTGGGTAATCTTTTTCAAGTTCAATCGTGTCCACGCGAATCGTATCGCCACCAACTCCGACTACAAAGTCAATTTTGTTTCCATTTTCATCCGTTGAGCAAGTGTTTTGATTGAAGTTGCAGTTGTAGGTTGGAGAAGAAGATGGTGGTGTGTCACAAATTTCATCTCCACGGTCGTAACAACGTGTACCACATCCACTTTGGAAAGTGTGGTAAAGTCCGAGGCAATGACCCATTTCATGCGTAAGAGTTCGGCCATCGGCAACACTCGTTCCAATGCGGCCAAATTGATCGTGGCGCATCACCAAG
>Ga0209119_1005441_pt1 | contig 10043 bp, 10 predicted proteins | sample COG_03_FD_184747 | JGI IMG/M metagenome (GOLD analysis project Ga0209119, IMG submission 184747) | Pelagic Microbial community sample from North Sea - COGITO 998_met_03 (SPAdes) (version 2) | ecosystem: Environmental > Aquatic > Marine > Neritic zone/Coastal water | place: Helgoland, sampling... | reverse complement strand
TGAGAAAGTCGCGTTTGACCGTTCGGGTTATAAGTACCACGGTCGAATTAAGGCATTAGCAGACGCAGCCCGTGAAGGCGGCTTGCAGTTTTAGGGGATAGATAATGGCTTACAACGACCAGTCAAACGACGACGGTATCCAGGAGAAGCTGGTACAGGTCAATCGCGTAGCGAAAGTAGTAAAAGGCGGCCGGATCTTTGGCTTCACAGCTCTGACAGTTGTCGGCGACGGTAATGGCCGTGTTGGTTACGGTCGCGGCAAGGCCCGAGAAGTGCCATTGGCTATCCAAAAAGCTATGGAGGCAGCTCGTCGTAACATGATCCACGTTGATCTGAATGGCACAACCATTCAGTACCCGATTTCGGCACGCCATGGCGCATCAAAGATTTTTATGCAACCAGCATCTGATGGTACCGGTGTTATTGCCGGTAAGACTATGCGAGCGGTATTGGAAGTAGCTGGTGTACATAACGTTCTGGCGAAGTGTTACGGTTCAACCAATCCTGTGAATGTTGTTCGTGCAACGTTTAAAGGTTTACAAACCATGCGGGCACCCGAGTCAATTGCTGAAAAGCGTGGCTTGACCGTTGATGAAATAATGGGCAAGTAGACAATGGCTAACGAAAATACAATTAAGGTGACGTTGACCAAGAGTATGATCGGTCGATTGAAAAATCATAAGGCCTGCGTTAAAGGTCTTGGTTTGAGAAAAATTCACCAGACCGTTGAGGTCATCGATACACCAGCGAATCGCGGCATGATCAATAAAGTGTCGTATATGGTTAGCGTCGAAGGCAACTAGGAGCTTCGAAGATGCGTTTAAATACATTAAAGCCAGCCGCAGGCAGTAAGCATGCAGCTAAGCGAGTAGGTCGCGGTATCGGTAGCGGTACGGGTAAGACTGCCGGTCGTGGTCATAAAGGCCAAAAGTCTCGATCAGGCGGCGGCATTCGTCCAGGATTTGAAGGCGGTCAGCAGCCTTTGCAGGCGCGTTTGCCGAAATTCGGCTTCACTTCAAGAATGGCTAAGGTCATGGCCGAAGTGACCTTGTCTGAATTATGCAAAGTGAACGCCGACGTCATCGATTTGCAAGCGTTAAAGGATGCAGATTTGATTAAAGAGAGTATGATGCGCGCCAAAGTCATGCTGTCTGGTGAGATCAACAAGGCCGTCACACTCAAGGGTATTGGCGTAACCAAAGGCGCGCGAGCAGCTATTGAAGCTGCTGGCGGCAAGATAGAAGAGTAACTGGCCCCCTATGGCAACATCAGTCGCCCAGAGAAAGAAAGCAGCGCCCGCTACGGGTGGTGGCTTAACTGAACTAAAACAGCGTCTCTGGTATGTGCTGCTGGCGATTATTGTCTATCGGGTTGGCAGTCACATCCCGATACCTGGTATCGACCCTGAGCGACTGCGATCGCTGTTCGATCAGAACCAAGGTGGCATCCTGGACCTGTTTAATATGTTCTCGGGTGGCGCGCTGGAAAGAATGAGTATTTTTGCGTTGGGCATCATGCCGTACATCTCGGCATCTATCATTACCCAGCTGTTAGTGGCAACAACACCGTCACTACAGCAGTTACGAAAAGAAGGTGACGCCGGGCGACGCAAAATATCGCAGTACACGCGCTACGGAACGCTGGTACTGGCAACAGTACAAGGTTTGGCCATGAGTAGCGGGTTGGCGTCCCAGGGTTTGTCATATTCGGGCAATTTTGCGTTTCACTTTGTTGCGGTGTCGACCCTCGTAACAGGTGCAATGTTCTTGATGTGGCTGGGTGAGCAGGTCACGGAACGGGGTGTTGGTAACGGAATTTCGATTATTATATTTGCCGGTATCGTTTCAGGATTTCCCGGTGCGATCGGCCAATCGTTTGAGCAGGCAAGGCAAGGTGAGATCGCTATCCTTGGGTTGCTAGGAATAGCAGTATTAGCGGTATTTGTGGTCGCGTTTGTCGTGTTTGTTGAACGTGGTCAGAGACGAATTACGATTAATTATGCGCGGCGCCAACAGGGCCGTAAGTTGTACCAGGCGCAATCGAGCCATCTGCCACTGAAGGTGAATATGGCAGGTGTGATTCCAGCGATTTTTGCCAGTAGTTTATTGCTGTTCCCAGCATCGATTGGCCAGTGGTTTGGTCAGTCACCGGGCATGGAATGGTTACAAGATATCAGTTTGCAGATTGCACCGGGGCAGCCGTTGAATTTAATTTTGTTCTCAGCGGGCATTATCTTTTTCTGCTTTTGGTACACAGCAATTATGTTTAATCCGAAGGAAGTCGCAGACAACCTGAAGAAGTCAGGGGCGTTTATCCCTGGGTATAGGCCGGGTGAGCAAACGGCCAAGCACATTGACACCATATTGACGCGTTTAACGTTGTTTGGTGCCTTGTATATGACCAGCGTGTGTTTGTTGCCGCAGATATTGGTAGTCCAGTTAAATGTGACTTTCCAACTTGGCGGAACAGCACTGTTGATTGTGGTAGTAGTGGTGATGGATTTCTGGGCTCAGGTGCAAACTCACTTGATGTCCCACCAATATGAATCGCTGATGAAGAAATCCAACTTACAGAATTTTGGACGTCAATAAGACGATTGGAGCATATAGATGAAAGTAAGAGCTTCAGTAAAGAAGATGTGTCGGAACTGCCGAGTGATCCGACGTAAAGGTGCTGTCAGAATAATCTGTTCAGAACCACGGCATAAGCAGCGTCAAGGTTAGTCGACGCCATACGGTATTTGATAGGAGCGTTTGAATGGCTCGTTTAGCTGGGATTAATATTCCCGATAACAAGCATGCAGTAATATCCCTCACTTATATTTTTGGTATAGGGCGTAAGACTGCCCGTGACCTTTGTGCTGAGTCAGGTGTTAATCCGACCGCGAAAGTTCAGGATCTGTCGGAAGACGATCTTGATAAGTTGCGCGCTGAAATTACCAAACTGTCTGTCGAAGGTGACTTACGGCGTGGTATTCAGTTGAACATCAAGCGCCTGCTTGATTTGGGTTGTTACCGCGGGATTCGTCATCGACGTAACCTGCCCGTAAATGGCCAGCGAACTAAAACGAATGCTCGTACGCGTAAGGGTCCAACCCGACCTATCCGTAAGTAACGAATTAACAAAAAACCAAATTTAAAGCGAAGTGACTGATATGTCTGATACAGAAACTACTCCAGCTCCAGCCAAGCGCAAAGGTAAGCGTCAGGTTGTCGATGGTTTGGCTCATATCCATGCATCTTTCAATAACACCATTATTACTATTACTGACCGCCAAGGTGGAGCGCTTTCTTGGGCGACAGCGGGTGGTTCTGGTTTTAGAGGTGCTCGAAAGAGTACGCCTTTCGCAGCTCAGGTTGCCGCAGAACGTGCTGGCACTGCTGCGTTAGACTATGGTTTGCAGAATCTTGAAGTGTTCGTTAAGGGACCAGGCCCCGGTCGTGAAGCCGCCGTGCGGGCACTGAACTCTGTGGGGTACAAGATCACAAACATTACGGATGTAACCCCTATCCCCCACAATGGTTGCAGACCACCCAAGAAACGTCGGGTGTAATTGAGGAACTAAGAAAATGGCCAGATATATCGGACCAACGTGTAAGCTCGCTCGACGAGAAGGGACTGACCTGTATCTCAAGAGTGGCGTGCGTCCCCTTGAGTCAAAGTGCAAAATGGAAAGCACACCAGGCATGCATGGAGCACGTCGCGGTCGTCTCTCGGACTACGCGGTCCAGTTACGTGAAAAGCAAAAAGTACGGCGTATCTACGGGGTTCTTGAGAAGCAATTCCGAAACTACTACAAGCGAGCTGATCGCCAGAAAGGCGCTACTGGCGAAAATTTGTTAGTGATCCTCGAACGTCGTCTCGATAACGTAGTTTATCGTATGGGCTTCGGTTCAACCCGCGCAGAAAGTCGTCAACTTGTTTCGCACAAGTCGATTTTAGTGAACGGCAATGTGATCAACATCCCCTCATACCAAGTTGAGGCCGGTGATACTGTGACTGTTCGTGAAAAGTCCCGCAATCAATTGCGTATTCAGGGTGCTTTGGCGCTGAATTCGAATCGATCAGCATGTGAATGGATTCAAGTTAACAGTGATAAAATGGAAGGCGTCTTTAGAAGCTTCCCTGAGCGTGATGAGCTGCCTGCAGAAATCAATGAAAGTCTTATTGTGGAACTGTACTCGAAGTAATCGGGCGCTTTAGCCCGGTTCGGGACAGTGATGCTCATTAAGCAATTTTAACGAGTCCAATTAAGCAAAGTTCTTTAAAAGGTATAAGTATGGCCCATTCGTCATTAGAGTTTTTAACGCCAAAACATATTCAGGTAGAGCAGATTAGCGAGACGCGCGCGACTGTGATCTTGGAACCGTTAGAGCGTGGCTTTGGTCACACGCTTGGCAACGCCCTGCGTCGAATCCTATTGTCCTCCATGCCTGGTTGCGCGATTATCGAAGCTGAGATCGATGGTGTTTTGCACGAATACAGCACACTGGAAGGCGTTCAAGAAGACGTTATTGAGATTCTGCTGAACCTCAAAGGTGTGGCAATCCGACTGAATTCAGGTGACGAAGTGGAATTGCATCTCGACAAAAAAGGTCCTGGCGCGGTTACTGCTGGTGATTTTATACTTGACCATGACGTTGAGATTACCAATCCAGATCACGTGCTTGCGACGCTGAACGATACCGGACACTTGAAAATGATCGTTAAGGTCGGTCGCGGTCGCGGTTATGAACCGGCTGATGTCAGAATGCTGGACGAAGAGCGCGAGCGCGTCATCGGTAGCCTGTTGCTCGATGCTTCTTACAGTCCAGTTCGACGTGTGGCCTACAAAGTGGATAGTGCCCGGGTTGAGCAACGTACAGACCTTGACAAACTGATTATCGATCTCGAAACCAATGGTACGATTGACCCCGAGGAAGCTATTCGTCGGGCAGCCACCATTCTTCAGCAGCAGGTTACTGTATTTGTTGATTTAGAGAGTGAGAACGAGCCAGAGGTTATTGAGCACGAAGATGAAATTGATCCGATTTTATTACGTCCGGTTGATGACTTGGAATTAACAGTTCGCTCGGCGAATTGTTTAAAGGCAGAGAATATCTACTACATCGGTGATTTGATCCGACGTACAGAGGTTGAGCTGTTAAAAACCCCGAACCTAGGTAAGAAGTCGCTGACGGAGATCAAGGACGTCCTCGCATCCAGAGGTCTATCTTTGGGCATGCGTTTAGAAAACTGGCCACCGTCCAGCTTACGTGGTGATGACCGGTTATTGGGTTAAGCAGCATTGGTGTGTACCTGGCGACTGAACGTTATACTCGCTGGTACAAATTATTCAGATTGTTATAGATAGTAATTCAGGAAATTAGGTCATGCGCCATAGAAAGAGCGGTAGACAATTAAATCGAAATGCATCGCACCGTAAAGCGATGTTTAAAAATATGGCTTGCTCGTTGTTCGAGCATGAAGTCATCAGAACCACAGTGCCAAAGGCGAAAGAACTCCGTCGGGTTACTGAGCCGATGATTACCATTGCGAAAGTTGATTCAGTCGCGAACCGTCGATTGATCTTCGCTCGGACTGGTAATAAGGCAATGGTGGGTAAGCTATTCACAGAAATCGGTCCAAGGTATGCAGAGCGCCCAGGCGGTTACACTCGAATTTTGAAGTGTGGATTCCGTACTGGTGACAAAGCACCTATGGCGTTTGTGGAAATGGTCGATCGTCCGATTCCCGACTTCGACAATGTCGAAGAGATAGATGACGACGAATAGCTCGAAGTTCAATTAATGAATAAGCTTCAATTAAAGTAAAAAGACCGGGGATTCCCGGTCTTTTTGCGTCAGGAGTAGCGCAGATGTACCAATCGTTTGTACCCACGTTGAGAACACTAATGGGCCCCGGGCCCTCTGATGTCAATCCGCGAATATTAACAGCGATGGCGCGGCCGACCATAGGCCACCTGGATCCTGAGTTCATTCGTATGATGGATGAAATCAAGGGTATGTTGCAGTATGCGTTCCAGACTAAAAATGAACTGACCCTACCCGTTTCGGCACCAGGCTCAGCGGGTATGGAAACCTGTTTCGTTAATCTGATGGAGCCAGGGGATAAGGTCATCGTCTGTCAAAACGGTGTCTTTGGTGGGCGAATGTCTGAAAACGTGCGGCGACTCGGCGGCGAAGCTGTCATCGTCGAGCAAACTTGGGGCCGGGCTATTGATCCTGAACAGTTGGAGGCGGCGCTACGCCAGCACCCAGACGCAAAAATTGTTGCGTTTGTGCATGCCGAGACATCGACGGGCGTGCAGTCCGATGCGCAGACATTGTGCGCGCTAGCCAAGGCCCATGACTGCCTGTCCATCGTTGATTGCGTCACGTCTTTAGGGGGCACCGAGGTTGCATTGGATGCTTGGGGCGCGGATGCGGCCTACAGCGGCACGCAAAAATGTCTGTCTTGTGCGCCTGGCTTATCACCTATCAGCCTGAGTCAACGCGCTGTGGAAACCATCAAATCTCGAAAGACACCCGTGAGTTCCTGGTTTTTAGATTTGAATCTGGTCATGGGTTATTGGGGTGAAGGGCAAACACGTAGTTATCATCATACGGCGCCGGTCAATGCACTCTATGGGTTGCATGAGGCATTAGTGGTGTTACACGAAGAAGGTTTGGCGTCGAGTTGGAGTCGACATACTCGGAATCATAATGCGCTGAAAGCTGGGCTGGAAGCTATGGGACTGACATTCGTTGTCCCAGAAGCCGAGCGACTGCCGCAATTGAACCTGGTCAGTGTGCCTGAAGGCGTTGATGAGGCCAGTGTGCGCAAGCAGTTGCTGCAACAGTATAATCTGGAAATTGGCGCTGGACTGGGTAGTCTGGCCGGCCGAGTCTGGCGAATCGGCTTGATGGGATTTGCCAGCAACCCAAAAAATGTGCTGTTCTGCGTTAATGCGTTAGAAGCGGTACTGTCACAATATAACGCACCGATTCATCGAGGCGTTGCTACCGGCGCAGTCCAGGCCGCGTATAAAGCTTGATGTGAGTGGGCGCTTACACCCTGTTTAGGCGCCGAAATACATCGTTTTTTGCACGTTTAGTTAACGGCGATTTGCTTGTCACGGTCGCTGGCGGCGAGCAATACGTCAGCTAGAAACTGTCCGGTGAAAGAGTGCGGACACGCGGCGACATCTTCCGGGGTGCCGCTGGCAATGATCTCGCCACCGCCTGAACCGCCTTCGGGTCCCAGGTCGATAATCCAATCGGCCGTTTTAATGACATCCAGATTGTGCTCAATAACGACAATCGTGTTGCCGTGACTGCGCAGCTTTGACAGGACTTCCAGCAATTGTTTAATGTCGTGGAAGTGCAAGCCAGTGGTAGGCTCATCAAGTATATAGAGAGTCTGACCGGTATCACGTTTAGACAATTCTCGGGCTAACTTAACCCGCTGCGCCTCGCCGCCTGATAGCGTTGTGGCACTCTGACCCAGGCGAATATAGCCAAGTCCAACGTCCATTAAGGTTTGTAAACGGCGCTCTATCATAGGCACTGCATTGAAAAACTGATGCGCGTCTTCAACAGTTAAACTTAAAATTTCATGAATGCTCTTGTTCTTATAGAGCACCTCGAGAGTTTCTCGGTTGTAGCGTTTGCCGCGACATTCATCGCAGGTCACATAAACATCGGCGAGGAAGTGCATTTCGACTTTGATCAGGCCGTCGCCCTGACAGGCCTCGCAACGCCCACCTTTGACGTTGAAGCTGAAACGTCCGGGCTTGTAGCCTCTGGATCTAGCCTCCGATGTTGCAGCAAACAGTTCACGGATCGGAGTAAAGATATTGGTATAGGTCGCCGGGTTTGAGCGCGGTGTTCGTCCGATGGGGCTTTGATCGATATCGACCACCTTATCCAAATGCTCAATGCCTTCGATAGAATCAAAGGGTGCGGTCTGAGGATTAGTCGCCCCATTTAACGCCTTGGCCGCAATAGGGTATAAGGTGCCGTTGATCAGCGTCGACTTACCCGATCCGGATACGCCGGTGACGCAAGTCATCAACCCAATAGGAATATTCAGGTTCACCTTTTGCAGGTTATTACCACACGCGCCGAAGATACGAAGTTGCTTATCAGGGTCCGCGGGTTGTCGCTGAGTCGGCACTGCAATCTGACGCTTACCTGATAGATATTGACCAGTAATCGAAGCCTCACTGTTGAGAATATCGTTGAGCTTACCTTGGGCAATTACGTGCCCACCATGAACGCCCGCACCGGGACCGATGTCGACAATGTGATCGGCGGCGCGAATGGCTTCTTCATCGTGCTCCACCACAATCACCGTATTGCCGATGTCACGCAGATGCGTCAGAGTATTGAGGAGTCGTTGGTTATCTCGTTGGTGTAAGCCAATCGACGGTTCGTCGAGAATGTACATTACGCCCACCAGGCCCGCACCAATTTGGCTCGCGAGCCTAATACGCTGGGCTTCACCCCCTGACAACGTGTCCGCGCTTCGTGACAGCGATAGATAGTTCAGGCCAACATCAATCAGAAAACGCAAGCGGGCGCTGATTTCCTGCAGAATTTTTTCAGCGATCTGTTGCCGTTGCCCCTGCAGTGCCAGTGTGGAAAAATAATCCAGCGTCTCCTTGATAGACCAATGAGTAATTTCAGATAAAGACCGGCCGTTGATGGTGACCGACCGAGCGTCGGGATTCAAGCGCGTGCCCGCGCAAGAAGGACATTGTTGCGTACTCATAAACTTGGCTAAATTCTCTCGAACCAGACCCGACTCCGTATCGCGATAACGGCGCTCCATGTTAGGCACGATGCCTTCGAAGGGGTGGGCTCGCGTATAGGTGTCGCCCTTGTCGTTGACGTAACGAAATTGGATCATTTCGGCTTCGTTGCCGTACAGGATAGTCTGGCGCTGGCCCGGTTCTAGCTCACCAAACGGTGTTGTCATCGAAAATTCAAAATGGTCTGCGATCGATGCTAGCATCTGATAGTAATAGACGTTACGGCGATCCCAGCCCTGAATAGCGCCTTCTGCCAGGGACAACTCATCGTCGAAAACAATTTGCTGAACATCGAAAAACTGCTTGATGCCAATACCGTCGCAGCCCGGGCAGGCACCTGCTGGGTTGTTGAAAGAGAACAGTCTGGGTTCGAGTTCTGTGATCGAGTGGCCGCATTCTGGACAGGCGAAGCGGGAGGAAAAGACAATGTCCGGTTGGCCACCGTCCAAGTAGGCGATCGCCGCAAGCCCTTCCGAGAGGTTGACTGCCGTCTCGAAGGAGTCCGCGAGACGGGTTAACAGATCCTCGCGAACGCGAAACCGGTCGACCACAACCTCGATCGTATGCTGCTTATTTTTGTCCAGATCGGGTAAATCGTCTAGATCGGCAACGATGCCATCAATTCGAGCGCGAACAAATCCTTGGGCGCGCAGCTGGCTGAACAGATGCAGGTGCTCGCCCTTGCGGGCCTTGATGACCGGTGCCAACAACAGCAAGCCCGTGCCTTCGGGAATCGCCATAACCTGGTCAACCATTTGACTGATAGTCTGGGCTTCCAGGCGTCGACCATGCTGTGGGCAATGAGGTTCACCGACTCGCGCGAACAGTAGCCGCAGATAATCGTAAATTTCAGTAATGGTGCCCACTGTCGACCGCGGATTATGGTTAGTCGATTTTTGCTCGATAGAGATTGCGGGCGACAGACCGTCGATATGGTCAACGTCAGGCTTCTCCATCAGTGATAAAAATTGGCGAGCATAGGCAGAGAGTGACTCAACGTAACGTCTTTGACCTTCAGCGTAGAGGGTATCGAACGCCAGAGAGGATTTTCCGGAACCAGACAGGCCGGTAATAATGACTAGTTTGTTTCTGGGAATGTCCAGATCGATATTAGCCAGGTTGTGTGTCCTGGCGCCACGGATAGAAATAGTGTCCATGAGGAAAAACGTACTCAGTGAGGTGTGGGTATACTAACAGCCTGACCGCGAGAATATGCTGTAAGTTTACTCAGAGATCGATTCATTCGAGT
>Ga0209119_1005438_pt1 | contig 10044 bp, 6 predicted proteins | sample COG_03_FD_184747 | JGI IMG/M metagenome (GOLD analysis project Ga0209119, IMG submission 184747) | Pelagic Microbial community sample from North Sea - COGITO 998_met_03 (SPAdes) (version 2) | ecosystem: Environmental > Aquatic > Marine > Neritic zone/Coastal water | place: Helgoland, sampling... | reverse complement strand
CCGGGAGCGACTGCGGGTCGATATCAAACCAGCAGCTTAGTTCGCTAGCGTTTGAGACCCGAGAATCGGCCATACCCTTTTTTTTCCATCTTTCCCCTCTCACCAATTGGGAAAGGGAGAAAAGAAAAAAAGAAAGAAAAAGGCACGGAGGAGCCCAATTGGAGAGGACGCGACAGGAGTCGAACCTGTTTATAAGAGATTTGCAGTCTCCCGCACATGCCGACGTGCACCATGTCCATATCTTCTCATGCCGGGAATCGAACCCGGGACCTCTCGGGTGAAAGCCGAGAATCCTTAAACCACTAGACCACATGAGATTGGTGGGAGTGATGAGACTTGAACTCACAACCTTCTGATTAAGAGTCAGACGCACTACCGATTGTGCTACACACCCATACATACGTGGAAATAGAGGGGATCGAACCCCCGACCACCGGATTACTTTCTCGTCCACACTCATGCTTCTAACGGGGGAGTTAGGGGCATAGGAGGAGAGGACAAGTTAAAAGGCCGGCGCTCTACCAGCTGAGCTATATTTCCTTTTGGAGCGAGAGGGAAGAATCGAACTTCCGTTTTCAGGGCCACATCCTACGGTACTACCATTGTACTACACTCGCACTAGTATAAGGGGCAAAGTACTATATAAGGTTTGGATTTTAAACCTCAGACCTCCAACAACAAGATGAAAAAGTATGTCAAGTCTTGCGTTGTTGTGAAGGACGAGTGGAGAAGCAGGGGGAGGGAGGGCGACACTTGACATATATATATTTTCAAGGCGATCTTGATTGGCATGTCACCAACACCGTCATGTCACCAACAATGCCTTTGGCCCCGAACACTCAAACCACCCGAACCTCTGTTCCTATGTGCCCCCCATGCCCCCGAACCAATGTGTCCCCGTTCCTCCAAGACTATTGCCTCGTGGTGCTTGTGGTGCTTGTGTCGGTGCGCGGCCCACCCCGTTCCCTTCCACTTACCCAGTCTTCAATTAATCGTTAAAATTGGTCATGTCTTTTGAGCCGTTTGCGTCTCTGTGTCTGTTTGCGTCTCTGTGTCTGTTTGCATCTATACGTCCAGCAGCCAATTTTGTTCAAGGAAAGCTTGCTTCGCGCTGTGTTCTCGAATGCAATTCTTTTAGACTTTTGTTTTTGACAAAATAATTTTTTTATTTCATATTTACCAGTTTCGACCTCCTAACCGATTTAGTTCCAGTCTTCTAACCGACCCAAATTCACAATGTCCACCTTTTCCAGTCTCTTCCTCGTGGGCATTTCACTTGCGACTGTCGTGCAAGCCTCCGACTACGAGTACGATTACTTCTCCAGCTACCGGTACCAAGTGAGGAACCCGCCCTACTACTACTTCTACACGCCTTTTGCGCTTGCAGACGAAGACTGCGACACGACAGACGGGTTCTACACAATCGAGAGTAACATTCGGTGCGAGTTTGCGGCACAGTACTTGAACTTTGATGACACCACGGCAGCCATCAAGAACTCCGCTTTTATGGTGCCCGGCTGTTCCCTTAACAGTCGTGGGAGTCTGCGCATGAACGTGGACCTGTCCAGCACCACCCGACACAAAACCGGGAACGACCGCAAGGTTGTCTGCGAGTTTTTGGATGCGGCGCTTCAACCGTATGTCATGACCGAGCGACAGTGCGACGGGACCGTGTTGTGCATCATCGACAACCTGACCGAGTGCCAGAGCGCTGCTAGCTACGTCACATCTCTAACGCCCAAGCTCCAGCCGGAAGTTGACGGTATCGACACAGACAACTACAAACTTGTTGACTCGGACAATGTGGTCGCTGGCTGCTCGACCAACAAAAACTACCGCCTCGTGTTCAACACCAATATGGAAAGCACAGCGGACAACAAAGTCCACAGCGATCGCACTGTTATCTGCCAACGCTGCCCGTCTTCAAACTAAACCGGCAACTCCATCTCCCGACGGCGATAGCACGCGGCATGCAAGAATTAAGATTAAAATCTTGAACTTCTCTTGGATTTCTCTTGGATTTCTCGTTTTTCTGATCTGCGGACCTAAACACGGATCTCAACACGGACTTTATCAAAGGCGATTCTGGACAATAGTACTGCAGGTTTTGCGTTTCTGCACAGCGGGGGAGAGGGGACACGAATTATCGTTCCCAACTAGATAAAGAAAGAACAACCAGATAAAGAAGGCAAAGATGGCCGACGACAAACAGTTTGTGATCGTGAACGGGACCGATACCATAGAGGCATACACTGCAGTCCGGTCTGCACAGCAGGAAGTCGACCGTCACCCGGAAAAGGTGGCCTCGGTCGTAGAGGGGTCGGTGGCCTCGGGCGGAACCACACAGCTGGTGCACAGCGGGACGATCCCGGTCGAAGTGCTGGACACCGCGACCAACGAGACACGGACTATGGCTCTCGGGCTCTACACTCGGGTGGCGTCAAAAGTCACGAAAGTGAGGGCCCCAAAAAGGAGGGGAGGGCGCAGGAGAAACAGAGGCGCTGCAGAGGAGGCCGGGGGAGCAAAGACACAAGTGCACTACTCTACCTTTCCCTTCTGGAGTCTCCGGTTCGGCGACCTCCTTTGGCTGCACCGGAACGACGGCCCGTCCCTTCGCTCTGTCTACAAGCGCTTCAGTCGCTTCAACTGCCGAGACATCCCGGCAGGAGGTGTCAAGTCTGTCGCCTACATGGACCAACCGGCACGTGTCCACCCCGATTACCGAGCGGCGGACGACAAGAACCTCGTTCCGTCACAAGTGTCCTTTGGTGAGCGCGGGCAAAGCATGATCCTATTCACCACGTGCCCCATCACTTGGCACCCAAAGGGGCGGAGGCACAAGCTGAGGACGAAGGAGGCAAAGGCCGGGCGCCGCAAGACCAGAAAGATTCGAACCGACAACAAGCGCCGGGCGCTCCCTCCACCGTTCTCTCCGATCAGCACCGCTTCCCGAGTGCCCAAGATTTGTCCAAACTTGCTGCAAAAGATCTTGGAGCGACTGGCGGAAGATAATATGGCCTCTGCCTCTCTCACACAAAGGTGCTGCGGAATCTGTCCGACCGATGGAGACGACACCATCCTCCACTTCGAGCGCCGCATCTCCCTCGCGACCCTCGCGATCAAGCTGCTCAAGTGCAACTTGAAGGCGCTCATTGAGTCGCATTCCACCCACTACCATGTTGGCGAAGTCAAGAGATTGCTGCACGCCGTGTCCGCGCCCCTCACCGGGGGCAGGGTGGACAATGTGAACGATTACAACCCCTACGTTCTTCAAAGACTGACCGGGCACGCCGACCTCCCGATCAACTACCCGTTCTGGGCTCTTCGGCGTGTGTACGTGGAGAACTTTGTGTTGCAGGAGGACTTTGGCGCACTCGTGACAGCCTTGGACGAGGCGTATCGGAGGCAAAAAGTCGCCAAGCGGTACCGACACAAGATGAAAACGAATCCAAAAAAGATCAAGTACGGCAAGCCGGCGGACTACAAACCCTCGAGGGGACGAAACACCGTGCTCACCGGTGTCACAGGCGACGAGCATGACTACTACACGGGCAACAAGTACGGTTATGGAAACTGGGACCGGGAGGGCAACGCAAACGGGGGCTACAAGACGTCTGCCGCAAGGAGGAGCGGAATGCGGCGCAAGATTGGAAAAATCGTGCAGGACCGCAACTTCCGGCCTCCCATGCCAAAGGGCGGGCGCTTCGTGACCGTGCCCCACTCCTCCTCCTCCTTTCCCAGCTTCTCCAGTTGGAGGAACCAAGATGATATTAGTATCTACGGCTCCGAGGGCCAAGTGCCGGCTGGGGATCTCGTCTTTAGCCTGTACCCCACACGACGCACGGAACCTGAGACCCTAGAGGCCCTAGAGGCCCTACAGGCTCAAGAGGCCCTTGAGGAACCGGTCGGGGAGGAGAGTGCGGATCTCATCGGTTGGGGGACGACGACAAATGTGATGAGGTCCGGGGATGACGAGGTATTTGGCGAGTTGGTTCAGGAATCGAGTGAGGAAGAGAAGGAAGAGGAGGAAGAGGAAGACAGGCAGTGGTTCGTCTTTTGATTGAACTGTACCGCAGGTTCCGCAGGTTCCGCAGGTTCCGCAGGTTCCGCAGGTTCCGCAAGTTTTAATTGCATAAGGATTATTGTAGTGAAACTAAATACCGGAAATTGACCAAGCCTGTTCCGTTACCATGTTACGGGTTGTTGAACCAGATACCGGTAGAGTCGGTCCCGTTCAGAGTCTGCGTAAAGATGTGCACGTCATGGCTGTCCCCGGTGTTGTCCCGATCCGGCGTATCGTTCTCGTCCATGTCCACGCTGCTGCGAAAGGACTGGTTTACACGAACGGCAAACCGGACCTGCTTATCCACCTTGCCCTCGTAATTCTCGCGATAGTACTGAAGGGCGTGACGGTCCGCGAACCTCTCTGCCATTCTCAGGTCGTTGAAGGGGTGGATAAATGTGCGACTGATGTGGACGGACGGAAAGTGGTCAAAGATGACTACAGCGTAAATTATTTGCGCTTCTTTTCCGTCCCTGCCCTCTTTTTTGGAAAGTTGGTCTTGTCCAAAATGCTTGGAAATACCTCCAGAGTATCGGTTCAGAAAGTCTTTTCCCCTCTCCCTCCCGTTCCTCCCGTTCCTCCCGTTCCTCTCGTTCCTCTCGTTCCTCCCGTTCCTCCCGTTCCTCCCGTTCCTCCCGTTCCTCCCGTTCCTCCCGTTTCCATTGTTGCCTGTCGCTCCGCGTTTCTGTGCCTTCTTTCTCACAAGTTGGACCGTCGAAACAGACGAACCAGAGGCCGAGTCGGTGTCGGCAAACTCTCTTTCCTCTTCCTCTCCCCCTCCCTCTCCCTCCTCTTCCTCCGTTTCTGTTTCGTACTCTGTTGTTGAAGAACTCCAAGTATCCTCTTCCACCGCACTGTTTGCTGCGATTTTGGACTCCACTTCCTCCTCTTCCAACTCTTGACGATCTCCTCCTCCCCCGATCATCTCTTCTTCTTCTTCGAATTCCTCTTCCTCACTCAGTTTCCAGTCATAGTCACGGTCCGTGTAGTCTCTGTTGCGGGAACCACCAATTTCAAGACCCGAAACAACCTTGCTCTCCTCTTCGTCTGCATGATTCGTGTGGTTCGCGTATCCATCAGAATCCGACCATGACATCGTTTGTCCCCCTATAACGAAAGGGGCGACAGGAAGCTGGGAAAGAACGCGGTGACTCCCTTACTCTCAACATGTTTCCACCCCCACCTTTCTATTGGGGTGATATCTCTGTTGTTGAGGAAATGGCTGCAAAGATTCAACTGCCACTTTTGGTGATGCGGCCCTCACAGAAAAGCACACAATTAATCTGGTGCATGTGTTTCCGGTCGTGCAACCGCCATGGTCGGCCATTCGGCCTTCACAGAAAAGCGCGTAATTAATTAGTTAGTGACACAATACAAAAGAGGAGTACGTAAATTGGCAAGAGGCGATAGTATTTTCCGAAAGCCCTGACAGAAAAGAGCACGATAATTCGTTAGTGACATACAAGTCGCTCGGATTTGAGCTTTGGGATTCAAGTTTACAATTTGGGTCGACAGCAGGGGCGATCGACCCTAACAAAAAAGAGCACAATAATTCGGTGTTTAATGAACGAGCGGTGCAGCCGGCTCTAAAGTAATTGAAATTGGGTCGACAGGTTTGGGGCGATCAGCCCCAACAAGAAAGAGCATGTAATTCGGTATTTAATCGGTCAGTGTCAAGCAGTCAGTTCTCAAGTAAATTGAAATTGGGTCGACAGGTTTGGGGCGATCAGCCCTTACAAAAAAGAGCACAATAATTCGGTGTTTGATCGGTTGATGAATGGGGAGCTTTTCAACCTTCCTTGCCCCTCTTGACACTGTCGATAAACTTCAGATTAGGTCTAACGAAAAAGAGAAGACAAAAGGGAAAGAAAAGGGTACCTCAAAGGTTCGAACTTCGTTCTAAAACTTTGGATACAAATGTCTGAGTTGGAAGGAGGAGAGAAGGGCGAGGTTTTTGCCGAGTCTTATAACAAGGAAGTGTGCGCCCAGTACAAGGTGTTTGCTGAGCTAGTGACGCCCCTCGCTGCGAAGCTTGCGGGGAAAAAGGTTTCTGCAAAGTATACGCCCGGATATAGGCGAATGATTCGAGGAGGGCCAGACTATGCTCATCACAGAGATCACATAGAGCCTTGCAGCTTGAAATGGGCTTAACGATTATTCTTTTGATCTTAGTGCCGCGTTTTGCTTGGTGCTCTAACTGTAAAATTGTTTCTCAAGTTGACAAAACACGGCATGTCTTCAGACAATCATGTGGCGCTTTCACCCTCACACGGCAGAGATGGAGGAGACATTAATGTGCTCGACGACAAAACGGCCTTGGCGGCCAAGTTGAGGGCAGCCATTCAAAAAAGAAGAGACGAGGAAGAGGAGGAAAGGGTGGAAGAGGTAGAGGTGGGGGGAGAGGGGGAGGAGGGAGAGTCCGAATTCGGGACCAAGATGTCTGTGGAGGACGAGGGAAAGGGAGAAAGGGATGGGGAAGATGGGGAAGTTGCAGTGCAAGAACTGATGCAGACCCTCCACGAGCAAAAGGCCCTCAGTCCTCGCGCACTTCAAGCCAAGGACCATTCAACGGTGGAGGACGCGCTGCAAGGCGCAAAGATTTCCCAGATTTCCCAGATTTCTCAGATTCCCCAGATAGAGATGGTAGAAGAGGAGACGGGCGAACCCAGTCTTATAGGGGGCGGGGGACTGTACCCCAAACCGGGTCGCAGCAGGAACCGTAATGGGCGAAAAAGCGTGACACCAAAGGGGAAGAAGAGTCCCATCCAAAACAAGGAGAAGAGTAAGAAACGACACGACAAAAAGGACAAGAGGGACAAGAAGGGACGAAAGAGTCGGAAAGAGAGGAGGAGGCGAGGGGGGAGACGCGGCGGTGGTGCGGACATGGTGGTGCAAGCGCTATCCATCCTCTTCGACAACCAGTTGGAACTGGCGGCCGGGCAACACAGGGTCATTACGGTCCCGAGGCGTCCGGTGCCCAAGCCGCGGTGGAATGTGGTTTGCAAGACCATGAACCCGCCACAGTATCCTAAAATCGGGGCTTACGTGTTCTTCGACGGCTGGGACTTGTACAGAACGAAAGAGGGTGCCATGGACACCACCTTTGTGCAGCCTCTGATTCGAATGCCGAATGCGGTTTACGACGAGAGCGGGGACGGGAACGAGACCTTTGTGCACCGCTTGGTGGACGGGGTGGTCGATGAGGCGGATGAAAACTCGGGATTAGTTAGTTCTTGAACTGTGTTAGCACACAAAACCCGGGGCGGCGCCGCGGCTCCACGATTCGCTGGTGGGGACCGTGCTTTCAACGCAGCATTTGCCCTCGCTATAGCCGAATCGTCCCGGAACTCTCCAGCAGGGCGTCCACGTCGCGTCCCTCGTCCCTGAATGCCTTGTATTCGTCGTTGGCTGCCCTAAACGTCGTCAAACGCTTCTTCGATTCGGCATGGGCCTCGTCATACCTTTTTTTCAGCTGGTCCTTCTTCTTTTTCATCCGCTCTTTTTTTCTCCTTCCACAGCTCCAACAGTTTCTCCTCGAGGGACGAGAGCTCCTCGTCCTCTTCTTCAGAGTCGCTCAGCAGGGGTTGATGACCGGCATTTTGTACTGTTATCGTCAAAAAAAAACAAGGGAAAGTTTTTTTTACATCCACAACAGGTGTAATCTTGGATCTTCGACTTCTTGTTCCCCATGTCACGCGGGTTCCTTCAAACTACGCTCCACCACTCTTTAGTGACACAATCTTGGGTTTTTCGCCCTTTCCACGTTTTGTCGGGGGAGGAGGAGCGCCAGCTTTTTTTTCGGCACCACAACACAAAAGGGACTGGAAACTATGGCTCTCGTGACCGGACTAGCACTTCTTCCGGTGGCCGGTTGCGTGGTGGGCCTCTCAGTCCTCAGCGGTCGACAGGCTGGAACCGAACCGTACGATCCGAACCGCTTCTTAAATTCAAGAACTCGACACCCAGAAACGGTGAAAGCGGAAGCGGAAGTGGAAGTGGAAGCGGAAGTGGAAGAGGAATTCAGCGACTACGAGTACGAAGAGTATGAACAAGAGCATGTGGAGCGAAATTCTGAACATCCCGAACGTCAAGAGGACCGTGAAGAGTATGGAATCGACGACGACTACTGGACGCCAGAAGCCCCTCAGTCTGCAGCCCCTCAGTCCCACCGCTTGTTAGAGCCAAACCTGCCGCCCGAGATGATCCCGCAGGGGGGCTCGCATTTTGGACAGCCAGAGCACGGCCCTGTTAAGTTCGCCTCCATGCTCGGGGTCCTAGATGGAGGCAACTCCTGCTTGGCGCCCATGCACCACCCCCCCACACAACGCGCGCCCCAGCAGTACGTGACGCCGATCCCAACGGGGGGCACCAGCGAGGGCGGTGTTCCACTCACACACCCGGACGACGTGGCACGCCTGAACACGCAGAGGACCATGCGCACGCAGCCGTACTTGGGCACCATGGAGGACGGAGACGGCAGCACGTACGACGTGTGGGGCGCGCCCCCCAACCTCCCCACCACCGACTACCGGGCCCACATGCCGGATTCTAGGGCGGATCCCCGGTACATGGTGGACAGGTGGGCCGGACCGGGCGTGATCCAGATCGACCCGGCGGCCATGGCGGCGGGGAACGATCCAAAGTGGGGGGAGAGCGAGAGGCGGCAGGAGGCGGAGGAGCGGGAGATCCAGAATTTGCAGATCGACATGCAAGGGTTGCTGAGGGAGCAGCACGTGGAGAGGCGCGTGGAGGCCGGGTACTGGCAGAAGGAAGAGAACCGGGTCAAGCCGTACATGCGGTACAAGGACGTGGGCAACACGCAGATGCCGACGCAGATGGGCGCGGACGTGGACGAGGGCACCCTGCGGCTGCACGGTCCCCAGCGCAACACCCAGTACCGGTTGAACGCGTTCCAAGAGGTAGAGGGCAGGAAGGGGAGGGTGCAAAGGTCCGACGTGGGCCGGCAGATGGAGGAGAGGAGGGAGTGGGCGCCGAGGGACCCGGAGAGAACGGGCGCGCTATTAAACCGACCCTCCGTCCCCGACCGAGGAGACTTGGGTCTCGAGGCGGCGCGGCCCATCCGCATCCTCCATCGTCCACGAAAGATCACCCTGACGGAGCAGCCGATGACGGGTCCGGATGTAGAACTCGATCCCTCAGCGCCCTTCAGGTCCATGAGGCTGTTGAAGAAGAACCCGAGGGAGATGATGGACTGGACGACAAGGAGGGACCTGCGGTCGGGCCACCACGCCAAGCCCCTCCCCGCGCGCACCACTCACGTGGGAAACCGCAAGTGGGGCAAGCTGCGCGGCCAACGGAGCCAGCAGTCCATGGTTCCGGACGCGCACGAGACCCACGACTTTCAGCCGCACCCGACGCTTCCTCCAGTCAAGGATCGGCACCTTTTGAGGGTGCGGGAGGCGCGCCAGCCGGTCCCAGATCCGGAGGAGGGGGCCCCGGAGCCAAAGGCCGAGCCCCTGTTTTCTGGGAAACGGCCCCTGCAGATCAAGCCGCGGAAGCAGCACAAACTGGGCAAGTTGGGGAGCAGCAGTTTCGCCGGAAGGGGCCACACGATCGCCCCTCTCAAGTCCCTGCGCCTCCTCGACCGGCGCGCGCACAAGCCGATCCCGGACATCCAAGACGGCGGGGAATTCGGCCGGGCACAGCCCATCTTTGGTTCCAAATCCTTGAATTACGAGGAGCGGCGCGCGCGCACACCCATGGCGGGGAACGGGATGGAGAATCCGCTGCAAACGAGGCGGGAGCCGGAGGCCGCGACGAGGCACCCCCACTTCCTCCACGAGGTCCCAATGAACCGCGCCGTGCGTGCTGGGATCGGGGGCTTGGGGGCCAACGGTTTCAGGGAAGTCGACTGTCTTCCTGTCAAGGGTGTCAAAGAGGGGGGCGCAATAGAGATCGGAGCGGCCGGCTTCCCGGTCGGACCAGCCGGCACCACCGACGTGGCCCTGCTGCGAAGGGAC
>Ga0209119_1005435_pt1 | contig 10052 bp, 6 predicted proteins | sample COG_03_FD_184747 | JGI IMG/M metagenome (GOLD analysis project Ga0209119, IMG submission 184747) | Pelagic Microbial community sample from North Sea - COGITO 998_met_03 (SPAdes) (version 2) | ecosystem: Environmental > Aquatic > Marine > Neritic zone/Coastal water | place: Helgoland, sampling... | reverse complement strand
TTGAAAATGGTCCATACACGTGGGAAGCACACCTCATTGACAGTGAAGGTAATATAAGGCTGCACCGGGTGCACAATTTTCGAAGCCATACGTTCGTTCCGCAATCTGGCTACCGTATTCCGTCACAGAGGGAGTTCGACCAGTGGTTCTTAGAGAACGAACCCGAAAGTATGAACGCCGACGTTGTCGCTGGAAAACTCTTCCCACTGGAAAACCTGCAGCGGTTCTACGATGGAATAGAGAGAGCATCCAACCAGACGGACATCGTGCAATGTTTTGCAACGCTAGCCTCTGTTTAACCTACCGTAGTCGCATGAGATACAACGTCGATATGTTGGGGGTGGTCCACGCGTAGATGTGGGCAATGTCGTCGAGCTTTTTGTGAGGGGAAAGGGGGGTATATCCATAGGAAGAGTAAATGAGGAGATCTACGCTATCTCCGATTGAAAATCGTAACCGTTAGGTCTCCGATTGAAAATCGTAACCGTATAAACCATTTTCAATCGTAGATAAGGTAGGTCTCCGATACGTAACCGTATAAACCATTTTCAATCGTAGATAAGGTAGGTGTGAAACTTCGTAAATGTATTGAAAATCGATTACGGTTTAGGTTCACAAAAACAGAATGTAAAATGTTTTTGAAAAGTGAAAATTGTCAAATCGATTATCTACGATGGACATCCAATCGTAGATCTTTCGTCTTTTTCGTTCATGTGTTGAAGTGTGGACGACGATTAGGATAGCGCTTATTGTGAGAGGCCCAGAATTCACCGGGGAAGGAGGCGTCGAATTCGGCGCGGAAGCATTTATTTTCATTTTCAATCGGAGATATCGGAGACCTACCTCCGGTTTATACGGTTACGATTTTCAATCGGAGATAGCGTAGACACGGTTCACGGCGTGGAACAATCCATCTCTAGGAATTCCTAGCTTGAAAATATGTCTCGGTCTATTTCCCAAGGGGTCATGCTATGAAATCTGCGTCTACCTCAAAGAGAAGTCCAAGGCTGCTTTTTGGAACGATCACGTCGATCTCCGACGGACTCCTTCAATTCAAGATTGATCAGAGCAATGTGCCGACAGGCATCCCCTGTCTCGACGAAGGAAACGTGCCCGACAAGCCCGCGCGGTTTGCCGTTCCGACGCTCTCGGTTGGAATGCGACGCATTGTTGGATGCAGTTCAAGCTGTGGCATGATCATAACGTATGACACTGACAACGTTGGCGAAAATGTAACAATTTCACGAACGATAGCAATCTACTCTGCTGTTATACTTGGTTTTGTGTACGAGCGTCTTCCCCAGAGTTGTGTGCGTGATGGACTAGCCGTAGGGGTCGCAATTTTAGATTCTCTTCACTTCAACAAAGAATACGACGACGTCGTGCGCGTATGTGCGCTGATCGCACTCACCCTAGCGAGCATATTCCTTACTAAGTGTCGAGCACTAGCGTCAACACCGAATTATTCTCGAGTCGTTGTCGTTTCAGCGACATTTGCGGTCTGTGCGCGGTTAGCGAAGCAGCATTCTTGGGTGTGTCGCACATTTCGGGGAGGGCCTTTCATGGCCTCAGCGATCCCCGCTGCTGTGTTTGGTTTCGCGGGGTCATTGATTTGGAACAAAACGGAGCTCGAGAATAATTCTGTGGTGACTCGCATCGTGCTCTCTGCGCTACGCTGCGTGGGCTATGCGTGTGCGGTGTCCATAATGTCTCCGTGGCACAGCTTGTTCCACAGTTTGTTTCTTGTCGTGCCATTCGTGGTCGCAAATATGATTGCATATATTCACGCTGGACCGCGGGTACTTTGGATTACGTTTATCGCACTTGTTATTCATATTTTGTCGCTATTGGGCGTATTCACAGATGATGGTGGGCGTATTGATCACATTTACGTTTTTGCTATGACGATATTTCAACTCTGCTTGTATGTCCCTCAGGTTCGTACGTAGCACCGAGTGGTTCCAGTGGAGGACGCAGTAGGTAAAGATAAACGATGATTTCAACGGTGCAGGCTTCGCGCCCGTATCTACGATATCGCAGATGTTTATACGCATTTACGAAGTTTCAACGTACAATATTGGCATGTTGGTAAGTATATAGGTATCGTGCGATTTCGTTTTAAATGCTGCCATCAACTGCATTCACATTCAACGAACGAGTAGTAGACCGTTCTGATGTTTACAACAAACACATAGCAGTTGGTTCCAAGTTCCAAGTGATACTGGGAAATTCAGTGGAACATATCATTGAAAACACATTTAACAAAGCAAAGGGACTTGAAAATGTGATATTCGGGGATTCCGTGAAAATAATCGAACGTTTTGCCTTCCACGAAACGGGACTAACAAGTGTGACATTCGGAGTTTCCGTGAAAAAAATCGGACTAGGTGCATTTGCCAATTGTACGGAACTAAAAAGTGTGACATTCGGAGATTCCGTGACAGAAATCGGGGCATGTGCCTTTGATGGGTGTACGAAACTAGAAAGAGTGTGCATTCCGGATTCAGTGGATATTATCATTAAACATGACGCTTTTAGAAGTTGCCCGAGCTTGAACTACGTACGAATTCCGAAGCAATATATAGGACGTGACGAACTGAAGCGTATTTTCGGAGAAAATATTCGTGGGCCACGGCACAGGTTGACGACGGCAATCTATACGGGCATCGACACAGTATTTGAAAAACGAGACGGATGTGCAGTCGATCACGATACATTGATAGGTTTTACAGGTATGATCAGGGCCTACATCACAGCTCTACAGATTGACGGTGTTGACGACGATGGGCGACTCAACAATGTAAAAAAAACACAGGTACCGCGAGACCGGCGCAGGGGAAAACGACAAAAACTAATCTTGTAAGGCCTACGACGAGCATGCAAATCGCAGTCATCGACACTTGTGGACTACTATGCTTGAAAGGGTGCGTATGCGTCCTTGATGTATCGACCGATAATGGCGATCTGAGGGGGCCGGTGGCGCGGTGATGAGGCATTGGCAAAAATATTTACTTATATAGTGAACGAAGGGTAAAACCGCGGAACAGCTGTGGTATTCATAGACTTTTGTATACTCGCAAGGTAAATAAAACACAATTTCATTTCCATGTCTTCTGCTGTGGGTTTGAGATCAATCGGACTATTTAAGTGTGACTCATTTAGTTTCAATACTAGCGTTGAGCGTAGATCAATCGGAGACCTACCTTCGGTTTATACGGTTACGTATCGAAGATAGCGAGTATCTAAATGACATCTCCGATTGAAACGATCTATGTTCTCGACACGGATGTCGGCTACGATCCGGACGACCTGATGGCGATCTGGATGTTCGCGAAGCAATTTCCGAATGGACACATCATCACATCCGCGGAAGTTGGGGTTAAGGACAATGGACGTGCTCGAGTCGTGTGCAGACTGTTGCGGGATTTTCCTGATGTGCGTATCTACGCGGGTTCTCGTGGGGAGGGGGCTGGACTCGCCCCAGGTATCTCCGATTGCAGCCGATTCACTGGATGGGCGAAGACGCAATTTCAGTGTGCACGGAAAGGAACATACGAGCAGATCGTAGCGGCGTGCCTCTTGGATGAAACGGCCGAACATGATGATAGGAGGATCGAAGATTTTGCTGCTCTGAAAGAAAATGCGAGCGACCGGGACATCGTGTGGATCGGAATCGGTGCGATGAGTAACCTCAAGGACCTCCTGTCTGCGCTTGGTACAAGGAAAATCAACGTCGTCCAAATGGGCGTGTGCTCGAAAAATGTCAAGAAATACGCACCGACGAACATATTTCTCGACCCAGCCGCCGCCGTATATGTGAACAAATATTTTCAGGGCGACGAGATTCACGACGAGTCATCTCTGATCTACGTGGGGTCTGATTTCACGTCGAAGGTACCGTGGTTGCACGGGAGCCAACTACACAAAACGGGCTACGGGGGGTGGATCCAAGGTGGGGTACTAGCAGAAGAAGTCGGACAGAAAGCTACGGAATGGGGGTGCACAGCACGTGAGGCGTTCAAAAAAGTATACGATAGGGTACTATCAGAAAAAGTCGGAGCAGCCGTCGCATCAATCTCCGAAGATGTAGTTTTCAATGGGTGCCGCGAGATTTGGGAAAGTGAGCCGATTCTGAAGGAATGTATCATCGCGAACGTCGTCAGCGGTACTTCGCTGGGTGGTGAACGTTTTGCTAACTACACGGTCGGGACAACAACCAATTTGTACTTTGATTCCGTCGAAGGGGTCAAGATACCAGAGTGCGGGACATGTTGGCCGTGGGACTCGAACTTCCACGACATCCTGACGGTGTATATCGCGACTCGAATCTACAAAGATAAAATTTCTCCGAAGACACTCGGGTGCCAACGTACGGTCATCAATCTCAGGGATAGAGACGGGGCACTTGAAGATTGGACACTGCCGGATACACAAATATTTACTTCCAATTTGATCCCGGAAGTGTATGTGAACGTCGTGGACGCCATGGACGTCGGAGACGTCCGATATATGTCTCCGCTTCCACCTATGATGAAGAAGAACTACACAACTAAGCACTCAATGAGCGCGAGCAACGATCAGATCGAAGTGATAAAAGCACATATATTGGGATTACTCGGTGGGGGGCGCTATAGCGATGCGGACATACTCATTGGTGAGATGAAGAGGCACACGGATATCAACGAAGACTATGCCGGTTGGTTCGAAGAGTTCGCGTCCAAATACGCCCCATGGAAAAATGAAAAGAAAACACAACTCGTTGTTGATCCAGAGTGTTGTGCGGTGTCCAAAACGTATATCACGACTAAACGTTGGGAGATGAACGGCGAGGAGATCGGGGAGTGCATGAAATGGGTGCGGAAATTGGCGCTGACGAAGGTGGTGATCCCAGATAGCACGACGTCGATTGGGGAGGGTGCATTTGAGGGGTACTCCTCGCTGACGAAGGTGGTGATCCCAAGATCGGTGACGACGATTGGGGAGGGTGCATTTGGGGGTTGTGCAGAGCTGGCGAGAGTGGATCTACTTCGTGTGAAGACGATTGGGGATACTGCATTTGAAAACTGTTATACACTCAAAGACGTAAAACTGCCTAAAGTGAACACGATTGGTGAGCTTGCATTTTACGATTGTGATGGGTTGACGACGGTGGAGATCGGAGATGGAGGCAGTGCGACGATTGGGAAGGGTGCGTTTGACGGGTGCTGGTCGCTGACGAAGGTGACAATCAAAGGCAGTGCGACGGTTGGAGCTGGGGCGTTTCAGCGCTGCTCCGCGCTGACGAAGGTGGTGATCCCAGATAGCACGACGTCGATTAGCATAGGCGCCTTTAAGGGGTGCTCCTCGCTGACCGAGGTGGTGGTCCCAGAATCGGTGACGACGATTGGGGAGGGTGCATTTGGGGGGTGCTCCGCGCTGACGAAGGTGACAATCAAAGGCAGTGCGACGATTGGAGCTCGGGCGTTTGACGAGTGCTCGTCGCTGACGACGGTGACAATCGAAGGCAGTGCGACGATTGGAGTTGGGACGTTTGTGCGCTGCTCCTCGCTGAAGACGGTGACAATCGAAGGCGATGCGACGATCGTTAGGGGACGAAATGAAGATGATATCGGAGATATCGGAGATATCGGAGATATCGGAGATATCGGAGATATCGGAGATATCGGAGATATCGGAGATATCGGAGATATCGGAGGTACGATTAAAGAGAATGCGTTTGACGGGTGCTCCTCGCTGACGACGGTGACAATCAAAGGCAGTGCGACGATTGGAGCTGGGGCGTTTGACGGGATATGGTCGCTGACGACGGTGACAATCGAAGGCAGTGCGACGATTGGAGCTGAGGCGTTTCAGGACTGTGGTGGGCTGACGACGGTGACAATCGAAGGCAGTGCGACGATTGGAGCTGGGGCGTTTCAGCGCTGCGACGCGCTGACGACGGTGACAATCACAGGCAGTGCGACGATTGGAGCTGGGGCGTTTCAGGACTGCTCCTCGCTGAGGACTGTGGATCTACTGTTCGTGACGAAGATTGGGAGAAATGCATTTGCCGAATGTTTTCGTCTCAAGAAAGTAGAACTGCCTAGCGTGAAAAGGATTGGAGGTTATGCATTTTATCACTGTGCTTCTGAACTACGCGTAGAGCGCGTGCCAGACGATTGTGCTCTTGGTGATTTCGCGCTTGATGTGGGGCGTTCATTAAGAAGGATGGAGCCGGCACGAAAAAGGATGCGGCAACTAGCGACTACGAATCTGAACGAAGTGATCTTGAATTTTCAACTTCGTCTTTAAAGTTCAAATATTTATTTATTTCCAATACATTTACGAAGTTTCACACCTACCTTATCTACGCTCCCTGACGGTAGTACCTCCGGTTTATACGGTCACGATTTTCATTTTCAATCGTAGATATCGGAGACCTACCTCATCTACGCTCAACGCATTTACAATCGAAGATATCTTCGATTGTAAATGTATTGAAAATGGTTTATACGGTTACGATTTTCAATCGGAGACCTACCTCCGGTTTATACGGTTACGATTTATTTTCAATACTATCTTCGATTGTAAATGCGTTGAGCGTAGATCAATCGGAGACCTACCTCCGGTTTATACGGTTACGATTTTCAATCGGAGATATCGGAGACGTACGGAATTATACATTGAACGTATGCGCCTCCGAGCGGCCAAACACATCGTGATCCCAACACACGTGCTCCAGCTCATCGAGCCCCAACAGTGACTCGAGTGACTCCAGCGAATCTCCAACCTCAGGCTCAACAAACCGTACGAATTTGGAACCCCGCAGAACGAATGGCTTGTGCGACCCAACTGGCAGCCACCCACCGTACCCGATTGAACTCTGCACGCGGAGACCACCTGGGATTGACACGGTCGCAAGCGTACCACGCCTATCCCGATGAAAACAATACGCATTTACATTCCCCTCATCCACCACTCCACCCACACCACCACCCACTGTCGAAAACCGAGGTAATCCCAGACCACCCTTGACTCGCGCGTCGCGCTGACCTTGTGACATACTGCAGTGATTCCCCTCACACGACATCAGACCCCCCGCCAACTCCGTGTAAATCGCACCAGTCCTGTACACAACACCATTCAAAGCCACGGCGAAGTGGCAACCTTCGTGCGGACCACACAGCGAGTGCAACCTATCGAACAACGCTAATACATCCGACTCGCTCTCCAAAGCACCCACTTCCCGAACCACGCACGACTCAACGGCTTTTGGAATTTCACCACCGCACAGCATGTACGTCACCATGCTAGTGAGGGCTAGCCACCGCGCTTCGTACCCTTTTTGAGTCCCTTTATATATCGCTTGTCCTTCTCACAGTTACCATACTGATCGGCATGAATAATCTTCGTCGCGATAAGCCGTATATTCTGCACTTTGGTCTTGTAAATCTCATCCTCGTTTATTCCCATGCCTTCCGCGACCTCTTTTACCTCATCTTTCTTATACTGACGAGTCAAAAGGTATTCTATTGCCGTCCTTCTCGCGATTGGATCTTGGTCAGCCTTCATGCCTAATCCTTTCGAAATACAAATGCATTGCAATGCCTTTTTGAAACAGGGGCAGCAGCATGCGTAGCAGCACGCGACACCAGCTGCGCTAACACCAGCACCAGCAACAAGCGCACTCACACCCAGTATGGTCATGAGCCCGCATATGAAACCCATGAGTTTCTCTTCGATAAACGTTTCCAAATGTCGTAACAAAGTGGAATTGATGTGGGCATTGCGATATGTCTTCTTACTTAAGTCGTCAAGCCCTCTGAGGGTTGCACCCAAATCCTCATCGATAATTTTAACTGATGCATATATTCGTTTTACGGCATGTTCGCGGTTCCCAAACTTATCAATCCACGTTTGCTGATCATATCCGTGAACATATCCTTGTCTCCCAAATGTAGTCGAGTGAAAGTCATCAAATTTAGATCGTATTACCTTCTCGAAATTAAAAACAGCTTTCTCTTGCGACAAATCTTCACGAACGCTTTTTGTAGCAGCCCCCGGTTTGTGACTTTGTATATAATTTTTTTCTTCCTGTATCACTTCGCTAGCAATCTTCAAATCGAGTCCAAGCCACCAACGGCCTACACCTTTCTGATTTAGCAGAGTGGTTCCATAATTATATAGCAACCGTCGGATGGTGACTACTGGATCCGCATCGGTCTCGATTCCTTGAGTAAGTTGAGTTGGATTGGCTCGAATGTCTTCCACTTTTCTCTGTATTTTATCCCGAAGAGAAACTTGGTTACTTAAATCGATACCATATGTTTGTGTAGTACCTTCTCTCGGCATGTACCTCCATATATGATCAAGAAGTGCGTTGACTGTTTCGCGTTTTCTCCCCTGAATTTCTGCTGTGCGACTCGCCTCGAGTACTGGGAACAGCATAATTATCGTCTCGTTTAAATATGCGTCACACACAGCTGCCAACATATGTGGATTCTTTACCAGATCTTCATAATTAGCGTTTTCTGTGACTGACCTATAAAATGAAGTCATCGTCGCTTTTGTGACAGTACCAGGGTTACTCAAGGCGAGTTCCGCAGCAGGATCTCCCCCAAGAGGTTCGGGAAGCCACGTTTCTATCACTCTGAACACGCTAGGCTCCCTAAATTGTCGGAGTATTGTAACCAAATCCCCTCCCGTTGGGTTGTATTTTTTTTGAAGTGCTTTCGTTAATTTCTCCCGTTTCCGTTTGCTACCTCCATGAATCGCTACGAGGGCGTCGACATTTCCAAGTTTTTCAGGGTTAAACTTTGTATAGAACGCTGTTAGGTCTTTGCGAAATTGTGTTCGATCAGCACTCTCAGTACGAGACGAACTAGTCGTGCCACCTGTAGCTGCATGCGTCATCATCAATCCGTCTACCGCTTCCACGGCTGCCTTATTCCAGTCAGCTTCCACCGCTGCGTTAACCGTTGCCGCGCTGTCCGCATTTTCATGCCCGCGGGCCTCGGGTCGACCCCCGGCCCACACAGCCCCCGCTGCCCTCGCAGCCACAGCCAGAGCAGTTATCAGCCCCCCCCCCCCGACAAAATCTGCCTTATCTTCATTCCACTCACATGTGCACAGATACTGCATATCTTCATGCTGCGAATGATACAGTTCGCCAAAATTTTTTTTTACTAAAGGGCATTCTCCCATCGTATTCTATTACGTCCTAATGGTCAAAGCCTTAAATACTCACGGTACACCTCTTTACCAACCTGTAGTCAAATCGATGCTGCCCCTCCGAGTCCCACAACGAATGTCCCATCGTCGCTGATCTTCCCACATATATCTCCGACGTCTCCCGCTCCGTACTCTGATACATTCAATGTTACCTCACTCGGGGTTCTTCGTTGAGTCGTGCGTGCATCTAATTGTCTCCACACCTCATACCGCTTCACGTACATTTTCCCCCCGAAGACCCCCCAAACCGGTTCTCGGGGTGTAGCGATCTCCCGGTTTGCCGACCACACTGACATCGCTTGCCTCGCTGGCATCGCTGGCCTCGCTGTTAAAGGTGGTAGTGGCAGAAAACCCCCGGCCCTTTCCTTATGCACAACTTGCAAGCGACCCCCTTCTGTGTCACCGCAGGCCACAGTCGCGCCGCTGCCGCTGGCGCCGCTGCCGCTGCTGCCGCTGCCGCTGCTGCCGCTGCCGCCGCTGCCGCCGCTGCCGCTGGCGCTTGCAAAACGAGTGTCCCATCGGCGTTGATCGTCCCACATATACTTCCCACGTCAAACTTTTCGTAGTGTGGTATATTCAATCGTTTGGGATTCCTGCTTTGACCCATCGCTGAGCGTCCATCTATTTTTCTCCACACCCGACCCCGCTTCACGTACATTTTTTTCCCGAAGACCCCCCAAACCGGTTCTCCGGGTTCAACGCGTTCAACGCGTTCAACGGTCATACTCGCCGCTGCCGCCGCTGACCGCGCTGACCCGCCACCCCCTTCAACCTCTGCCGTTGCCGTCCCCGTCCCCGTCCCCGTCCCCGTCCCCGTCCCCGTCCCCGTCCCCGTCGCCGCC
>Ga0209119_1005433_pt1 | contig 10054 bp, 8 predicted proteins | sample COG_03_FD_184747 | JGI IMG/M metagenome (GOLD analysis project Ga0209119, IMG submission 184747) | Pelagic Microbial community sample from North Sea - COGITO 998_met_03 (SPAdes) (version 2) | ecosystem: Environmental > Aquatic > Marine > Neritic zone/Coastal water | place: Helgoland, sampling... | reverse complement strand
AGTGCTTTGCAAAGCTAAGCCCAGTGCAGCAAGAGGTGTTCTATCTGTGTCGGCTGGATAATTATTCACTGCGAGAAGTGTCTGAACGACGAGGCGTTTCAGTGAGTAGTACAGAGAGGTCTCTTTATAAAGGTATAGCGGCCCTCAAAGCCTCACTGGGGAGGGCCGCATAACCGTTTAGGGATTTGTCTACGCACTCAATTTGATGTGGTGCCACTGGCTAGGTCAGGCTGGTGTCTATATGCGCCGGTAGAAAAGGGTATGTAAAACATACAGTGACAATCTCAAGGGTAGCCAGACGATATTTGTTACTAGATAACTCCTGCTTTGACTTTAATAATGAATTACTCATTCTTGAGGCACACTGTTGAATACTGTTGAATACTGTTGTCGCTTTTGTTGACAGGGCTTTCACGGAACCTACGCCGGAGGAGATTCAGGATTTGGTGGATGATATTCGTATTCCGAGTGGGGCTATTGTGGCGCATCATCACTAAGTAAAGGATGGATGTTTCTATTGGGTTAGGGGGCTATTTAGTGAGTATGTCCAGCTCATTTTTGTCGAAGTCTTGCCAAAGGCTGCTAAGTAGCGCTTAAAGAAATGCTTTATATGTGTTGGTTGAAGAATTTTCACTAAAGTAGGCGGCTAAATATCCAGGGGTTCCAGCGAGAAATATCGAAATTACTCTAAACACTTATCAGATTGCTAAATAATCATTTCAGAAAGTCAGTTTTACTGCTTCTATGTATGAGTAGGCCTCTAAATTAACGTTTAGATAAGCAAAAATAACTCCATGCTTAAACATGACTAATTTTAAAGCGCACCATTTATAGAGTTAATTTACTTCACATCAAACACTATAAATTGGAGCCTATTATGGATACAACGGATACAGCCACGAACGTTTCTGGCGAGAACAGAGAAGAGATTATGGATGTCCTGCCTTTTGTCAACGGAGAGTTTTGCTCTTCTTCAACAGAGGCTTATATGTCATCAATAAATCCATCAACCGGCGAAAAGCTATGTGATGTTCCTGAGGGTTCAGTTCGTGATGTTGATTTGGCTGTATTATCGAGCAAAAGTGCGTTTGATGAAAGATCTTGGGTTGATGCTCCACCATCTCATAAGAAGATGGTTCTTCATCGATTTGGAGATCTAATAGCAGCTGAGGCGGATGTATTGGATTATTTGGACGCGTTGGAAATGGGTAAACCTATAGCTTTGGGAGCCTTCAGTGCTATTTCTGCGGCTGCATTAATGCATTTTTATGCTGAATCAATCGACAAGCTTTCAGGAACCCACTTCAACTCAGATTCCACCAGTATGGCGGTACAGAGGTTGGTTCCGCGTGGAGTTGTTGCAGCAATAACTCCATGGAATTTTCCGACCTACAACGCTACCATGAAGATCGCACCGGCCTTAGCTGCCGGCAACAGTGTAGTCCTTAAGCCATCTGAATTATCAAACCAATCATCTCTACGAATTGTCCAGCTGGGCCTAGATGCTGGGCTTCCACCTGGGGTATTGAATCTTGTGCCTGGTCTTGGTGCAACGGTCGGTCAAGCTCTGGGACTTCACATGGCGGTCGATATGATAACGTTTACGGGTTCAACAAGCGTAGGCAGGCATATGATGCAGTATTCAGGTAATTCAAATATGAAGGCAGTCATCGCCGAATGCGGGGGGAAGTCTCCTCAAATTGTCTGTGGAGACTGCACTGATCTAGATATTATTGCGGATAATATTGTCCAGTCAGTAACCATGAATCAAGGCCAAGTCTGTAGTATGGGTTCAAGGTTGTTAGTCGAAAGAAATATTGAAGCGAAATTGACTGAGAAGGTTTTGGAAAGATTTGAAAAGATAGCAACAGGTGAGGCGACTGACCCTAACACGTCCTATGGGCCGGTGGTTACTAAGCAGCAACTCAACAAGATTTTAGCCTATATTGAGTCTGGTAAAGAGGATGGTGCTGATTTGGTCTGTGGCGGCGATAAGGTTAATAATGAAAAAAATGGAAATTACATTAAACCGACAGCCTTTATTAATGTTCCTGAAACAGCAAAGATTGCCCGGGAAGAAATATTTGGTCCTGTGCTGTCTGTTATGGGCTTTAACGACACTGATGATGCGATACGACTAGCAAATTCCACTAGTTATGGTTTAGCAGCATATGTGTGGACGAATGATTCTAGAAAGGGCTTGAAGATTGCTAATAATGTAAATACGGCAGTCACTTGTTTAAACGCTGCGGCCCCTGCTGGAGAGGGTGCCGGACACGCCTTCTCAGCTGAACCCTATGGTATGTCAGGTACAGGTACAGAGGGTGGTATGGCTGGGTTAGAATCTTTTTGTCGGCGTCATTTTCTGTGGATAAATCATGGATAAAAAATCAGTTGCGCTCCAGTTGTAAGTTTGCTTCGACAGCGCTAGATTTAAAGTTTTTAGGTTGAATGCCATATTTTTTAATAAAGGCGCGAGTGAAACTTGATGGTTCACTGTAACCCACTCGCGCCGAAACCTCGGATACAGAGAGGTCTTCCATGCGTAGGAGTTCTTGAGCTCGAGAAAGCCGAATATCTCGCCAGTAAGATTGTAATGACGAACCAAAGACACTTTTAAATCCAAGGGCGAGTTTTGTTCTGTTAAGACCTACCATCTTAGCTAATGATTGTAGCGTCATTGTCTGGTCAATTGACTCATGAATTAAATCTTTCACGGTTTTAATGCAAGCTATATCCCTGGCTGTGAGGTGCAAGTCTGATACTGAATAGTCGGCAGTTGTCTCAAACGAATGCAGGAGAGAGGCTATTAGTTCGGTGGATTTTGCGCGCATAAAAGTTGTACGAGCATGGCCGTTAAATGAACAGCCCAACATATCATTTATGGCTATTAGTGAGCTTGGATTAATTCCAGAGCTAAACCATTTTGCAGTATTACTTGAGGCTGAAATCCATGAAAGATGGTCCGGAAATGCTTGCTTCGAGACGCCAAAAAAATTGTTAATACTACCCGGGCGCAAATAGAGGCAGGCACTTTTCCATGCCCCTCCATTATAGGTTTCTCGAGTTATGACGGTACTTTTAGGGTAAGAGCAGATAAAAAATGAGTTTTCGGGAGTGTCTATAAATTGCTGGCGTGGGCCAATATTTTCTTTTCCATGCCCGTTAACTCTAAACTGGATATGGATCCAGCCTCCATCCGTTATTAATTGGTTTTGAGTAGTCTCTTGGCACTCATTTGTATGATTCAGGATTAGAAATATATCGTCTCGCAATTTAACACTTTCAAGTATTCCTTTGGCCGTCCCATCACCAAAGGTGTATCGCAGGTTTTCCATGTCAGGAAATGAGTTAAGCATTACAGGTCTAGAGTTGATGAAAATAGAAGAAACTTTTTCGTGGGAAAAGAGATCCAAATAGTCGAGTGTGAATATTTTTGAGTCAGCCATTATAAGTAACCAACGAAAGGAGTTTTTGGGGTCTATGTAAAAGATAGCGGACAATATGCTTAAATTCCAACTTCATTTAATTATTGATGAATACTGCATATATTTTGGCATTATTCCTTCTAGGTTAATCTAAATTCGTTCCGCTATTTACAATGATTTTTAAGTCATATTTGAACGATTGAGCAATATTAATGAACGGCATGGTATTTGTTTTCTGATATTTGATGCTTAAATATTAATGGTAGGACAATCAATTTGATATGGGGAAAGAATATGAGAACTAAAAAGCTTGTGCCTAATAAGCTAGGCATTATTTCAGTAATTTCTATTTCAAGTATGGCTAGCATGCTGCCGGTTATCTCAGTCAATGCATCAACAGGGCTAAATGTCTTAGATGAGATAGTGGTGACAGCTCGTAAACGCGAAGAAAACGTACAGGAAGTTCCAGACGCTGTGACTGTATTTTCAGGGGCGAAATTGGAAAGTGCGGGGATAAAGACCGTCGGTGACTTCATGGTTTTAATTCCTAACCTAACATTTCAAGATGGTGCAAACTTTAGATCGGGTGCAGTGCAAATGACTATGCGCGGTGTGGGTAATGGAGAATCTGGTTGGGCGCCAGTTACTTACGTTGTTGACGGCGTTGCAGCTGGATCGATTGATGCTATTAATAGTGGAACATTACAAGACATAGAGCGCATAGAAGTTTTAAGAGGCCCTCAGAGTGCCTTGTATGGGGCGGGTGCTATCGCAGGCGCTATAAATGTGATAACTCGAAAACCTACAAATGAGATGGAGTCAAAAATAAAAATACTGCACGGTAAGGGTAACGATACCCAGGTGTCAGGAATGGTTTCTGGCCCTGTTGCTACTGATCGTTTATATTTTCGAGTAAATGGTTCTCATCGAAATTCTGACGGCCTTATTAAGAGTGCTAGTAACGGATTAGATTTGGACTTTGAAGAGCATAAGAAACTCAGTGGCAGGTTGATATATACCCCGTCCGATAGTCTTGAAATTGATTTTCGTGCTGAATATTTGGAAGAGCATAATGGTTCAACATACCAGGAAAAGATTGCTTCTACCGATATTCATCTATTGGATACATTTAATTCCGTCACGGAACCGCGCCGTCGAGCTCCAGGTGTAGATGATCGGACACTAAATAAATTTTCATTGAAGATAGACTGGGATTTCTCTTGGGGTACACTCAGCTCAATAACAGGCTATAGTGATTTAGAGCAACAAATTCAGGTCGGTATTTGTTGGGATGATCCGGATGATCCAGCGGTTGATGTTGATCCAATCACCCCTGGAAGCCAAGTCGGTTGCACCTTTGGTCCAGTAGTGGGCTCTCAAGCAGTTGCAGGTGAAACCGTCGATAATTTGTTTGATGCACTGGATAATTTTGAAACTATTACTCAGGACTTCCGAATCACTTCTCCAGGGGAGCAAAACCTACGCTGGTTATTGGGCGTTCAGGCAATGGAGAGAGAGGCGTTTAATGGTTTTGACGCCGGAATAATCGTTGCCCCAAATGATACTTTCGTTAATATATTTCCGCGATGGGATGCCAGAGATGATTCATGGTGGGGTGTTTATGCACAGTTATCGTACGATATTACCGAGAAGTTAGAGTTAACTTTGGCTGGCCGTCATGACGATAATACCTATGAAAACACACAGTATGCTGATCGTGACCAATCGTTAGTAATTCAGAATACCACTTCCGATGGTACCCTCGTTAATACTGTCCAAGAGACTAAAACGGCTTTTCAGCCTAAGGTTCAATTATCATATCAGTGGTCTGATGACTTGATGACATATTTTACATGGGCAGAAGGGTTTCGCGCTGGGTTCTTCGCCTCGGGCGCATTCACCGCGCCAGAAGCCACCACGAACTATGAAATTGGAGTAAAGGGCAGCTGGTTAAATGATCGACTTGTCACAAACGCCGCTATTTTCCATATTGATTACTCAAACCAGCAGTTTACTTCATTACTCGCTGTTCCACCTTTCCGACAATCGGTAACAATCCCAGAGACGGAAATTGATGGCGCGGAGTTCGAGTCCACGTTGAGCGTTAATGAGTATTTAACAATGGCGGTTTCCATTGGCTATGTTGATGCAAGATTGTCGACTACTGGTGTGCAGTCTCCTTATACATCTCGGTGGACGTCGACATTCCAAGCGGACTACTTTTATCCGCTAAATGATTTATGGAATCTCAATATACATGGTGACTATAGGTACCATAGTTCTTTGTTCTTACAAAGAAATGAGGATCCTATCTCTATGGTTCCCTCTAAAGATTTTTTGAATATTCGTGTTAGCTTAACAAATGCTAACTGGGTCTTGGGTGTTTTTGCTAAAAACGTCTTTGACACACGTGAGGCTATTAGAACACTTGCTGCAGTTGGTCCATTTGGCGAGATTATTCGTGGTCAGAATAAGCCTCGCAGCTATGGTGTTGAGTTGCAATATACTTTTTAAGTAATAGTTATTAAATAAAAGGAGTAAATATGAACGTTGAAAATAATTCTAAAAGTATGTGTGTGCTGACACCGGTTAACTTTGTAATATGTGGGGAGTTGACGATTGATGCGCCTGTAGAAGCTGTTTGGCCCAGAGCACTTGAGTATACATCGTGGCAACACTTTACACATGTGGAGAGCATCTCCGGAAAGGCCAGCGAGGAAGGTGAAGTTGTCCTTCTGCGTAAGGTAGAAAAAGGGCTGGAAGAGTTCCCGCCCTACTATGCTAAAACGCTTAAGTTAGTAAATAAAAAACAGATAGTCTGGAAGACGTTTCCAAAGGAAGGCGAGGATTTTAGTGACTTCACAGGGATAATTGATTTTAGATTTCGACCTGTAAACGGGAATACCAACTTCTCTTATAGTATCTATTACGAATTTCGTATTCAGGAAAATGACGATAAAAAAGTACAAGAGTATGAACGCGATATGAAGGCTAATTTTGAAGCGCTAATTGCTGACACTATGCCTAGATTAAAGCACCTTGTCGAAAGCGAAGGCTAGTTTGATAATATTTCTAATCGATTAATTTGTTTGCTCTCGAATGCTCATTAGTCTTGTTTGGAATTGTATTCAAAACAAGGCTTCTGGGCAGTTTATTAACAAACTGTAAAAGAATTGTTAGGTATACATAAAAATCTGTCTATTTCTATTTTAAGGCTAATCTTACAGTGGATTTTAATTTGTATGCTATTTGGCTATTTCTAAAAGTGATTTGTAAATGACTATAATTCTAGAAAATGTACAAATTTTTGATGGTGTTAACGAAAAGATTACTTGCCCCTCCTCAGTTGTTATTGTTGATTCCCGTATTGAATCGATCTCCTTAAATAAAGAAGTAGTTAAGCATAGTGAGGCGGTTAGGATTAATTGTGGGGGTAAGTTTTTGATGCCCGGTCTTATCGACGCACATATTCATGCCTATGCGCCGACGTTTAGCTTCTATAACAATGACAGAATGCCATCGGCGCTTTTAGCCAATCATGCGGCGGCGGTTCTCGAGGGTATGTTACTCCGGGGTTTTACCACGGTTCGAGACGCAGGTGGTGGCGATATTGGATTGGCGCAGGCCATTGAGCAGGGTTTAATACAGGGTCCACGTTTTTTCTATTCAGGCAAGGCCCTTTCCCAGACGGGAGGCCATGGCGATATGCGGCCGAGCGATCAGATGGAGCCCTGTGGCTGCGGTGGGTATTCGGGCTCTGTTTCTATGGTTGCGGATGGTGTTGATTCGGTGCGCACTGCGGTGCGAGAAGAACTCCGCAAAGGTGCCCATCAAATTAAACTATTCGTCTCAGGCGGTGTATCTTCCCCAAATGATCCCATTTGGATGAATCAGTTTACTGAGGAAGAAATTCGCGCCGCAGTTTACGAAGCTGCAACGAGACGAACCTATGTTATGGCACATTGCCATACCGATGAAGCCGCTAAACGCTGTGTTGAATACGGTGTTCGTAGTATTGAGCACGGAACCGAGATAAGCCCGGCAACCGCTAAATTAATGGCTGAGCATGACGTGTTTATGGTGCCTACCTTGTCAGTGGTCAGCATAGTTACGGCACATGGTGCTGAGCTGGGCATGCCATCTAGCAGTATTAGCAAGATAGCAGGTCTATACGAGCAGATGCTGCAGTCAATTGAGACCTGTGTAGACGCAGGCGTCAAAATTGGTCTTGGCAGTGACATCCTTAGTCATGATTTTCACCCACTGCAGGGCGGCGAGTTGGCCCTTAGGGGCGCAGTAAGCTCGCCTATTGATGTATTGAGATCTGCCACATCGGTTAACGCGGAGTTAGTGCAGAAGGCCGGCGAGTTGGGTTGTATTGCGCCTGGTGCCTGTGCAGATATTTTGGTTTTAGATTTTGATCCACTTTTGGATCTATCACCCTTTAAAGACCCCGGTAAAAATATTCCATTGATTATGCTTGATGGGAAAATTATTAAGAATGAATTATCGCTATCAGGAGATGCCAGTGAAGTCCCTTTATCCAGAGATTGAACCCTTTAATGTATTGCGGCTAAAAGTCGATGAAGTTCATGAGCTATACGTTGAAGAATCGGGCAACCCCAATGGCATACCGGTTATTTTCTTGCACGGCGGCCCCGGGTTTGGCTGTACCGCCAATGACCGTCGTTACTTCGACCCTCAACGCTACCGTATCGTTATATGGGATCAGCGAGGTGCGGGTCGGTCTACCCCTGTAGGTTGCGTTGTCAATAATACAGCTCAGCACCTTGTTGCGGATATTGAGTGCATTCGACAAACCCTTGGCATTGATCAGTGGCTGGTTTTCGGAGGGTCTTGGGGAACTATGCTGGGGCTGCTCTATTCTCAGTCGCACCCGCAAAGAGTGACCGGGATAATTCTGCGGGGGACTTATTTGGGTCGGCAGTTTGATATGGACTGGTATCCCTTCCCAAAAGATGGCAATGGGGTCAATCGTTTTTTCCCAAAAGAGTGGGAGGATTTTTTGGCGGCTATTCCAGAGTCAGAGCATGGGGATTTAGCGGCTGCTTATTATCAAAGGATACAGGGTGAAGATAGCGCGGAAAAAGACAGAGCTGCAAGAGCTTTTATCACTTGGGTTAGTGGTGTCGCGACTTATTTACTTCCAAAAGATCCTGAAAATCCAGGATTTGATATCGAAGTGGTTTTATCAAATGGCGCGGCGTCAATTTGTGCGCATTATCTACGACATCAATTCTTTCTTGATGAAGGCCAAATATTAACAGATGTACAGCTGCTACCTTCTGTGCCTATTAAATTTATTCATGGTCGTGGTGATATGAATTGCCTGCTGGGCGCGGTTTGGGAGCTTCACAAGGCCATTCCACAGTCGGAGTTAATTGTTGCTGAGGCGACCGGGCATTATATAGGCGAGCAGGGAATGATTGATGCTCTGATAGCAGCAACGGATCAGATGGCAGATCATTTAAAATAATTGTTAGTGATTTTCATTAATGGATGGGGTGATTTTGCGAAATCACTTTGAATCTAGGCCACTTTAGATCGATAGCAAGTACTCTAATAGATTCCTGGGAGGATTCATCCTAAGCCTTGGCTGTAAGCTAGGGGCGCTAAAGCAGCCGCTCTTGCCACTCATGCCATCCGTCAATGCTTTGATAGCATCCCCCAATCAACCCGCACTAGTCTCCGTATATCAATCGACCCGCTGGACCTACCTAGACAAACTCAGATGGATCGCTTGCGGTGGGACTGTTGGTCCGGCTGTTGAGCACCTGGAGGTCAAGATTATTGATGAGCAGGGCGCCACAGTGCCTATTGGTGATAAAGGTGATATTGGCATTATGGATGCTGAGGGTTATACCCAGGTGGTCGGTCGTATCAAAGATATGATTATCCGTGGTGGCGAGAATATCTATCCTCGGGAAGTGGAGGAGTTTCTGTATACCCATCCGGATATTAAAGAGGTGGCTGTGTTTGGTATTCCTGACGAAAAATATGGTGAGCAGGTCTGTGCCTGGATTCAACCTCAGGATGGTGCGGCCTTAACCGCTGAAGAGGTAAAAGCTTTCTGTAAAGGTAAAATTTCCCACTTCAAAATCCCCCATTTGATTGAACTAGTCGAGAGTTATCCGATGACGGTGACCGGCAAGATTCAGAAGTTTAAGATGCGTGACTTGATGGTTGAGAGGCGTAGGACTGTAAATTGCGTGGCGGTTTAGCCTTGCAAGGTGCATTGAGTTGCATCACCATAACCCGCTTATCAATGATGAGATTAGAACTGTGGATCAGGTATTAACTCTTTATACGGGCGCTAATTGCCATCTCTGTGAGCAGGCTAAGGCGCTGCTCTATCCTTTATTATCTGAACGAGGCATGCGGTTGGTGGAGGTTGATATCCATCAGGATGGCGAGTTAAAGGAAAAGTACGGGATTCGTATTCCGGTTGTGTTGCTGCCCAATGGTGATGAGAAGGGCTGGCCTTTTACTGCTGCGCAGATTGGGCGGATGTTGGATGGGGTTGGTTAAGGGTAGTGGGGTATGGCTGTAAGCTGGAGGAGGTCCTTCGGCTTCGCTCAGGATGAAGGTGGGTTCGCTCAGGATAA
>Ga0209119_1005426_pt1 | contig 10058 bp, 8 predicted proteins | sample COG_03_FD_184747 | JGI IMG/M metagenome (GOLD analysis project Ga0209119, IMG submission 184747) | Pelagic Microbial community sample from North Sea - COGITO 998_met_03 (SPAdes) (version 2) | ecosystem: Environmental > Aquatic > Marine > Neritic zone/Coastal water | place: Helgoland, sampling... | reverse complement strand
CTGCAGCGGCTTATTTGTTTTTATCTGCCTTAACGGGATTGGGTTACATTAAACGTAAACAACACTAACGTATGGCATCAATAACAATACTTGGCGTAAGTATTTGCGGCAGCACTACTGCCGTTTTGCCAGGTGCATAATAAACATATAACGGCACGCCGTTACGAGAAAAAGTAGCTAGATACTCGGTAATTACCGGATCGCTATTAGTCCAATCACCTTTTAAATAGGTAATGGACTGCGCTGCAAAAGCGTTCTTCACTTTATTCGTTCCTAATGCAATTCGCTCATTGACCTTACAAGTAATACACCAGTCGGCCGTCATATTAACAAACACCGCTTCGCCATTATCTAACGCTTGTTGTAAGCGCTCTGGCGTGTATTCCTGTGCGTCACTTTCTACCGTTGCAATATCAGTTAAGACGATATCATTACGCTCTACACTCGCCGCATACAGTGCCAGTATAATTGCAGCCACTAAAATAAACGCAGCAACAGCACGACTCATAAAAGCATCATCACGGAATTGAGTTTGTCGCCAAATCCAAAGTGCTAGTGCCACTAATACCAGCCCCACTAACATTAAGGCAACTGCATCACCGCCCGTCTGACGCGAGAACACCCAGAGCAACCAAATAACGGTGAGGTAAATAGGAAAGGCCAAAAACTCTTTTAACCGCACCATCCAATTTCCCGGCTTAGGCAAGGCGTTAGCTAAGAACGGTATAAAGGCGATAAGCAAAAACGGCAAGGCTAAACCTAAACCCATAGCGGCAAAAATCAGTAACGCAACGACTGCCGATTGACCCAGCGCAAAGCCCATTGCCGTTCCCATAAAAGGTGCCGTGCAAGGGGTAGCAACCACAGTAGCTAATACGCCAGTAAAAAATGAACCGCGCCAATCACTGCTTGAACGTTCTTTATTGCCCAGCCCTGAACCTAAGTTTTGCAGTGATGAGCCTAATTCAATAAAGCCCGATAACGATAAACCTAAGACAAATAATAGATACACTAAAAACGCGATAAACCAAGGCGATTGAAGTTGAAATCCCCAGCCAATTTGTTCTCCCGCAAATCGCAGAGCAATCAGTAAACCTGCAATGAATAAGAAACTTAAAATAACACCGGCAGTATAAGCAATACCATGCCGTCTTCGCTCTGTTGAATTATGATTACCGCTTTCAACTAAACTCACAATTTTTAATGACAGCACAGGAAAAACACAAGGCATGGCATTAAGAATTAAACCGCCCACTACAGCTAATAAAAGCGCATATAGAATACTACTAATAGGTGCTGAGGTTTCTGCAGAGGGTATGTTAGATGAGATTGATGCGGCCGTCACTTTTGCGTCATTAACCAGCGAGTTATCAGTAATCGCCAGCGCTGCTTTTTTGCGGGCAGTAAATTCTATTGCCTGAGCTTGCCCCTCTTCTGCCGCTGTTACTAATAAAACAGACAGTAACTCCGGCGCCTCTTCTAAGTAGTAATCTTTTTTGGCAGATATATGCAGTTGATCGTTAATTATTTTAATAGTTGGCTTATCAAAATTATCAACAATACCGGCACTACCAATAAACACTTGCGGTAGGCGCTCAAACGCTGGCAACTCATTTAATGCAACCGCAATATCTACCTGCTCACCCACAGCATAAGCAGCGTTATTGGTATAAATTAAACGAGGGATTTTACTGCGGGCTTCTTCAAATAATGGATGGCTCGTGGTCTCTTGAATGTTATCCAGCTTTCGATCTCGCAAAGGTAAGACTACTGTCAGTTCAGCTTTTCCAGGAATACAGACATCTTTGCAAATTAACCATTTTGCCGTTGCTGATAATGCTATCTCACCCTGGCTATTAATAGCGCCAGAAGAAATAGAAGCTGGTACAGAGATAGAGACCGGCAACCAAGTTTCACCGTGATAACCAAAATTGACCGCTCCCTGATAATCAATGCGTTCAGGCACTGGCCACTCTAAATTCCCTGCCCTAAATTGCTCAGGCAACTGCCAAATAACACGAGTAGGTAAACCTGTATCGCCAGGATTTCTCCAATAAGTGTGCCAGCCTTCATCAGGCAATAATCTTAGTGCTAATTGCGCAGTCTCACCAGCAATAAGGTAGCCCTGCTCACTCACTAAGCCGACCTTTATATGTGCTGCTGCTTTCTGCTCACCAAACACCGGCGAGCTTGCCAATACCGGCTTTGAGGCTATGGAAAGCATCATGCAAAATACGACAAACGCAGCTATCAAGCTGCGCTGTGGCGATAATAAGACCTTAACGGTCAAAAGGGCTTGCAACATAGTCGACACTCAAAAATGAAGGTAATGGTTCATGGTAAAGAGATTATCAAATACTAAGTTAATTCAGTACTTTGGGCTGTGAGTTTGATTCAATTTGGCATAAATGACCAACTTTGATGGCTTTCTAATAAGCAAAAGCACCATTCAAGAAGCCAAAAATGGCACCAAAAGCAAAACGGTTACATATTAACCACTCTTATATTTGAATGCGCACTTGATTTTACCCTACTACGCCCCAATATTTAGCATAGATAACGGTGAAGTATTTCTTACGATACACACCGCAAAACAGATCGTTACCAACCACCACTTCAACGATCTTTTTCGGCAAAATGTTAGCGCAATTATCATTATTAGCGTTGCGTTTGCAGGGGTATTGAGTATGATATTACCGTATTAGCGCAGCTTGTAAATGAGCACGCAAAACCGTTTTATATTTTCACTAGATTGAATAGACCAACACTTAGGAGTATTCACCATGCAGGATAAACTTTTTAGCACACAGGCCGCCGGTTCGCGTTCTGTTTTAGAAACCAATAAGGTACTTCGCAATACCTATATGCTGCTTTCAATCACGTTAATGTTTAGCGCTATCGCTGCGGCATCAACCATGGCAATGGGCATTGGTCGCGGCACATCACTAATGATGTCATTAGGCGCCTTAGGTTTAATCTTCTTCGCCCTACCCCGCACACAAAATTCAGCGTCAGGTATTTGGGTTGTTTTTGCCTTTACCGGCCTTATCGGTGGTTCACTAGGCCCAATGCTTAATCACTATATGGCTATGGCCAACGGTGGCTCATTAATTATGCAAGCCTTAGGCGGCACAGCATTAGTGTTCTTTGGCCTATCAGGCTACGTGCTTACCACTAAGAAAGACTTCTCATTTATGGGTGGCTTTTTAATGGTCGGCTTGCTGGTTGCGATTGTCGGAATGATTGCAAATATCTTTCTACAGATTCCAGCCATGTCACTGGCTATCTCGGCAGGTATCGTATTGGTGATGTCTGGCTTCATTTTGTTTGATACTAGCCGTATTATTAACGGCGGCGAAACTAACTATATTCGCGCTACTGTTTCATTGTATTTAAACATCGTTAATTTATTCACTTCTATATTGCACCTTTTGGGCGCTATGGATGATTAAGCAATAATTAAATCAGTCCTTTTTATAGACTGATATTAGAAAGCCCTGCTCTTGCGGGGCTTTTTTTTGGCTAAAATACCTTGAGAAAATAATGCAATACGGATGCTTTAACGCATAATAGCCTGAAATCTAGAAAGTAATTGGAGCTTATGAGTAATACTAACGAACATGCTTTCGCGCAATTTATTCGTACTATCGGCAAAGGGAAAACCGGCCGACGCTCACTGACGCTGCAAGAAGCGCAAACAGCGATGCAAATGATTTTGGCTAATGACGTTGAGCCACTTCAACTTGGCGCGTTTTTAATGGTATTACGAGTAAAAGAAGAATCGGCCGAAGAAATTGCTGGCTTTGTTCTCGCCTGTAGAGAATATATTAATAAAGATAAACCGGTGATGATAAAGCCAGATTTAGACTGGTCTTCTTATGCTGGCAAAAAACGGCAGCCGCCGTGGTTTTTATTATCGGCCCTACTGCTCGCTCAATCCGGCTATCGCGTATTTATGCACGGTGCCAGTGGCCATACACCAAACCGCCTTTATAGCGAAGAAGTGCTTAAGCAGCTTGGTATTAGCACTGCCACTAATTGGCAGCAATGCGAGCAACAGCTTAACGCTCATAACTTTAGTTTTATGCCTATTAAAAGCCTCTGTAAGCCCCTGCATGACATTATTGAGCTGCGTCCATTATTGGGTTTGCGCTCACCCGTGCATACGCTGACAAGGTTGTTAAACCCGCTGGAGTCAGACACCACCTTACAAAGTGTTTTCCACCCTTCATACACCGATACTCATCATCATGCTGCACAACTGCTTATGCAAAAAAATGCTGCAGTATTTAAAGGTGAAGGTGGCGAAGTGGAATATCGACCACAGGCCGACATTACGATTAAAGGCTTATCTAACGGTGAGAGTGAGCTCTATACAATTCCGCGCCAAGCTGAAGCACCTGACGAAACCGATGTTAGCAGTCAACTATTGTTAAATTTATGGCAGGAAACGAAGTGTGATAGCCATGGATTAAAAGCCGTATTAGGCACTGCCGCTATTGCGTTAAAAACCATGGGAGTAGAAAAAAATATATCGCAAGCCCAGCAATTGGCTCAGCAACTGTGGGACAAGCGAAAAGAATCGTTAGTTTAATTAAGCGTCGTCATAACCATTGGGATTAGCTGACTGCCATCGCCAACCATCCGCCGTCATCTCTTCAATACCCAACTCAGCTTGCCAGTTCAGCTCAGCTTTTGCTAGTGAAGCATCGGCATAGCAAATAGCCGCATCACCAGGGCGTCGGTCCACCAGCTTGTAAGGAATCTCACAACTTGAAGCTTTTTCAAACGCTTTAACCATATCCAATACTGAATACCCAATACCGGTACCGAGGTTATATGGAACGATGCCAGGAGCACTTTTTAGCTTTTCAAGTGCACATAAATGGCCTTTGGCTAAATCCACAACATGAATATAATCACGAACACCGGTGCCGTCATGGGTTGGATAATCACTCCCGTAAACGGAGAGCGCTGCTAATTTTTTTACTGCGACTTGCGCAACATAGGGCATTAAATTATTGGGAATATCTTTAGGATCTTCGCCTATCAAGCCACTACTGTGTGCGCCAGCAGGATTAAAATAGCGCAATAAAATAGCATTCCAGCGCGAATCGGATGCGCCTAAATCACGCAGCATCTCTTCAATAAATAATTTACTTCGACCGTAGGGGTTAACTGCTGATAATGGAAAGCTCTCGGTAATCGGAACACTCGCCGGCTCACCATAAACGGTTGCCGATGAGCTAAAAACTAAATTGTATAAATCGTGACGCTGCATGGTTTCAAGTAATACCTGAGTACCATAAATATTATTATCATAATATTTGAGTGGCTGCGCTACCGATTCACCCACCGCTTTTAAACCCGCAAAATGAATGACTGCTGAAAAAGTATGTTCAGCAAATACCGCTTCCATTTTATCTCGATCACGAATATCGATAGGGTAAAGCGTAATGCTTTTTTGAGTGATCGACTCTACACGCTTAAGCGCCTCGGTATTGCTATTGGATAAATTATCAACAACGACAACATCGTAACCAGCTTCTAATAACTCAATGCATGTGTGGCTACCAATATAGCCCGCACCACCTGTCACTAAAATCTTATTCATAAATCCCTAATCCTAATGTCTTTTTATTCAAACATATTAAATTCAAACATATTTTATTCAAACATATCATTCAAACATACCTATCTACTTAGCATAGATCATATAGTACTGAACTGTCGTAAAACATACTTAAAGACAGTTTTTTACCGTTCTTTTACCTCTGCGGCAACCTTTATTCTTCTCGTCGTCCTGATTAGCCTTTAGAATCACCCTTGAATTAATTATGCAATAGAATCACATATAATTTATCATACCGCCTTAATCTAATGATCTTCAAATAAGCATAATACAGCAGCCGCTGCTAGCAATTCCATTACGGTAATACGAAACCAAACACATGACTCAAGAAAAACTGTCGATACCTTCAATTAACTATGCCCCCGAGCAATACGAGCAACTACTGGATGAAAAAGCCCAGCGCATAACGAAATTATTAGCGGCATATAATCCACCGACGCCAGCACTTTTTTCATCGCCGAAAAAGCACTTTCGGATGCGTGCTGAATTTCGTATTTGGCATGACAGACAAGGCGAAAATAATCATTGTTTTTATGTGATGTTTGAGCCCGATGAGCCTAGCGTGCCAGTAAGGGTCGATCACTACCCTATCGGTAGTTTATCGATTACCGCGCTTATGCCAAAATTACTTGAAACAATTAATCAATCCAACACGCTCAAGCATAAACTCTTTCAAGTGGAGTTTTTAACCACCACAGGCGGCGAAGTACTTATCAGCTTAATTTATCATCGACAGTTAGATGAACTTTGGGAGGTTGAAGCGCGGCAATTAGAACAGCAATTCAATATTTTTGTGATAGGCCGTGCGAGAAAACAGCGTCTGGTTATTTCTCGTGACTATGTGGTTGAGACACTGCCTATCGTGACTGAAACACAGCCTGAAAAATCACAAGTGTTTAGCTATCACCAACAAGAAAACAGTTTTACTCAGCCTAATGCGGCTATTAATTGCAAAATGATTGAATGGGTTTTAGCGCAGTTCTCAGATAATAATAAGCAAGATTTGTTAGAGCTTTACTGTGGCAATGGTAACTTTACAATTCCGCTATCTCGACAATTTAATAAGGTGTTAGCAACAGAAATATCTAAATCTAGCATACGACTCGCTAAGCAAAACTGTTTAATTAATGATGTCGAAAATATTGAATTTATTCGCCTAAGCAGTGATGAAACCGCATCGGCCTTAAAGCATGAGCGCGAGTTTAGACGATTGAAACATATTGATATCGATAGCTATAATTTTTCGACGGTATTGGTTGACCCGCCTCGTGCAGGACTCGATGAAAATACGCTTAAATTAGTGGCAGGGTTCGATACGATTATTTATATTTCTTGTAACCCGAATACGCTGGCAGAAAATCTGAGCACACTAAGCAATACGCATAGCGTTAAAGAGTTTGCACTATTCGATCAGTTCCCTTACACCAACCACTGTGAATGCGGCATGATATTACAACGCCTTCCACTCAATGAGGATAACCCGAATGTCTAATGAACAATTAACAGATTCCGAAATCAATGAACAAGCAACACAGCTTGCTCACTGGGAACTCCAGGGCGAAATGCTTTATCGGCAATTTTTCTTTAAAGACTTTATTGCCGCATTTGAATTTATGACCAAGGTGGCAGCATTAGCTGAGCAAGCGAATCATCATCCTAACTGGAGTAATGTTTACAATAAGGTCGATATTGCCTTAACGACTCATGAATTCAATAGTGTTAGCCAAAGAGATTTTGATTTGGCAAAAAAAATTGATCAACTATAAATCCATCTATCGTCAATCTATTAATAGTCGGCTTATACAATAAGCGCCTGCATCATCTGCTCTACCACATCACGCTTATCATCCAGCAACTGAATTTCATATTTATAAAGATTAAGCTCACTGAATACAGCCTGATCAACAACGGCATCTAAAAACCGAACAGGCTCACCCGTGGCTAATACGATGTCAGCTAATAGACGTGCTGCATTAACGGCTGCCACTTCTAACTGCATATCTTTAGCTAAATCATATTCATCGATATAACTAATCGTGGCCATAATCGACTCAGGTAAATGCCAAGAGCGAGCGAGCTTAAGGCCAGTTGTCTTTTGATGTTTTTCGATTAACCGCAGTAAATCATCGCGCGTAGGCAATAATTTTTGGTCGCCTAATAACTCGTTAATAGCATGCAACACAACAGGCTTGCCGATTTGATGAAGCAAGGCATTCAGAAAAACAACCTCGGAATTAAGATGACAAAGGCGGGCAATCTCTCGCCCCCATAAAGCACATAGCAATGAATGCTGCCATAAATAAGTAGTTATCTCGCGTGTTGACGCATTCGATTTAAAAGCGCTTTGACCAACAGTCATGGTCAAAACCATTTGCGCTATATTTTTCATACCCAATTTAGCAATGGCTTGTTGCAAGGTTTGTGTTTTACCGTAGCTGCTAAACGCCGCCGAATTAGCGACCTTCATAATATAACTGGTCAGCGATAAGTCATTCTCGATTAGCCCTGCTAAGCCATACGCATCTGAATCTTTATCTTCCGTCAGCGCTAGCACCTGGACACCCACAGCAGGAAGCACCGGTAACTCAATAGCACCGCTTGCAATATGCGTTTTCAATTGTTGTTCAAGGATAACCATCATTAACCTCACAGGATAAATTATGAGATTAATATTGTAGTTGATAAAAGCATGCCTAATAGCTTGCTAAGGCGCTACAAAAGTAAAATTAATTGACTAGGCGCTTATTTTATCAATTAAAAAAACTAACAAGGGAATGAAAAGCAAAAAAACAGAATAGATGGTGAGGAAATAGATACGTTTTAGCGGTCTAGATATGACCTAGATAGATATTATACGCCACCTATACAGGTAGCACATTCAGCTGCAATCAATGTGCCGACATGGCTGCGGCGATAAGGTCTAGGTTGCTGATCATCAGCAGACATAGCGCGATACATTTTATTTTCTAGCGCTATCACTTTTCTCTCATGCTGGTAAGGATACATGGTACCGCTCATACCACCACTTCGAATAAACTCACTTGTCTCTGTGAGCGTCAGCTTAGCATGGAGCAGTTCATGCAATAATGCATCAACAGGGCTCGCTGTACAGTGTCCCGCGTCTACCTCACAAGCTTCATGCGATTTCAAAATCGCAGCTGCTCGCGTATCAAAATAAATTCTTACCGAGTTCACGTCAAAGTTGGTTCCTCTGACATCAGAGCGAAACTCTCCCGCCCTATGATGCAAAGTCCAAGGCTGCTTGCGAACACTCATTAATAATTCATAAGCTTGAGGACGTGCAGCAATATACTGAGCCATCTCATCAATATCGTCACCAAGATAACCAGGATCTCGTTTATTTTTAATCCACTTTTTCCCTAACAATTTGAGTACGGTTTGATATTTTTCAGGAGAAAAATCGTCGGCAACTGCCATATCGGAATGCTCATGAGCATCACTATGGGCTTCGTGTAAATCTAACGCTAAGCCATTGCTCTTTTCATTAAAATAATCAGTTGTCGGTGAGAATAAGCCTAACGGTCGAACAATTGTTGAGGCATTAACATGACTGGCTGCAAAGAGTGTTTGTCCACTAACCGCAGCGCTATTTAAGCTGAAGTCTGACGCCATAACCGAGCTGTTATGCAATAAAAACGAGCTTGCCGCTAAACGTATAGAGGCAAGTACAACACGCTGTCGTCGATCATGCTCAACCTTATGAGCAACTTTACGGCGATCTTCTAATAAGTACCAACCCGACTGGTTCGCAACCCGTTCTAGATGAGCAAAGGCTTCAGGGTTATTGAGACTAAAGGCAGCATGATAAATCATCGTCTGCTGGCCTTCGACAAGACAAAGCTTTACCGCATTCTCTCTACGATAAAACATCATATCCGAAGTAAAGAAAGCGATATTCATATCCATCAAGGCATCAAACTGAGGTGAACGCAGTAAACGTCGCGCCGCATCTGTTAATGAGCAACTTACTCTGCAGGTATTCACCTGAGCATTCAGCCATGCAGACATGATGGCAATAAATTGACTTATCAAACCTGTGGCTTTAGCTATGTAAGAGACTGATTTAGATCGCATTTTACCTTCTAACTCGATTTATTATTAATTCAACAAAAGCTTATGGATCAAAACTAGCATTGATCATAAAAAACACTTTTATTGTTGATTTCTTAAAGAATAGTCTAAAAAAGTGGTAATACAACCAATTTTCAGCATTTCTTATAGCGCTTTGCAAACCTAGGTCACAAAAACCAAAAAACCAGCATAAGCTGGTTTTTTGGGACGAACATTTAAGCAGAGTGCTATCTTTTCAGCTCTACATGCACTCGGCGATTGTATGCACGATTTTCATCAGAGTCATTAAGTCGAGCAGGAAGCGATTCGCCAAAGGCATGTATTTCAAACATCT
>Ga0209119_1005413_pt1 | contig 10076 bp, 8 predicted proteins | sample COG_03_FD_184747 | JGI IMG/M metagenome (GOLD analysis project Ga0209119, IMG submission 184747) | Pelagic Microbial community sample from North Sea - COGITO 998_met_03 (SPAdes) (version 2) | ecosystem: Environmental > Aquatic > Marine > Neritic zone/Coastal water | place: Helgoland, sampling... | reverse complement strand
ATAAATTTAAATAATAAATTATATATTTTTTTTAATTTTGAATATAACAATTCTTAATGTCATTTTGAATATCTCTTTTTGGCTTGGTTGTTTATCACTTTTTTCAAGATTATCAAATGGTAACATTGGTCTTATATTCGTCCAATGGTTACATTTAGTTTCAATAATATCATCAAAACTACTGATATTAAACTTAGATAATGGATAGAAATGATCCAAATGGATATCATTTTTATGTAGCTTATCTAATCGCATATTAAATTGAATCCATTCAGAAAACAATTTAGGACTAATACCAATAGTTTTTGCTGTTATATTAGTTTTAGATATGTTAGTTATTGTTAAATAACTATATAATCTTGATCTTATATTACATAATAATTTATATTGTATATTATTATGATATTTATGATGATGATATTCTTGCTTATTAATATTAATTGACTCTTTATTATTTTCTTGATATTTTTTCTGATAAATAGAAATTAACTCTTTATTATTTTCATAATAGTTTTTCTTATAAATAGCAATTGACTCTTTATTATTCTCACGATAGTTTTTATCATCTTGTTTTTTCTTCTCTTTATGATTTTCATAATAATATTTAACATAAATACAAACACATACTTTACAGATAGTATTGTGACTATCTTTTTTGTGTTTATCTAAGCTGAATTCTTTAATTTTTTTAATCTTATTACACCTATTACAGCTCTTTTCTTTAACTACAATATAATTATCTTTAATATTTAATTTACGATTATCTGATTCTACTTTTCTACAGGGCTTACAAGCACTTTTATGGCCATCTTTACTTGCTTTGTGTTTATGATATTCAGTTAATTCCTTACTTTCTTTACATTTAGAACATATTTTTACCATCTTTATTATATATAATTATGTCTTTAATATAAATAAAAACACATAATCAATTTTAATTAATTTTTGTATTATAAATATATTTTGTATTAATATAAATTAATATATAATTATAATACAAAAAAATGGGAGGAAGTAATTCAAAAGAAATTTCAAAACAAGATTGGGATAACTATATGTTATATACAGGCCCAGAAAGTCTATTAAAGAATTATACTCGTGAGCAATACAATAAACTCAGTTGGCAAGTAAATAGTTATGAACATAATGCTTCAAGAAATGATTTATATAATGAACATTCTAAAAGACAAGATGAATTAAGACCTTTAGAAGATGAAATAAATAAAATTAAAAAGAAAATTAGCGGTGGGCAAAAAATAGCAGAAGGTGGAAAACCAAAAAGAAAATCAGCACCAAAAAAGAAAGCTACTAAAAAGAAAACAGCACCAAAAAAGAAAGCTACTAAAAAGAAATAATTAATTAATTCTGATTATAACATACGTCAAACACCATGTAAAATAATGATATTAAGCCACCATTAAGGACGATTCCAGAATCGGTTATTGTATCAATTTTAGCATCATATGCTGCTGGATATAATTCTCTAACTATATGTAATTGAAAACAATCTGTTGAAAATAAGATATATATCATAAAGATGAATAGTCCAGTAACTCCATTAAATTTTTTTAAAAATTTAATTAGAACAGATGTTAAATCATCAGGTGGCGAGTCATCATCATTATATTCTTCTAATTTTTTTAATGCTTTATCAGGATTTTTTTTAACTGGTCTAATAGGTTCATAGTCCTGGTCTTTTGATTTATTTCTTTTACTTGGCATTATTATATTTATTATTATAACTTATAATATTATCTAACTATAATGTATATTATTATTATATATATTAAATTATATTTTTATATTAACTAATAAATATTTTTTCACTCGGATAATTCTTAAATGTAAATAGATTTACATTATTATTTACAAAAAATGCCGAAAATATATATTGACTTTTTATTGGATTATGAATATCACCAGCCAAAATAATTAAATACATATCTAAATTCTGTTTAGATATAATTAATTTATCTTTATCACAGAAATCAGCAGATGAATCTTCTTTACATGGTAATAAAATATTTGGAAATTCAAAATCATCTTTAATAAAATTATCTTTTTCTTTAATAATAAATAATTTTTTAGAAATATTATGTAATTCTGAAATCAATTCTTTTTTAGTCATTAGTTTAAATTTAGTTAAATATATTTTATCAAATTGAAATTTATTATTATCAATCTCGTCCAATATAGATTTTTTTAAATCTTTATGATTACTAATATTTTTATTTAAATAAAATATTATAATTCTATGTATATCATTATAAGATATACATAAATCATCCTTATAATCTATACTTTTTTTTGTTAGATTACTAAAATATTTATCCATTACATTAAATATTTTATTATCACTTGTTTTAAAATATTTAGTTAATAATTCATTAGTTTTTAAATTATTTATACTATTTTTAATTATACTTCTTAATTTAATATTTTGATATGTGCTAAATTCTTTTTGAAATTGTAATAAAATTAATGGATAGATATAAGTATTATATAAACTTTTATTTTTCTTTATAATTCTAATATCTTTAATATCTTTTTTATTATTAATAATTAATCCATTAATATATTGTGGATGATATAGAATATTTTTAATATATAATGAATTTAAATCATCAGAAGTATGTTTATTATTTAAATTAAAAATTCTTATTAATATTGCTTTTAAATCATCTTTAACACTGAATATACTTTGTTTAATAGATGATATATTTGTTTTAATTATATTTAATGATATGTCTGTTGTTATTGATGGATTTATATAAAAATATAAATCATTACAAATAATTCCTATAATTTTTTTTTCAAATAGAATAAATTTAGATATTCTTAAAAACTTATATTTATATTCTGAAATAATATCAAAATTAAATGAATTTACCGAATCTTTATTATACATTTTTATATCATATAATAACATTTTATTAGTTTCAGAATCAAAAATATTTTCAGTTTCTAATAAATTATAAATAAAAATATTATAATTTTTAATAAAATCAAATATTATTTTTATATTTATTTGAATAGATTTCAAGTCTAATATATTAAATATTAATTTATCCTTAATTTCAATATTATCTAAATCAATAATAGATTCATGTAAAGAAATATAAAAATATTTTGTATCGTATTTTATTAAAGCACCATAACATTTTTTTTTATTATTAATATAGTATTTATAAATACTATATTTTTGTTTATTATTAAGATTATGATAATCTAAAAATTTATATAACATATATAAATCAAATATATTTTGTTTAACTGAATTTTGACTTAAATAATAATTATATACTTTTTTTAAATTATTAATAATAGCATCTTCATTATTAAATATTTTTTTAGTAATAATTTGTTCTTTAAAGTGTTGTTTAGGATTAATAAAATAAATAGGATAAAATAATTTATCCTTTATATTTATTTCTTTTTCAATTATAATAAGATACTTTGAATTAATATTATTAGAAAATATATCAGTTATATATTTAGTATTTTTTGGAATTGTTATTTCAATTGACCCAATATCTTTAAATATTATAATATTAATTCCCATATAATGACTAATATCAATAAATAAACTATTCCATAAATCAAATGTATTATCAACTAATTTATTATATATAAATATATTACATATAGTAGTTATTAAATTAGTTACATCAGAGAAATGATATATTATTCTACCATTTAATAAATAAGAAAATATATTACCATTATCTTTAAGAAATATGGCAACTTTTTTAATATATTCTATTAATGTTAAATCATATATATTAGATAATATATATAATATACCAATATTATGTATATTAGGTCCAGCTTGGTTTATACCATATAAATAATATTGTTCTAATAATTTTTCTATATTTGTATTAATAATAGTTTGTAATTCATTTGGTAATGTCATTATTCTATTAATTTCTAATTCTTTACCATATGTCATAATATATCTTGATTTATCAGATTCAGATTCTTTAATATCATATATATGATTTTTAATACAACTATCATATGCTATTTTTGATTTACTATTTTCATCTAAATCAGCCATATCTTTTTTTTTACAACAAGGAACACAATAATTATCTGGATGTATATTTGTTAAAAATTTTACAAATGGAAAACTTTTATTAGGACAAGAATAATATTCATCTTTATTTTTAGTAAAGTTCCAAAATTTTAAAACATTATCTTTATTTTCATCAGTTATTTCTGATTTAGAAATAATAATTGGTTGTAATTTTTTTTGACATTTTCTTGAATAAATATCTTTACCTGTTTTTGGATCTTTAATTGTATATAATTTCGGATCTTTTTGTTTTAAAAATTTTAATGAAGTTGCCTTTGAATCATCATCTTTTATTAAAATTTCTTTTTTATTTAATAATAAAAATTTATATAATAATTGAGATATGTATTCTACTTCTATTTCAGTAATATTGTTTAATTCTAATTTTAAATTATTTAATTTATTTTTAATTAAAATCGTTTTAGAATTTGTATATATTCTATTCCAAAATACTTTAATATCTCCATTAGAATAATATAAAAAGTAATTTTCATTATTTACTATATATTTATTTATATTCTTCTCATTAAAATTAACCATACCTTTATTTATATTATATTCTATTTCATTATTAACTAAATTTTCATGTTTAATATTAATAATACCAGCATCTACATATTCTTTTAATTTTAATAATAATACATTAAATCCCTTTATTGATATTTCATTATTCCAATATATATGAATAATACTATTTTTTATAATGTTATTATATTTAGTTATTGGTGTTAATATATTATCTGTCTTTATTAATTTTTTATTAATATCTTTTATTATTGGATTAATAATTTCATCAATCAATTCAAATAATTTTTTATTATTAATTTCAAATAAATTTTGAAATGATGTTTTTAATATTATATCTCCAATATTATTAATGATTAATGATATATAAATTTTATCATTTTCAGAAATATTAAATTTTTTATATATTATTTTAATGTTAAATAACATAGAATCGATATCTAATTCATCTTTTTGTAATTCAGTTGTTTTATTATTAATTTTAGTTAATAATATTTCTTTATCATCAATATAAATATTGGCTTTAATATAATTTATACATTTTATAGACTTAATTTCAATATTATCAAATAAATTACGTATATTTATTTTATTTAATTTATTAAGAGATTTAATTAAAAATTCTCTTCCTATAATAGATGATGAAAATTCATCTTGAATAAATTTTTTATATTCATTTTCATTTATTTCATTATTTTTTTTATAAATATTATTTTCAATATCATATTTTTTTTTAATATCTTGATAGTTTAAAAATAATGTTGGATAAATACTACTCATATCCTCATAATAAAGAATATAGTTTTTAAATACTTCATAAGACATTAATGGAAAATATTTTAAAATAAATGAATAATAAATCATATCTGTTTGTTGTTTATCACTTTTTACGATTTTTTGTAAATCTATTTTATCTGGAATAAATTCAGTTAAACTCAATACATCAATTTCTAACTTTCCATATTCTTTAAAAAATGTATTTAAATATTCATATTCATAGCCATATATTAATATATCATTCTTATTTTCATATAAATAATTATCTATTGGTATATTTTTTACTTTATTAAGTTTAAAAATATTATTAAATGATATATCATATTTTAGTTTATCTAAAATAATTGTATAATTATGTAATGATATATTTTGTTCATAAATATTAATTTTAGTTATTAAAAATATTTTTTCTCTTAATATTTTTATATTATCATTAGGATAAAATATAATATCTGTATTATAAATAATATCTCTTTCTATTTTATGTTTTTTATCAATATTTTGACTTTCAATTATTAAAGAATCATCTTCTACAATATCTTCTTTATCTAATAGATGTAGATGAAAATCATCAAAATTAATTAAATCTTCACTTGTCATAATTTCTTCATCATTATTACCACCACTTTTTTTATCTATTAGTTCTAATTTAGTATTCCATGATGCACCATAATATTTTTTTAATATTGATGGACTGGTATTTTTATTAAAATTTAAGATATTTTTTTTAATATTATCTGGAATATTTGATAAACATATTATCTTATATTTTATAATAATACTATCTTCTTCTAATTGTAATATATTAAATTTTATAGGATTTTGTAAAAAATAATTATCCATTATTATTTATACTCAAAATATTCAATAATTAAATAATTAAATTTAATAATTAAATTTAATATTATGAAAAATAATATTTTTATCTATATATTATATAGAAAATAATCTCTAATTAATTTAATTATAAATTGGAATAATTATAAGAATGGTTATAAAAGAAAAAAAAGTATGTTATTTATGTATAGCAATATTTATCTTTATTTTATATGAATTTTGTATCAAAGAATCAATGATTTCCCATCAAGTTAAAGATAAAAAATTTATGGTATATGATAAATTTCAAAATTATGATAAGGCTGGAAAAATGTTATATGAGATTGATGATAGAATACATAAATTATTTCAACATTTAGATAAGAAATATTTACAATCTGATAAATATACTATTGATTTAACTTTAAAGAAAAGACTTAGAAAAATGATAACAAATTATAAGACACATCACTTAAAAGAAAATTTTCCAATAGAACATTTTGGTGGTAAAAAACCAGATAGTAGTTATACATTAAATAAACGAAAAATGGCTATCTGTTTAAGAGATGATAAGACTAAAAAATTTCATAAGATGAATGATATTATGTTTGTTTGCATACATGAAATTTCTCACATACTTTCACCAAAATATGGTCATCCTAAGCTCTTTTGGCAATACTTTAAATTCCTTTTACATGAAGCGATTGAAATTGGCATTTATAGACCAGTTGATTATGCCAAAAAAAATATAAAATATTGTAATACAGAACTTAAAGCAAATCCATACTTTACTCGTTTTGAATGTGATACTGGAATTCCTCATACTTGTTTATAATATGTGTTTCATAATCTACTTTTTAATATAATTATCTATTATTTTAACATATTTATTTTTTTGTCTAATTATAGTTTCTTCACTTTCACTTTCACTTTCACTTTCACTTTCATCTGTTATACTATCTAATAACATCATCAATATACAAAGTCCGCGATTTTTTATAGAATTGTCATTTTGATTTTTCTTTGATACTTCAGTAAATGATTTTCTTATATCTTGTTTATATAATGATATACCCACATTTAAAAAAGAAGATGCTGGTATATCATTATTCATTTTTCTATATTTTATTTAATATTTTTTATTTATTAAAATAAATATTATTATATTTATTCTCTAACTTGATTAAGAAATATATTTATATCTAATATTTTCTGTCTTATTATTTCACATTTTAAATTTAAAAATTTTCTTATTCTTTTTATTTTTACCTTACCTGTTATTAATTCTGCTGTAATAATACTATCAATACCTTCATATTGTATTTTATCTATATTACCATTTAATTGGGCTAATTGATTTATTAATTCTACATAGTTATCCAAATTTATTATATTTTCAATATGAATTATACTTCTTTCTATTTTAATTAAAGTATCTTCATATTTTTGTAGTTTATTTAAAGAATTTAAACTTTTTTCACTATAACTTCGTCTTAACATTTTATTATACAATAACTATATTATATTATATTATTTTTTAATATTTTACATAATATCTACTGGAACTTTTCCTATATAATTTATTTGTAATTCATCATTATCAATATTATTATAATAAATATGAAATATAGAATCAATTGTATAAATATTATTATTTTTACATAATTTCCATAAAGTTATAGACACATTAATTTTTTCAGTATAGATTATTTTTTTAAATAATATATATAAACATAAATATACAAGATCTTTTTTTCTAATTAGGTACTTATCATTTATAAAAGCATATCCTAATAAAGAAATAGCTTCCATTGAACAAACTTGATTATTATATATTATATTTTCATCATATCCGACCAATCTATCCATTATTCTACCACCTATACATTTTTTTTCAAAAGAATTTAAACTTATATACTCATTAGTTATTGTAATTTCATTTAATATATTACCCTCTCTAGATTTATTTCTTTTTTTTAACCATAAAATAAATTGAGATATATTTCTTAATATAAATAATGTTAAAAATATAGGTAATATTATAACTAAGAAATAAGAACTTCCTATAATACAAATATTTACATCAGCACAATTATATATTTTTCTTTCAGATGCTGGGACGATTTTATGACCAAATATATAATTAGATTGTGTCCAACATATAGAAAAATAACTAATTAATAAAATATATCCCATACTTCTAAAATATTTATTATATCCAGTAAAAGCTGAATTAGTATGTATTATTTCAGCTGAGTATATAATAATATTTATATAAATAGAAATAAGTTCTAATTCATCAGATATTGTACTTATTTTTTTAAATTTTAATGCTTCATAAAAATTAAAATTAAAATAATAAAATAACAATAATTGAAACCAAATAATATAAATTGTACCCTGTCTTGCCATATATAAATAAATATCATAATATGTATGAATATTTCTATTTACATAAAAAGTTAATAATAATAATATAATCCCCTGTAATAATACAAATAATATTGAAATTCCTGGTAAATTATTAATTTCAGTTTGTGAAACATACCATCTTCGTAAAAAATATTCATTACCTTTTTTTTTATATATACCATAATTAGATCTTGTTATTGTTTTATATAATTTTACATTAGTTTTATAACTTGTAATAAAACTTTGTGAAAGTTCATATATTTCTTGTTTTTTTTTACCAAATATAGCTTGGCCATACATTTCTGAAATACCTGGAAAATTTGAATAATTAGCAAGTGCCATTTCGCTCATAAACTTATTTTTTGTTTTATATGTATCACATCTAGGTGGGTATATTTGAGTATTACTACAGTCGGGTGGTATTTTTGTATATAGTTGATTTCCTAAATTATCAATAGAACCAGTACAATTTAATCCAAATATTGTACTAGGTGTTAAGGTTGAAAATAATGGTACATCATATTTAGATAGTTTCTCTTGATTAAAATAATTTAAACTATTTGTAGTACATATAGCAAAATTTGTTAATAATTCTATTTTTTCAAATGAAAAATCAGTAGGTTCTCTAGACACTCTATATGTATTTGTTAATAATATTACACCATTAGTTTTTACTAATAATGATTTATTAATTAATAATGTTAAAAATGTATTAAATTTTGTATTATTTGTTTTTTGTTGTAAATTTAATAATATATCTTTTTCTATAAAGCACCCAGAACGCCCTATTTCACCTCTATAATCCTCAATAAAACATCTGGGGTCATAATTATTTATATTTGTATTATTAATCGTACCTATTCTACCCGTATATAATAGTTGAAGATTTTTATAATTAGATATATTATATCCACCATTATCTAAATACCAGGCATTAAGATAATCTAATTTTTTAGCAGGATATGTTGGTTTTACTGATTTTGATAGAAAATTTAATAGAAGAGTGTTTCTCGAAGATAATGAATTATATTTAGAATAATGTATAATTTTTCCAGTCAAAAATAGACAAAATATTAATAATTTAAATATAATTAATATTAAATCTCTTAATTTATAAAATTTAAATCGTGAAATATGAAAATTCATTATAATATTATACCATTATCTATTATTATATGAATATAATAATATAAAAATATATTTATATAAGTATAACTATAATAAAAAGATGAAGAAATTAGTATTTTATAAGGAAAAATTATATACTTATATTAAAAAGTGGGATAAACAAAAATTTGTTTTTTTAACTGATAATTATACTTGTTTTAATAGATTAAACAGAAATAAAAATACTTTACAACTATCGAACTCAATTAAAAATAATGTTAAAAAATTATCATACACAGATTTTCATCTATGTCGACCATATAAAAAATATAAAACTTTAATCGATGAAGTCGTTGATACT
>Ga0209119_1005410_pt1 | contig 10079 bp, 5 predicted proteins | sample COG_03_FD_184747 | JGI IMG/M metagenome (GOLD analysis project Ga0209119, IMG submission 184747) | Pelagic Microbial community sample from North Sea - COGITO 998_met_03 (SPAdes) (version 2) | ecosystem: Environmental > Aquatic > Marine > Neritic zone/Coastal water | place: Helgoland, sampling... | reverse complement strand
AAGAAATCTTCAAATTGGTATTCTCCATTTACATTAACTACACTTTAAAACCAGCATCTAGCAGCTTTTGAAGGTGTCTCATGAGGTTTTTTTTATGAAAATCACTCATTTTCTTTAAGCCATAAGCATAAGTAGCAATGTAATCAACTTCTTTAGGTGAAAGAACCTTTGAGCGAGTAGCCCATTCAGCCATTTTGCGTAGTGTTAGCTCCGAGATATCACCAGATTCTTTGGCACTTACTTGAACAATTGATTTTTTTTCATTCGTATTAATTAAACTATATGATGCCTTATCCAATTGAGAAATAGTAGGTGGCTTACCTTCACTTAATTGTTTTTGTATGACTCTTATTACTGATGTATACTTGCGACCTTTTACTTCTGCTATCTTCTCTAATCTATCAAACTCAGACTCTAGATTTAAACTATTGTCTACTATTTCATTATACTTGATAACTATAAGTTCAAGAGTATCATAAATCAATCTATTATTTGAGTTTGGAAGTCTATCAAATATTTCCGGTTGATCTACCCTAATTTGATTAATCAACTTGTTTTCAAATTCAACATATTCATGATTCAAATCTCCTTTTTGCTGGATAGAAGATATGAGAGAAGATAATTTTCTGTCTTCATTAGAAGTAAGCTCTCCTGAATAAAGCTTAGAAATCATCTTATAATAATCAACTCCATTTGTATGAATTATCGAGCTTGAATAAATTTGACTAAAATCAACTGGAATTGCTCCTTTTCTAGCTTTCAACCTTTTTAATCGTTCACTATCAGGTAAGGAATATTTAGATAAAATTGTCCTTGTGTCTTCGGAATTCATAAACTCCTTAACTTCTTTAGATACAATAATATCATTCCAAAGCTCCGGCTTCTTAGAATACTCCCCTAAATCATCACTTTTGGAATACTTCTTAATAAGCTCATTCACTAGCTCTAACAGGTGTGTGACATAAGTATCTAAATCATCCTCGAGCTTCTCGCTTTTCCACACCTTCAACAAATCGAAATGATTCGTTTTCTTCCCTCCGTCCGTATGCTTATAGAGAACAGATAGTGTGTATGGAACTACAGCAGATCGTATTTGCCCCATGGAGTTCTTACCCTGTCCATATATTTTCTCCATCCTTCTAAAAAAAGTCATTTTTGCAATTAGCTCTTCATAGAATGTTCTGTCTACTTGCAATGGTTTCTTTTTCGAACCCTCTCCACTAAGCTCTTCAATAAATGCTCTAAAAACTTTTTCCCCACCCTTTTTGACAAGGAATGGTTGTTCACCCCAAGCAGTGTAATATTTAGCCAATTGTTCTTTTGAAAACCTCTTATCAGAAGGGAATTCTTTTTGAATTGCATTTTTTCTCGAACCGGAAATTCTTAACTTGGTATTGAACTCTCCCTTTGACCTTTCGAAAAACCATTTCCTTCCTGACGGTGTCAATACACTTTCTGTTAATGCCTTCAATTGGACAAGCTGCGGATTTCTGGATCTCAAATCAACTTTCGATACTCGGGATTGTGCATTCGAATAAGTACTAATATTTGAAATTAACTCCTCCAATTCATCAGCAGTGCTTTCCTTAGCTATATTGATTTTAGCCATGACATTGACTTTACTAATGTCAAAACCATCTTTGCTAGTGAAATATATAGTGGCAGTAGTTTGTCCTCCATTTACAATTTGGAAATCGGTCAATGATTTAATAAATGACTTCCCTCCTTCTTGGATTATCTCTCCCTCTGTAGCCGTAATTGTCAATCCGTTGTTATAGGCAATAAACTTCTCAGGTTCTTTTCGAATTGTATCTCTTATTCCTTGGTTGACCCCTCTAAACTGAAGAAATGAGCGAACATTTTTCTCTAGCAACCTACTACTATAATTTTTATACAAACCTGCGATTATTGAAGCAGGTAGCACACATAAATATGATTCGAAATTATTCTCGTCAGCGGCCTTTATCGCTTCAATATTGGAACCAAAGGATTTATCAAAATCTATTACTAAGGCCTCCCTATTTCCCTCAGAAATAAGAACGTTGTACAAAAAGTTAAGATCAACTAAGCGTTTTTTTATAAGTAAGCTTTTAGAAATTTTCTCTCTATCTCTTGTATAAGAGACTATAAGCTCTTCATCATCATAATCAATTCTTTTAGGAGAAGGTTGAGCTCCCGACAAAGAAACAGTGGCAGTAGCAGATATTAAGAAGATTTCTACTACATCAAATTGATGCGCTCCTTTAGAAGAAGACAAATGAGTAATTAAAGGTCTTGAAGGATCTGAATCTTGAATTTCATCATTTAAATGTCCTTTAATTGCTTTATTAATAAACCTAGTAACTCTCTTAAATTGATTTTCGTATTCTGATTTTTGAGAAACCAAGAGTTCCTTGTCTCCTTTTGATAAATCAATAGAACCCTCATTCACCATGAAAATTTGCAGCCTCTCTCCAGAATCATTGACTTGATAAGCATTGACTTTATATAAGTCGGAACTAGAGAGGATATATGAGTTACTTATCTCTTCAGAATCAACTTGTTTGGAGTCTAAAAGTGAAGGCATTACTTCCTCCAGTAGTCTAGGCTCGGTGATCATACCATTTTCATCTTTTGATCTATCTAATAGGTCAGTTCGATACTTTAAATATTCATCAATTTCCATGATCGAATTCTTTGTCTTCAAGTAAGAACTCTGATAGAGCAGAGACTCTTAAATTATACTTCAATTTCGTTACGTGTTCAGGTATATTAGTAATGGATAACCTAGGGAATTCAGGCATTAAACAGTCATACCTTTGAACCCTTACTACAAGGAATCGATAGTTATTGTATTCTATTGAATTTTGAATTGTCACCCCTTTTTGTCTCAATGCGTTATACAATATGGTTCTGTCCCCATTATGTGCTTGTATGTGCTTTAAAATTATGTTTAATAGATCATGTAGTGATTGCCCCTTTCCAAGATCAATAAGCATTGAGACGACCACAAGCTCTAGGGCTTTATCAAATTCATTGTTGAGCTGAAATTCACTAGAAATTCTGACAAATGCTTGATCACTATTTTTTGATTTCACTTCAACATCTACATGATCATAGATAAAATCATGCGTTGTATCATATGGACCTTGCCAAGCAATAAGCTCTTGATCTATTTTAGCAGATGAAGTATTTTTCAATCTTTCGTTCAAAATAAAAAGCTCTCCAAAAAAACCTTTTACCTCTTCTCGAGACATCCTATAATCCACTCTGCTCTCAAAGAATTTTGACCATTTATGAAACCCTCTTATTAGTTGACTAGCATATTCTTTAGGATCATTGATGTCCTTAATATTCATAAATAGTGAATAGATGAGATCATTAAAGAGATCTTCAAAATTCGAATCATTTAATCTTATTATGATTGCTCTCTTGGAATGTACGAAATGAAGTTCTAAGTTTTCTTTTTGGCTTTCTTTGAGATTTAATTCAATGCCCTCTGGAACAAAAAGAATCAAGCATCGGAATTCATCACGATCCATACCAATGTACAAGTCACAAACGCAATCGGAGGAAAGTCTTAAGGCTCTAAAACCCTTGTACTCATTTTTCGAATTTATAATTGACCACTTTGCCCTTAACTGATTGTATATCATTTGTTATTCATTGTCATCAAGCACGCCTTCACTGTCATCAGTATAATCTTCAACATCCTCATCTTCATCTAAATCAATATCCGCTTGCATGTATTCACCACCTATTTCAGATGACAATGGAGGGAATTCAATTGCATAACCAACTAAAGGAATACTAATGTCTATCTGATTATCCTTTATGTAATTCTCAAATTCTAAGAAAACATCAGGGTCACCTTTTTTAACCTTTTCATTTTGATTAAAAACATATTTTGGATCAAAGAGATAAATAATAAGCAGTCCTGAGCCATCTTTCATTTGTTCTCTGTAATATCTCTCAGGTACAGTTTTAATTCCTTTCGCTTTCTCTAAAGCAGATTTGCGATCCAGATCTTTAACTTTTTTCATTAACTCATTGGCCTTTGCTTGATAAAAGGACTCTATCGCATTTTTCTTCTGCTCTGGTGAAAGTAAAATAGCAGTATCCTCAGGAGACGATAATATATTAGCGCTTCTACCACTCGCCTTATAAATATTTTGAGTAAGAAATGCCTCCCTATCCCTTTGACCAGGTCCAGAGCGTTGAGCAATACTGATTTTTGAAAGCCCTAAGTTTTTCGAAAAGTTGAATTTAGAAAATGGCATATCAATATCCTCAGACCTTCCTGATACTTTTAGAGCGACCGTCCAATTTTCAATAAAGCCTCTCTCATTGGCCAATTCAATAAACATAGTCATTGAACTTATTCTCTCTTCATTAAAATTATTGGGTTGGTTTTTCAGAATATTTATTATTTCAGCACTATTCGTATCGTACGATACAAGATCAGGACTTTCATTCTTCTCATGTCTTTTAGACACTTTATTGAATCGAGGTGCTAGATTCTTTATGAAATTCTCCCAGGTTGATTCAATACTCTCTTTGTCTACTTTTAATTTTGTGGTCATTTCTAATTGATCGGCATAAGACCAATTGACAGACTTTGCATTTTTAAGGATAGAAGGTCTTGTGATCATTAGAGTTCCTGGATGCTTTTTGACCCGTAGGATAAAATTAGAAGGAGTCTTATTCTGCTCCTCCATCTTTATGAATTCATTTTCTAATTCTTCTATACATTCAGTAGTAGAATTAAATTTATCTATTGTGTCTTGAGAAGTGAATATTTTGCAACAGTCCAAGTAACCTGGTCGATAACCAAACCATCTGCCCATCTGAAGCAATGCATCTGAATAGTTGGCAGTTCGAATGAAATAGTTGATAGTTAACCCTTCTAATGTGAAACCACGAGAAAGTCGATTTCCACCGACAGCAATTATTTTTTTCGGACTATTTCTAGGGTATTCTAATTTATCACCTGTCGAACTGTTAATTGCCTTAACCTCAATTCCTTTAATCGCTTGTGGTAGGATATTCTGAACAGAATCAAACACTGTAGAAACCATGTAGGGGTCAACATATCCTGCAGGTAAATAATCATTAATATGCTCTATTATGTGGGCATAGTGCTTGTACCATTCTATTTTCAGTTCAGAGTAAATCGAAACTTTACTTGATGGCACATCATTGTTGATTTTAGATTCAAGATCCTTAATGTATTCATCAACTAAACGTTTGGTAGTGTTTTGCCAATTTGTATATCGAGAAATGTGAATTAGCATAGTATTATGCATTTGGAAGAGATCGGAATTTTGCATTAAAGGAATGCGTAATTCTCTAATTGCTAATGATATAATGAAGCAATTCAATGCACTCTTCAATGAGTCCGGTAACTGCTTAGGGAAATTTTCATCTTTTTTAGGCGCCCATGACGCTCTTTTATAATCAGCATAATTATCAAACTCTAAATACCCACCAAACCCAAATTTAGCATCCCATTCATTTTTATTTTTAATGTTTTCAATACCTACTATTTGACCATTAATATCATTATAAACTCTACTTGGGAATTCACTTATAAAATCGTCTACAGGTGGTGCAACGAGTGGGATTTTTTCGTTTTCAGACGTATTATTTACAATTGGTTCAATGGTACTGAAAATCTGCTTAGCACCTATATAATTTGAAGGAGGGTTGAGTAGCTCAATAAAATCATCAGGAAAAATATTGTCGACCCTAGCTAATTCCTTTTCTAGAAGTTCTCCTTTTACTTTGTACTTTTCTTTATACAATTCATTTGGAGTCTCATTTCTATCCTGCAACACATTTGCAAAAGGAGTCGCTGTATAACCTAAGTAGGTCTTTTTACTAAACAATGCCAAAAGCGCCCGAATTTGACTGTTGGTTCTACTCGCATATTCACGACCTTTTGAACCTAGATTATTTAATGAAGCATTATCTGCTTCATCATCTAGAACTAATAAAGGTATATTCAGCCTAGCTTTATCTTCATCAAGATAGTCATGAAGCCAAACTATTATATTTCTTAGAACACTAACATTTTTCTTACAAACAAGTACGTTTACATCGTTTAAACTAAAATCTGCATCTAGTAAGGCTTTGCTAAAATCTGAATCAATAGAGGTAATTGCCTTAACTTGGTTGACTTCAGAACCACCCAATTTACCAAACATCTTAATTTTGCCAACCCCTTTACTATTACGAGTATTCGTTTCTATACTTCTTCCCTCACCAATAACGTCTAATTCAATCCTTTTTTGTGTTTGACTTCTTAAATCCTCCATTATTCCAGAAAGGACTATTATTAATCCGTACCCAGTATCAATAGCTCGATTGATTACAGCGTTGAAATTGCCCGTTTTACCTGATTGAACCGCCCCTACAACAAGCCCCTTAATGTAAGTCTCATTTTTTGAATCCGGATCTGCGACCTTACGTACAATTGCTAAGCTTGATCTTCTAGTCTCCTCTACTACCTTACTTGATCTTCCTGTCTGTGATAAGTAATTGAAATATCTCTCAGAATAATTCCATGTGATGGATTTTTCTCTTTTATCCGTCAACCAACTTTCAAACCCCTCTTTTGTAAGTGAATGACTCAACCCTGGATCTATTGGATAGACCGATAAGTATTCATTTTTGGCTGTCTCAAAATATGATTTAAATGTTGGTGAATCAACAGCTGTTAAACCAATAGCCTTTCCAGCCAAGGCTATATCATCACTAATTTTTGGAAGTAAACTATCAACAAAATCCTTGTCTCCATTATGTTCTGAGATTTCAGATTTAATTCTATTTTTGAATAGGTCAATATAGGTTGTCATTATTGGTTATTTAATATTTCTTTTAACTCAACTGGTAAAGAGTTGTAATTAAAACCGAGGTTTGGAAGTATCTCACTTCTTATCATATTTTTGTCAATGCCTGATGCTATTAATTGCTCAATACTTGTTTTAAGCTCACTTTCTTTTATCCCATCTTTATCTTCTATCCCAACAAAATCTTTTTCTTCATGGACATGACGTATTGTATTAATACGGGTGTTAATCATTTTCATAATTAACTTAAGTTTTGATTTCTGATCTCCAGTCATTGTATCTACAAGTGACAGAATGAGAGGAAACTCTTGGTTAAGCTCTAATAATGCTCCTTTATCAGAACTAACCCGTTCAAAAAGATGTGCATGATCTTGATTACGAGTCCCTGAAAATCTTCTTATCCCTCTGTTGTAATATTCTCGTTGCGCCTCTACTTTTAATTCATCGATTGTAGACTCAAATGCCTTTTTCAACTCGTGTGGAATAACAATCTGGGATTTAGCTACATTGAGATGTACAAGGTGATCGACACTATTCCCTATTTCTACCTTTATTCGAGCGAGTTGTAACCTTTGTGCTTTTCTTATCAATCCATTCCATCCTCCAAAAAGTATTATTCTATTAGCTCTGTAGATATAGATGCCCTCCATATCCATTAGGCCACGATACTTTGTTGTCCAAATTGAGTGAGGAGATTTACTTTCCTCAATACTTCTGGAGGGAAGTACATACCCCTTAATATTGATTATTTCACTGCTAAATTCTCCCTGTAGTGGTTCAATAGCCCTGAGGTCGGATTGATTAGTAGGAAAGGGATCAAATGGTTCAATAATATTGTTATTTATTCTAATCTTGAGAGGGTTAACTTTAGCTTCCAAAAAACGATGAAAGACTAATGAGAGATAGTCAGTTGTTACCTGAGTAATTTCTTTGTGAAGTGCTTCCTTTCGATTCTGTTCCTCTAGGTATTCTTCGAATTTGTACATCCCACTCCATATAACAATTGTATTTGGTTGGAATTCAGGGAACTTAGAAAGATATGATGATGACAGTTCATTGTATTGAGATAGCAGTTGTTCAACCTCTTCATCTGAGTTGACGATTATTTTCCAGCCATGGCCTTTTAAATAATCTACATCCCATGTTCTAGCAGCAAAATTTTTACTCCCCTTTGCTCTTGAGATTACAGTAAATTTTCTTGTTTGTGAAAAAGAGGCTGTTTTCATCCCCAAACCAAACCTACCTAAGTCATTGGAGTCTCTATCTCCCTCTGGTGAAGCACTAGGAAACTGCATGTTTCGGCGGAGACACTCCTCTGTCATTCCTTGCCCATTGTCAGCCAGAAACAACCTAAAGGGCTCAGATTTAGTATCAATTACTACTTCAATCTTATCCGCCTTTGCAGATATAGAGTTATCCATTAAATCTGCCAAGGAAGTCTCAAGGCTATAGCCTTGTTCTGCTATAGATTTTATTAAATGCTCAGGGTTGGGAGATGCATCTTCACTTATAATTTTTGACTCAATCATAACTCTTTAAATACATCATGAACGATTTTTGCGATCTGCTTGGCTAAAAAAGGAGGTACGGCATTACCTACTTGATGATATTGGGCAGTACGTGTCCCACAGAATAAATAGTTATCTGGAAAGGACTGGATTCTTGCCGCCTCCCTTACTGTCAGACTTCTGCACTGGGTGTGGTCATAATGAATAAAGTAATGTCCATCCTTAGAAATATGTGAAGTTACAGTTGTGGCAGCCTTTCCTGGCATTTGAACTCTGAATCGATCCGCAAACTTTCCAGATTTAGCACTTTCATGATCAGGCAGTAGCTCAGGCACATATTTCTCATAATCATTCATCCTTGGGAAATTAAGGTGAGCCTTAGCATACATACTCGAAAACATATACCTCTTAAGGTCTTCAAGTAAGTGCGACCTAGATTGATGATTACATACCCCCTTTAGTTTTTCATCTTTGTACCAATCATACAGCGGGTTCTTCCTACTCGGGCTATTGCACCCTACGAATTCCCCACCTGGACCGTTCTCTGGTGACACAACTTTGTCTTCACTAAACAATTTTGAAAACCCATTTTTACTTCTTATCGACTCTTTAAATGAGCTAATTCTTGACTCCCAATTTTCGAGAGTATTCTCCTCCTTTTTATAGACTCTTTTTTTCTTACCATCTATAATCTCACTTTTCACAATAGATTTACTAATACCACTTCTTAATCTTGGTAAGTCCCCTATTATATCTTTTAAACTCACTTCTTGGACTTTATTGAGAATTCCTGGGGCAACTGATATATCATCACGAACCCCTAATAAAATGACCCTGTGACGCTTTTGAGACACTCCATGGTTCTCAGATTTTATTAAAAAATCTTGACTCTTTTTATATAATGGAATTCCCTCATTGTCAAAACCAGAATATGGTGTTGATAATGAGTAAATCTTATACTTATGATCCAAACCTTGTGGAAATACAGATTTAGGATCTCTTAAATCACGTAAAATCCAATCAAAAACACTCTCGTCATTTACTTTAGCAGATAATAGTCCTTTGACATTTTCCATTACAAATACCGACGGCCCGTGCATGGCAATGATTCTTAGATATTCTTTATAAAGAAATACTCTATGATCATCTGGATTAATCCCGCCAACTCTAGATCTGCCCGCCATGGAATAAGCTTGACATGGAGGACCTCCTATTAAGACCCATTGTTTAGCGCCTTTTAATTCCTTTGAAATTCTTTGATCAACGTTTTTTGGTGGGAATTTATCAGAACCTAACTCTGCCATCCATGCCTCCTTTGAAGCCTTTTTAAATTCCTCTGGGTATAGATTAAACAACACATTCTTAAGTGCTTGACGCTGTTTTAATGTCGTTGCTTGGAGAACATGATAATATTCTTCAGGAACCTCACCAATTTTAAATTGCCTAAAAAAACTTCTGAACTCTAAAGTACTATGTGCATTCTCATCCTTTTCTATAGATAATTTGATATTGAAAACTCTGTCATATCCATTATCATAAATGGAAGAAAATCCTTCCCCTAAACCACCAGGTCCAGCAAACAGATCTATTATTGGAATAGCTTCGTTCCTATCATTGACACTTGACCTGTTCTTCGTCATATTAGAGGTAATAATACAAAAATTTACTGTTTGTCTCTATAATGTTTTCTATTGGTCGTAATTAACTTTAACCCCATACTTAGGAGCTCTCCTCCCATGGG
>Ga0209119_1005405_pt1 | contig 10092 bp, 9 predicted proteins | sample COG_03_FD_184747 | JGI IMG/M metagenome (GOLD analysis project Ga0209119, IMG submission 184747) | Pelagic Microbial community sample from North Sea - COGITO 998_met_03 (SPAdes) (version 2) | ecosystem: Environmental > Aquatic > Marine > Neritic zone/Coastal water | place: Helgoland, sampling... | reverse complement strand
GCAAAGAGTGCAAAAACCGTCTATCACGTATTGGTGGTCTTGACGCTGCACTTGCTCTTCCTGGAAACGATAATGGTGGTGGTGGAAATCCTATTTTCCCAGGCGGAGTAACTCCAGGACCTACTGGCAACCCAGGCGGTGAAGAGCCACAAGACCCACAAGAGCCACAAGACCCACAGGAGCCTGTAAAGACAAAGGCGAACGCTAGCAATCACGCAAGTGAGCAAGCTGGCAACAATAATAACAAGGGTGGTAAAGAGCGCGACACGTCACGTAACAGTGATAAAGGCAAAAAAGGCAACCGTTCTCCATAAAAAAGGCTTGACAACCATGGCACTTTGCTGTAGATTGATATTGTAAGCAAAGAGGAATACACATGAAACTGTCAGTTGCCCGCGCTATCCACAAACAAGCACAAAACACTCCAGTTGTTTCTGTTGGTAAAGTTACCAATGACAAGTTTGGTTCGGATGCATCATTTGCTATCCTGGGCGACAACATGGGGTATTACTTGGCTGGTAACGCAGAAGGCACCAAGTGGTGGCTTGCACACTTTGTATATGGCGGAAGCTATGCAGAAGGAGCAACACCAAAAGAAGCTGCTCTTGCGTTTGCTAAGAAGCTGAAGTGGCTGCCAGAAGAAATTAAAAAGCGTAAGCTGGCTGCAAAAATTGTTGCCAAGTATGGAACTGGCCCTGTTGTAACGCAGGAAGGTGCTACTTGGGTTGCTACGCTCGACGGCGAAGTTGTTGGCAAAGCTGCTAACTACCGCGCTGCAATGACAATTGGTCTCCGTGCAGAAAAGGCAATGGCGTGAACGCACTACTTGAAAAATACGGTTTTAGTCCTGCTGGAGAAATACTTATTGACGGCAATGGTAAGGTGAACTTTAAAATCACAGCTGATCAATTCAAGCAGCGAGTGCCACAAGTTTACGCCTGGGTAGTTGACGGTGAAATCAAATACATTGGCAAGGCTGGCAAAGGCATCCAAAAGCGTTTTACGGAACATAGAGGCGGCTGGCGCGGCGGCAGTGTAACTGGTGTGCGCAAGGCAGAGTATCTGTCAGAAGCTCTTAACAGTGCGCGTGTTGTGGTTTACGGTCGCGATTGTGATTACTTTAAGCAAGAAGTTGAACTATTTGGCGGATCTCGTGAAGTAGAGATTAGCATGATTGACCTTGAAGAAACTTACCTCATCACCGAATTACAACCTGAATGGAATGTGGCAGGAAAATGAGCAAATACGGTCCCAGAGTATTCAAGCCAGCAATTGGCGTAAATTATAAAACCCACCCTAACCTTGGTGGTGAGTGGTTTATGGCTGGCAAAAAAGACACAGTGTATACCATCTCCATGACGGCGAAAGGTTTCACTTGTGATTGTCCTGGAATGACTTTCCGTGGCAAATGTCGCCACACCCAAGAGATTGCAGAATGTGTCGATTTAATTTGTAGTTGACCAAACCGTTTTGGTAGCACTGAAGTGATTGACCTAACTGCACAACGATGTTATATTAAGTACATGGTAGATAAAAAAGAAGATCCAAAATATACAGTTGAGTTTGCTCCTGGTTCATTTGATAACTTCGAGGGAACACAAGAGGAATTAGATGAAATTCTTGCCGAAATTACTGCAATGGCAGAAGGCGGCAATTTGCTAGAAGATAGTGTGCCTGTCGATTTAGAGGCGCTCCTTGCGGAAGATCCTGAAACAGCACTAAAGCTTGCTGATTCATTAGGATTATTTGAAGGACTTGTTGACGAAGAGGGAAATGATGTTTCCTTTTCTGAAATTCAAGAAGCAATGCTCGAAGAAAGAAAACGCAAATTAAACTAAAAAAGTTGTTGACACTAGTAACAAAAACATGTATATTAGTGGAACAAGTTAAGCAAAGTAACGCTTAACACGCTCTTTGAAAATTTAGTAGACCGCAAGAGGCGCATAAGATGTGCCGATGACAGCAATAAATGGTCTTCAGTAATGTATGCATAGGCGACCGCCTTCCTTTCCCTTTGCTTACACAAAACATGTCTAGGCGTGACGTGTGTGCATACTTTACTGGAGACTAGAAATTAACGAATCGTCGCTCTAACAGCGCAACATGTTTGAGGCCTACGTGCCGAGTGTTTAAGACGTTGTTAGGTCAAAATGCTGTGAGAAATCATGCAAGCGACATAAGGATTGGGCGGTATAGCGTCCATTAAGAATAAGCACTGGCAACAGTGCCCAAAGCAGTAAAGCCTTCGCAACTGCGCCAGCAATGGTTCATCTATACAAGCACAGACTAGGTAGCCGCCGGATGCATCCTATATGCCGTAGCGTACCGCTGGTGAAGAGCCAGCTAAGTCAAAAGTTAGTGTAAATGCCCGAAAGGATACGACCCAGGCCAACGGTGAGGGTTTAAATGTTGTGGGAGCAACAGCTATACGTCCAAACTAACGAGGACAGAATGTTAATGTGTAGTTAGTGAGTCAGACTGTTCGCGCAGAAAGGCAAGCTAGCATTACAAACGAAGAAGGTACACCGAATAGTAGGGGTGCCGGAAACGTGAAGTAAGGTTAAGTAGCTCGCAAGGCAAAAGACATTAGGTGAGTTGTATTGTTTTCCTCAAAAGGGACGGCAGCAACAGAAGTAGCTCATCTAGGAAGGTTTTAACTTAGTCCAATGGTAGGACGTCTTTTTTAGGAAAAGAAGTTAAGGGTTCAATTCCCTTAGTTTATGCAATAAGCACAAAATTCAAAGACTACTTCGGCAATATACTAAAGATGCTTAATGCTGCACACTTAGGTGAATGCAGTGCATGGAAGCTCGAAAGGCGGAAGTGTTTGTTCGGATAGAAGACGTAAGGTGTTAGCGCACTTGAACTGCTCGCAAGGCAGACGGAAGATGGAAGGACGAGTAGTATATTGCGACAGTGGAAACGCGACCACTTTAAATAACGCAGCATTGGTTGTTACATTCCTAGGTTCGTCCGGAATGTGGATAACGGGTTAACATAGGCTCTCAAGGCTTTTGGTACGGCTCAAAGACAACTATTGAAAGCTATAATCTCAAGCTTCTAAACTATACAGGAAAGACTGCACAAATAGTTACCACCCTAGGGTCGGGGAACACTTGGAGTATGTCGGTCAACATGGCGGGAGGGGGCCAATGTTGCAAAATCTACAATATGCGGTCTAACAAATTTTCAACAAAGCGTCGCTTTTGCGGCGCTTTTTTCTTGACTAATTGATGCAAAGCCAGTAAAGTGGATAACATGTAAACCCTATAATAGGACACTAAAATGAAATATGATACATATTTCATCGAAGATTGAGCCTCGGAGCCCGAATCCCAACCCTATCAGAATTGGCCTTGATCCTAACAACAGACATGCGTAGCAGGGTTAGGGGAGCCGATAAACTACAATAGAGGGCGGTTAAGACTCTGTCGCAATAAGTGAGGTGGTACCAAAGAAGCTGGTTGATGTAGCGAACCCCTATAGCTATGACATCAATCGGAGTGCAGCGATGTACTAGGGCAGTCGAAGCCGGACACGGGCTCAAACCCTCCTGGGGCGGTGGAATGCCGCCCTTTCTTCTGACTAAATAACTACATGGATAAATGGTTAATCACAATTTTAATGCTAATGGTTGGAAGCGCAGCAATGGCACAGAATGTCATCACGGCAGCTAATCTAGGTGCGTTTACCATAACAATCTCTGAAGATGATGCAGGCAAGACCTTCATGCGGTATGATGGCGGATTTGTGCCAGCTAGCGGCGGCGCTATCACAAACTATCTACGCGGATTTCCTGATATTGAATATTTAGAGTTTAATAGCCCAGGCGGGTCATTACTTGAAATAAATGGTCCTGGTGCATTACTGCGCGAAACGGGCATTACCTTTGTCGTTAGAGAAGGCGACGTATGCGTAAGCGCGTGTGCCTTTCTTGCGCTCTACAGTAAAAATATTGAGTTGGAAGGGCTGATAGCTTTCCACTTACCATACAGACCAGGTTATTCTCGCGCCTCAACACTGTATGATATTAGCCAAAGCATGGTAGAAAGAACACTGCGCCAAACACGACAAATGTTTGATAATGATTGGCTAATTTACCTTTATTTGACTATAGCGCGGGAAAGCGATATGACAAATTTTCTTGTGTTCAATGATATTGCAGAGCTAAACAAATTTCGCATGACAGACAAATCACAGTTTATGAATGCACCAGAAGTAAATGCCAATGTGGTAATAATGGATAGTGCAGATTTGTCAGAATACATGTCGACTTATACAGAGTAATATGTTACTTTGAATAAACGGATGGGTGGCAGAGTGGTCGAATGCTCTGGTCTTGAAAACCAGCGAAGGTGAAAGTCTTCCGTGGGTTCGAATCCCACCCCATCCGCCAAAAAATAATTTTAAACATCAGCAAAAAACCGCTTGACACTAAGCGGAATCCTGCTATTATGGATATTGTAGGGGGCTACATACGTAAGGAAATTAATATTATGAGAACTTTTCTATTGACTACTGCCCTTGTAGTAGCTGGCGCATCAGGCGCAGTTGCAAGTGGGCTTACTACTGATGGTGTTTACGACAGTAAATGGTCACCAACACCTAAAGCACCCGTAGTTTTGCGTTGCAAAACCACAGTGATTCCAGGACTTATCTTCTGGTACAAAGATGGGGCTTGCCCTGGTACTGGCTCTGTTGTCATCGACACTGACGGTGATGGTATTCCTGACACACCAGTTATTGAACCAGAAACCCCAATTATTGACCCAGAAAATCCAGGCTGTGTAGGTGAAGATTGTCCTCCACCACCAGGATGTGAAGGTGAAGATTGTCCTCCACCACCAGGATGTGAAGGTGAAGATTGTCCTCCACCACCAGGATGTGAAGGTGAAGATTGTCCTCCACCAGTTGTTCCTCCTGTGAAAAATCCAAACGCAGGGTGTAATAACGGATTTGGTAATAACAGCCAATGCGCTCCTGGCCAATCTTTGAATAATAACAACGCAGAGAACCATGGTGGCAGCGCGGCAAATGGAACAAATGATCCTAATGGTATGGGTTCTGCTCCTGGAAAATCAGGCCAAGACCGCGGCGGCTCTAGTGCTGCGCCCGGACAGCAAGGCGGAAAGGCATCTGATGATGACTCTGGACCTCGTGAAACAGGCAAGCCTGCAAAGAAGGACAAGAAGCCTAAGAAAAATCCTAACTAAGTTTTAGGATATAAAAACAAATAGCGCCCAAGTGGCGCTATTTTTCTATTGACATTGAAGCAAGACGTGTTACTGTGAACTTGGGGCTATTAATAACGGAGCGAATCTATGAGGATTCTACGAGACGAAGACGGCGCAGTTACAATTGAATTTGTGCTATGGCTTCCATTTTTCCTACTAATTATTGCGATGGTCGTTGATTTAACGTTCATCTTTATGGGTCATGCGACAATGTCGGATGCCACCGCAGATGCTGCTCGCTGTTGGGCTGTTAAATCCTGCACAGTGACAGAAGCTATTGCGCGTGTACAAGCTGAAGGACAATTTGCAGGCGTTGTGCCCGTAGTCAATCCTAGCTTTACAAATGGTGCAGTGCAACTTGATGCAAGCATGGATATTGGCGAACTTACTGTACTCGGTTTCTTTGACTGGGGTGACAATGTAAGCACTCGCGTTGTTCAGCTTCAGGAGGGGTTCTAATGCTTCGCAATTTTATTTCCGATGATGACGGATCTGGTACAGTTTGGTGCTTGTTTTGGTCTATTATTTTCCTAATCCTCATTGGCGTTGCAATTGATGCTGGTAATGCATATCGTTGGAAAATGACAATGCAAATCACCGGTGATAGTGCAGCACTTGCCGCAGCAATGACAAAAGACTATCAGCCATATTACGATGACTATGTTGGCGGTGGTGTAACAGATTCTGATGCACGTGGCAAAGCGGCTGCAATGAAGATCGCCAGCCAAATGATGCCAACTTCTGGTGAAGTTATCCTTCCTGAAGACATTAAGTTTGGCACATGGAATGGCTCAAAGTTTGTTGAAGGCAGCGGACCAGCCGCACTTGTTACAGTGCGACGCATTGCAGAACGTGGGAACAGTGTTCCAACATTTTTGCTCAAACTAGTTGGACTATGGGAATGGAATATCAATACCGTTTCCGTTGCTGAAAGGTTTGTGTCTGATTGCGACAAGAACGGCGTCGTGACAAGCGACAAGATTGACTTCCAATCAAACAACTACTATACAAACAAAATCTGTTTGCATGGTTACAATGGTGTAGAAGCAAACCAAAATAATGTGTATGATCCTGAAGTAACAGTTAGCATGTTTGATCCTGCGAATGATTTAACAGTGCCAGGTGACGACACAAGCAAGAACATTGGTTTGGATGATGCACTTTCTCAAAACAACTTGCAACCACAGATTGCGCAAAACGTTGGCAACATCATCAATGATTTGAATGACCTGTACAGTGGTTCAGCACTTGATGCTGAATACTTGCCAGCCGCAGTTATTGCTGGGTACAACAATGGAACGTCTGAAGTCATTTCCTCTACACCAACTGGTCAGGTTTTGACAAATACGAACATTGATGAAGTGCAGTTTGAATCAGGCAATGTCTATAACATTAGCTGTAATGGTGGCAACAACACAATTGACCTCAAGAATCCTGAACCTACTGCTGAACAAGGTAAAGGTAAGGCAACAGGCAATACTGGGCCCAGCACTATTGAAGGCGCAGTAATTGTGACCAACTGCAAAGTTAGCTTGGATTCTGACCTAACACTGATTGATACAATTGTAGCTACCTCCAATACAAGCAATATGTCAGTAACAGGTAGCAGTGGTGTTAGCATAGGTGATCCTGACAACTGTAAGCCAGGCGGCGGAGCACAGATCCTAACTAGTGGCGGGATGCACTTTGCAGCTAAGATGCAATTCCACGGTAGTCAATTGATTGCTGCTGGTCCTATTAGCTTGGCTGCACAGATTGACGGGATTAGTGGCACGGCAATTGAATCCACAAGCAGAGTAGATATGGCGTCTAACAATACGCTTGCACTATGCCCAGGTGAAGCGGATAATGCTTTCGAGAGCCGTAGATACCGTCTCGTATACTAAGATTTGTTATGGCGCTTGCTTCGGTTGGCGCCATTTCCTTGAATAAAAGATAAATAAATAAAAGCGGAGAGCAACCAATGTCTAGTGAATATATGCGTCAAATTATAGAGAGCATCGATTTAGCTCAAAATATCAACGAAGGATATGAAGATCGTGTAAACGATGTAGCAGGCATCATCCGCCGTGATTACCCAGAAGGTATCACAAAGAAAGAATTTGCAACCGCAGTTGATAAAGCTGGTCAAGAAAGCGGCGCAGTTGAAATGCGCAGTAGTGGTTCAGCTATTAACCAAAAGAACGTTGGTAACGCCCGTAAGGACTTTATCAAAGATGTTGCTGCAAAGATTGACTTCAAGCGTGACACTAGCAAAGCAAGCGCACAGAAAGAGCGTGTTGAAAAAGCACTTGAGCGACTAGCTTATATCATTCAAGAAGAAGTTGGCAACTCTTGGCCAGATGGTGATCCCTTTGATAACATTGCACCCAAAGCCCGCAAGTTAGGTATTCCAATGGATCGTTTAATTGATTGGCTTGACCGCGCAACTAAAAAGTATATTGGGCGCCCATACAAAGATTATCATGATTATGTAGCAAGCACATGGGATGACTTTAAAGACCAAACACGTGGGCTACAAGACCTGGGTGATAGACGCAACCCTTGGCGTTAAAGCGCAAAGAGTCCTATCATAATAACCACACCAACAACAAGTAAGATGAGCGGCAAATTGCTGCTCTTCTCATCTGTATCAATTGGTTCAACACCTGGATCGCCATCAATTGGAACAGGTGTTGGTTCTGGTGTAGGAGTAGGTTCTACGTCCGGCGGCAGAGGCGGTGGTGATGCAGGTGCAGCTAATGTGTAGATGTAACGGTTTGGTGTTGTATTGTATTTTGGGTCATCATAACGAATTACATCTTTACGTGATCCCTCAATCAATACTGCCTTCGTATCCATCACCTCTTTGAAACTGATCAGCTTATCATAGCCTTCAAGTATTAACGCAATGTTGCCTGCTACAAGCGGACAAGCTGAACTTGTGCCTCCAGCCCATTGTGTTGCAACTGTGGATTCAATACTAGCTGCTACACCGTTAGTGCCTCCAGCCCAAATGTCTACCTCTTTGCCGTAGTTTGTGGCTTGACCTCCGCCCCAGACACTAGGGGAGAGATTGCTATCACATGCTGCTACAGCAATGACGTCATCACGTAGAGCAGGGAATCTTGGCTGTGGTTCGTTGTAGTTGCCAGCTGATGCAACAAGGACAATGCCACGGTCAGCTAGTGTTGTAAATACACGATCATAAATGTTGCTAGTTGAACTAAAGCTCATGCTCAACACGCTAGGCATCATATGTGTTAGATAGTGCGTAAGCATTGTGTCAAGCGCCTTGATGCCTGTACTGCTAGTCCAATTGTAACGTAGGTTATAGATAGTTGCTTCTTTTGCAATACCAAATACATTACCAGCAGCACAACTTGCTGCCATTGTACCGTGATCAGGACCTGCAACATCACCACCGTAATCAAATTCATCGTAACTGTAAACTGTTTCAATATCACGACCTGCAAACTCTTTGTGGTCTAGACGGATGCCTGAGTCCATAATATAGATTGCAACACCTTTACCAGTTTTGGCGTAGGTATAATCAGGTGCAGTATTACTAGCACTAGGCAGGAACCAACTTGTAGGGCGTTCCTGTACCCTTACGTCAAAAGGGGTGTCTATTGAATCCTCTTCAACTTGGGTGACGCCTGGAATTGCTTCAACCTCTGCTTTACTGAGATCAGTCTTAAAAACGATGATAGTGTTTAATGATTGTGGTTTACCTGCCTTGCCATGTTTTGCTAGATTGCCGCGAGCACCAGGGTGGTCGACTTCTACGATAAATGTGTTAATATATTCCATTATGGGTTTCCCTTTGTCATATTTATTGAAACACAGATAAATACCATTGAAGTAGGAAAAATTATGGCAGGACTCAATTTCAAAAGTTCAAGTAAGCGCACCAACAAAGGTGTTAGAACTGGAATCGGTAAGACCCCGTATTCAACAAGTATCACTCACCGAAAAAAGGAAAAGACCACATACAAGAATTGTAGCAGTTGTGGTTCTTCCACCTGCATTGGAAACTGTCTTGCAAGCGAGGCTGGTGGACACGACGACTGTTCGCACTAAATGGGATTAGTAAACAGCGCAGTTTAACTTGTTGCACTAATACAACATGGTAATGTAAATTGCTGCGATGCAACAGAATAAGTCAGTATTTAATTGATTAATATGATATATACTGTTATATTAAACGAATACACCAAAATGGTGTGAACATAAACCCCTTAAAGGATATATTACTAATGAAAACTTTCGTTCTAGCTGCGGTTGCAGCACTTGGTCTTGGTACAGCAGCATCAGCAGCTGACTTTGACGTAAACTCTTTTACTACCACAGTAACTACTGGAAACCTTGAATTTTCAGCTTCGACTCTCTTTGGAGAAGACCTAGCTGGATTTGGCGACGACTTTGCAGTTGGCGCTGGCGTATACGTACTACCACACACACTTGGCACACTCGACGCTGAAGTTTTTGTGTTTGGTGCATATGCTGATTTGGGTGACGAGACCTTTGGTGCACTTGGCGCTGAATACATTGCAACTTCAACTGAAGAAGGTTCAGCACTTGAATTCTCGCTTCAAGCTGCATACGTTGGTCTTACTGATGACTTCAGCAACGGCGACGTTATTTTGACACCAAGCGTTAACCTTACAATGGAACTTGCTCCGCAAATCGGATTGTTTGGTGAACTTGGCAACTCATGGAATGCAAGCGAAGACCTTACTAACGAAGGCGGATACGCTGAAGTTGGTCTTAACGTTGCACTAACTGATGCTTTCACAATTAGCCCAAGCGTTGTGCAGTCATTTGGTAATGCAGGCGACGACATGTCAGCGGCAGTTGAGCTTACATTTAACTTCTA
>Ga0209119_1005397_pt1 | contig 10099 bp, 8 predicted proteins | sample COG_03_FD_184747 | JGI IMG/M metagenome (GOLD analysis project Ga0209119, IMG submission 184747) | Pelagic Microbial community sample from North Sea - COGITO 998_met_03 (SPAdes) (version 2) | ecosystem: Environmental > Aquatic > Marine > Neritic zone/Coastal water | place: Helgoland, sampling... | reverse complement strand
AACTTAGCTAACATAGGCACTACCGCTGCAGGCGGTGTTGACTTACGTTTGTCACAGCCACAACAAAGACTACAAAATCAGCTACTAGGAGGCGCACAAGCAGCCGCTAGTACACTAGGTGGAGCTTATGACCCTAGAGCTGGTCAGATTGGCGCACAAGCCTATGGTCAAGCACAACAGCAACTAGGCCAAGTAGGCGCTCTTGATCCTTCCATTGCAGCCCAGCGTGGTGCAGTAGGTGGGCTGTTTGGTCAGACACTAGGTCAAATGGGTCAGCCTACAGGCTTTGAGGGCATTACTCAAGCAGGTCTTGGAGGCGCTCAAGAACAACTAAAAAGAGCTAGTCAACCTGCTGACATTAACCAACTACGTGGTCAGTTTGCTGGTCAAGTCGGTGGTATGTTAACACAAACCCCTAACGAACAGATTGGTCAACTAGGTCAACAAGCGTTAGGCTTAGGCTCACAAGGTCTCGCAGGGCTAGAAGCACCTACAGATATTGAATCTTTACGTTCTCAATACGCAGGACTTGCAGGAGCTGCTGGCAGAGGTCTATTAACATCTCCTGAACAACGTCAGGCTGACATTTATGAGTCTATCAGAGCTACACAAACTCCAGAGGAAGAGCGTCAGCGTCTGGCTACAGAAGAGCGTCTACTTGCTCAAGGCCGCTTAGGGCTGTCCTCTGCTGCTTATGGTGGTGCATCTCCTGAACTGTTGGCACAAGAGACTGCTCGTCAGGAAGCTATGGCTCGTGCAGGGCTGTCGGCTAGACAACAGGCAATGGCAGAACAACAACAAGAAATGGCTACAGCTACGGGCTTAACAGGACTCGCTTCAGGCTTAGCCGGTACTTCCTCTGACCTACAGTCTGCCGCACAATCACGCGCTTCACAGCTATCTCAGCTGGGCCTAAGTGCTGAACAGATTGAGTCACAGCTACAGAGCGAAGGATTGTCAAGAGGCGTTACTGCTGGTACCGCTGCAGGTCAGCTGGCTGGTATAGCGTCAGACCTAGAAACAGCAGGTATAGGACGAGGTGCTACACTTGCTAATGTAGGATTAGCGGGCGCACAAGCAGGCCGTGGGTTTGAGCAGCAAGACTTAGCTAATCTTCTACAACTACAACAAGCAGACATTGGTGCCGCAGGTCAGCAGCAGGCTCTACAGCAGGGTCGCTTGGGTCTAGGTACAGGTTTGTTTGGCTTAGGCACACAAGCATCTCAGTTGCCTTCACAGCTACGTGCGGCTGACATAGCCAACATGCAGCAAATGATGGCAGCTGGTTACTCGCCACAGCAACAAGCTCTTGGTTTGTTCGGTGCTGCTGAGTTACCTTCTCAGTTAGCAATGAAAGGACAGCTAGGAGGCACAGAACTACAAGCTAAAGCAGCAGGAATGGGTCTTGAGTCTTACATGCAGGGCGCTAATATGGCTAACGTACTACAGCAACAGCAGTTGCAGAGTATGTTTTCTAATGTATTGGGTCAACAAATGACTCCACAAGAAAGGTTAATTAATCAAATATTAGGAGGAAATGCTGACGCTGGTAGTGGCGGGTTATTAGGAGCATTAGGCGTAGGGGAGGGCAAAACCCCTGACTTGATTAAAGCTATTGGAGACGCTTTAGGCTTTGGCGGTAGCGGCAATTTAGGTAGTGCTGAATATAACGACCTGTTGACATCTATTATTGGAAACGCCAGTGGCGGTCAATCCGAAGGAACAAAAGGTATGTTAGACGCTTTTAATGCATTAGGTATAGGAGGAGGGTAAGACAATGGCACAAACACTAGCAGGATTATTAACAGGTGTACCGCAGAATGCGATAGACCCTAACCTCAGCATACAGCAACAACAATTGGCCTTAGGGGCTAGTGCCGCAGATATGATGGGTAGTGGGCTTCGTAGCATGACGGGTCAACAATCTCAAGGAGACAGAGCTGCTGGATTACAAATGGCAATGTCTAAACTAGACTTAAACAACACGGAAGACTTGACAAAACTAGCTAGAATAATGCAAGCTACTGGAGACATGGCTGGTGCAGGTAAAATAGCTGCTCTTATTCAAGACAAAAACCTAAAAGGCAAGCAGCGTGAAGGTTTAATTAAACAAGCCAAAGGCTTAGGACTAGATCAAACTGTAGACATGTTGACAAGCGGTGGTGACGTTGAAACAGCTACTAAACAAATTTTAGAAGCTGAAGAACGTGATGTAATAGCCAAACAGGGCCGTAAAGGTAAAAGAGCAGTTGCTCAAGCTAAGGGGGCTAACGAGACTGTATTAAAAGCTATTTCAGATGGCGAATATGATGGTTTTAGTGATTCCATGTTTATTGAAGCTATGTCAGGTGAAAAAGCAGACCTTAAGGTTTTTCAACAAGTAGTTGATAGCAAACCTACGAGTAAACCTTTCCGTGTTAATGAAGGCGGCCAAGTGTGGGATAACAAAACAAACAAGTGGGTCAACCCTTCTGAGTTAGGACTTACACAAGCTCCTGTGACTACCCAACAACTAAACGCAGGAAATGAAGTCACTAAACAACTTACTCAAGGTTTTGTAGATAATTTTGTTGAGTTAAATGCTTTAGGCCGAGATGCTGAGAAAATGCTGGAAATTAATAAAGCCAGTGCGCTTGATTTAGATAAAATATACACAGGAAAACTTGCACCCGTTCAGCTTGCCTTAATGGACATAGGTAAAACACTAGGTGTTATTTCTCCAGAGCAGGAAGACGCAGTTGTAGCTACACAGACCTTTATGATTAACAGGGCTAAACAGGTTCTTCCTTTAATTAAAGCACTAGGTTCGGGCACGGCAATCTCTGATAAAGATAGAATATTTATTTCTAAAATAGTAGCCGCTGACGAAGAAGGCATTAGTTTGTCGTTAGCGTCCATTAAACGAATTATTGAGCTTGAAAATGAATACGCTATCAAAGCTATTTCTAAGAGCAATTCAGCATTAGAGCGTTTAGGTGCTATAAAAGATGCAGACATCGACCCTGCTGTTGTTGCAGGTCTGTATATTACTGCTCCATCTTTTAATCCTCGTGATGAATCCGGAGGAATTTCCGAAGCTGCTCAATCGGTTATTGATAGAGCTAGAGAAAGGGCGCTAAGAAACACAGGAATACGTTAATGGCTACTTTACAAGAGCTAGATCAAGCACTGTTGCTTGCCGTAGAAGAAAATGACATTACTGTTATAAACGAGCTGTCTGCTTTAATAGAGCAAGCAGAAGCACAGCAAGGTTATCAACCTACAGACTACGACTTAACTGAAGAACTGGGCGAAGGGGTTTCAAGAATAAGTCAGCGAGTCTCAGGTCTTCCTCAGTTTGCTTTTGAGCAAATGGCAAAAACAGCAGCATTAGACCGACCTTTAGGTATGGCCGCGCTGCCTATTGCTGGCGAATCAGTACAAGCAGGTCTTATAACTCCTATTTCTGAAACATTAACAATAGGAGGCAAAACAGCACTTGAACTAACCGACGATGACTTTGAAAAAGGAATAGCTGACCAAGCTGTTGAAACTTTTCAATCTCTTATGGGTAACCCTATTGTTGCTAAAATTACTGATCTAGGTATTGAAGCAGCCAAAATGGGTCAAAACGCTTGGATGGAGTTTAAAAACCGCTATCCTATTGAAGCCGACAACATTGTAGGTGCCGTGCAAATAGCTGAAATCTATAAGCCACCTTCGCTAAGATTGCCAGTACCTCAGTCATCCTCTGATTTAAAAAGAAGAGGTGTAGCTTTACAACGACAAGCCGCTGAAAGAACCTTAGAAGGTAAGCGTCAGCAAATGCAGCAAATACTAGAGCTTGAAGATACTAAAGCTAATCGGTTAAAGACTGTTAAGAATAAAAGATCAGACCCTAAGACAGGCACTACTTACTATGTGCCTACAGAGAGAGACACTGAACTTTATGATCTTTTAATAAACAAAACAGAAGTCTCTCATAAGAACAGCAATCAGCGTAACCTAGATATTGTAAGGGATACTCTTGAACAGCGCGGTAAAAAACTTACCAGCGAGCTGCGAGAATATGATTATGTTAAATTTAAAGCCGGCGACATACGGTCTGACATGAGAGCTGTTTTAAAAGGTATGTTAGACCCAGATTCTCCTGATTTTAATCCTGCATTAAATAATAACACTCGCATAAAAGCAGCACAAGATTTATTTTCTTGGGTAGACACTAAGTTAAAAGGAGAGCAAATTACACCAGCTCGTTTGTATGGTCTACGTAAAGAACTTGATGACCACATTAAGAGTCTTAGAGGTGACGTTTTTGATGGAACACAGACAGCTTTGTCGGAAGCCCAAAGGTCTGTTAGGAACTACTTAAACAAGAAAGTAATAGAAGGAGCAGGTTTTTCTGATGTAGCTAAAGATTTACGAGAAATGCACTTGTTGTATGACGCTCGTGATATACTTGAGCCTAAAGCTGCTGATGATTTAGATACGTCTATGGGCAGGGCTATACAGAACATAGCTAGAGCTACAGATACAGTCATGCCTAAAACTTTAGGCGGTAAAGTAAACAACATCCGAATGCTCACAGGAGCAGGCGCAGCAACAGCCATAGGCACTTTAACACCTTACTTGCCTTACGTAGCGGCGGGTACCGGCTTAGGTTACTTAGCATACCGAGGTGTCAACAGCAACGCAACTCGTAAACAGTTAGGTAAAACACTTGTTGCTATTGACAAAGCCATTAAAGAAACTAAAGTAAAAGAGATGAAGGAAGCTCTTGCTTTAGATAGAGCAACGATTATAGAAGCCTTGAAACTTCCGTTAGCTAACATTGACGACCCTGAAGAAGAAAATGCAGAGGAAGAAGTGAATGTCCCTTACAGACGATAGCTATGAAATCTTAAAAAGAGTAGAGCAAGAAGGCTCAAGACGAAGAGACTCGCAAGGAAAACGGAACAAGGGAGTTGTTAACAACTTTAGCACTACTCAAGTAGGGATGGCGGGCCTTCTTAAAACTGCTGCCGAAGCGGCTAAATTTAGAGTAGGTGTGCGTGAAGATCGTGATGCTAGAAGACAATCTATTGTAGATGTTATTAATAGAAGAGATGTTGTTAACAGCCTTCCTGAAAAATTTAGAACTCCTGAAGCATTAGCAAGGCTTAACGCTACCCTTCCTCCTGAAGAGAGAATTATAGACGCTAACGCAGGAGAGGTGGGTTTATCCTATTTAGGTAACGCTTTTGGTCTTGGTGGTGACATAGCTGCAAGAGGTGTTTCAGCAGTAGGCTCTGGCGTAGCAGGTTTGGGGAAGGCTTTGACACCTAGTTGGGTAGAAAGAGCAGGCAAGGCTTTACAAGACACAGATGTTGTTCAAGATGCCGCCAGTGCTACCGGCGAGCTGTTGCTTGATTTTTCAGATAAAGCAGGTAGTAAAATATCACAGATAACTGAGGCTTATCCGAGAACTACAGAAAACTTAGGCAATACTTTTAACATAGCTTCCGCTGGTTTAGGTTCAGGTCTTATTAGTCAAGGAGCCAAGGCTAACAAAGGTGCGTGGGCTGCTGGGGTTAGAAACTACATTGATAATTTTTATACTAACGACAAACCATCTGTAGACCCTACTAAGCTAGAAAACACTTTAGGTAAAATAGCTTTAGAATACAAAGGAATGAGTCCTAACAACAAAGCAAACCGAGCTATGGCAGGTAAGCGAGCTACGGGTATAATGAGGTGGGGAGCGCACGGTGCGGCTTCTGCTATCGACAGCCTCTTTAATCCTTACTCACGGGGGCTTTATAGGGACACAGCAATAAGCAGACGCGGTCAGAAGGCTGTAGATAATTACTTGTTTAAAAATGAAGGTAAGCCTTCAAAAAGAGATACAGACAAAGCTGTAGCTCAAGTTATTTATAATCGTCATATAATTGAACAGTCTGATCGTAAAGGAGAAATAGGCGACCCTCTGTTTGAGATAGAAGACTTTGCTAATCTTCAAGGCTACAAACCTGACACTGCTGCTAACTTTATTTCAGGAGCCAACGCTACTAAATTTGAAGTGTCTGAAGGTCAGGGAAAAGGGAAAAAAGCAATAAGAACAGTAAAGAAACCTGTGCCTGAGAAGGTTTTAAAGACAGCTAAAGCTAAAATAGACAATGCGTGGGGGCTTCCTGCAAATAGCAAAACTAGGAAAATAATATTTAAAGAGCCTAGCGGAGGTACTTCAGGAAACCATTATGGAGACTTGGCCAGCAAGCATCCAGCCATTAGACCAATACAGGAAATAATAGCAGGCCATAAAGGGAAGCTATCTTCAAAACAATTCTATGAGAAGCTGAGAGAAGTCTCCCAGAAAGACGGAGGTTTCAAAGTCAACAAAACATGGGAAGAAGCAAAGAGAGACGGTATCTGGGTTCAAGCAGGAATGGGAGGCGGGTCTATTGTAGAAGGAGGTGTTAACGGTCTTCTTAAGGTTCTTCCTAACGGAAAAGCAATAGGTTTCATGTCAGATGTCCATGACTTCCTAGAGAAGCTACCGATTGTTGGCAAACTGCTTGAAAAAACATTACCTAGAGAACTTTTAGCTGTATCTGGCCCTATGCACATGGATATTATTGGTCAAAAAGGTGGACAATCGCTACTTGAAAAAGCTAGTAAGGCGGGGACTAAAAGAGAAGGAGCAACGCCGGTTGCAAGGAAAGATAGACCAGATGACAGGCAAATACTAGATGACTATGTAGCTGCTCGACCTACAACCATGGGGATGTTACGTGGGTTTGATCCTTATATTGGGACAGGTTTGCTTACAGCTAACGTAGGTGGACAACAAGAAGAATAAAAAAGGGGCCATTGCGGCCCCTAAGTTTACATTGAAGTTTATTTGAGTACTTTGACTACTCATATCCAGACTTTCTTAAACTATCTCACATGCCCCACCTACACATGCTAACTCTTGACTTCCTGTCGTGTTATCTTCTTCCTCGTACTTCTCTAGGTCATCCCAATCCACACCCACTGGCATTGCTGCTACTAACTCATCATACTTCTCAGCAGTAATGTCCTCATAAGGAGCTTGTTGATATACATGGTCACTATATGGCAACAAACTAATTCCGCTACACAAGTCAAAGTTCTCCCATATCCACTGTGCTACTTGCAGGAACTCGTTATCAGTGTAATAAACAGTGATGCTTGGTTTATGTTCGCACCAGTGGTTCTGATATGCTTTCCAAAGTTCTAGCTGCTGCATAGCACCCACCTGCTTAACCGTCACAGAGGACTCTGGAGCCTTCACAGGGAAGCTAAAGACTGCTGATGAGGGTGACATAACATCCTGCTCTACGGGGAATCCTGACTGTCCCATGAAGATTGCAAGCGGGTCTTTGTTGTCGCTACGTACTCTGCGAATGTAATGCTTAGAGAAGCGAGGATGGATACCACTAGCACTATCAACAAGCTGAGATACAGTGCCGCTAGGCTTAACGCACGTAATAGCCGCAGACTGGTTAATGCCAAGCTTCTCAGCCCACTTCTTATTTGTATCCACAGCAACATCTCGTACTTCCTCCAGCCACTTGCCTAAGTCTTTAGACTCTCCCTTACTTAGCAGGTAGTGATCCATGATGCCTGTCATGCTGACACCTAGTAGTGCTTCCTCTTCAGTGTTCTTCTTCCAGCAGTTACGTAGGTATCTGAAGTCTGTCAAGGTAGCCTGTAGTGTACCAATGATAGCAGCCATCTCTGCCTTACTCTTGAGACTAGCCAGTGTGTCATCAGGACGCACTACAATCTCTGACAGGTTACAGAACTGGTTACTACGTAGGATAATCTCTGAGCATGGGTTAGTACCAAAGTCCTGATCAGGGTCACGCCTACCGTTACGTGCTGCAATCTTCTGAGCTGCTATACGGCTAAAGATACCACGCTCACCAGCCTTACTCTCGTACATGTTCTGCATCTCGCTTAAGAAGGACTCAAAGTCTGGCTTCTCAGTGTACGCTACGCTGTTGTTAGCAAGCCTACGGTGGCCTTCATGCCTCCACCAGTCACCTGACTTAGCCTTCGCCATACGCGGATCAGACAGGTTAGAGAGGCTGATTAGAGCTGATCTACGCACACCACCTACTACTACAATGTCAGCTATCTTACACACTACATCGTGGCACTCAATAGAGGTTAGCTTGCGTCCTGCTGCCTTCTGGAATATCTCTACACAGAAGTTGAACAGATCAATCAAAGGCTCTGGCCCTGAAGCTCTACCACCAAAGGTCTTCAGTCTAGCTCCTGCTGGACGTATACGGCTCATGTCCCACGCAGGTATCTTACCAGCATACAGCATAGCTATCAGCTCACGGAAGGCAGATGCCCAGCCTATCTTGCTGTCAGCTACAACAATGGTGCTGTCAGTCTTGTGAAAGGTCTCTGCAATAACAGGTAGCTTGGTAATGAAGTTACGCTCTACGCTGAAGCCTACACCTGTACCACACATCAGCACGTACATCAGCTCGTCAAAGCTACGCGGTGAGTCAATGGCTAAGTAACTACAATTAAAGCCTGCTACGTTATCCTTTGCCAGAGCATCACCTGCTGTCATCATACAGCGCATGCTAGGCATAACTTCCATGTTATGTATAGAGTTAAATAACTTTAACGCTGTCTTCTCGTCTATCTGTCCACGGTCTTTCCAGAAGTCTACGTAACGGTTGACTGTCTCGTCCCAACGCTCTCTGCGCTTTTGCTCAGGTAGCCAACGTGCGTAGCGTGACTTGTGTATAAACTGCTGATACTGATCCATTATTCTTCCTCATCTAGTGGTATGTGGTAGGAGCATGCTTTTAAGAAGTAATCAAACTGCTCTCTCATATCGTGTAGTGTTTGCTCATCGCTATACAGTGTGTAGACTATCTTGACTGCTGGACATACGTATTCTATGTCTCCAAACTTAGGGTAATGTATAAACTCAAACACTGGTTGTCTGTCCATTAGCTATTCTCCTCTGTCACCATTGCAGTTAGCTTCTGTAAGTACCAGCCAGCTTTCTGTAGGTCTTCTGCCGGCTTACCTTTGTAGTCGTAGCGCCACAGGTACTTCATGCAGTTGCCCTTGAGGTAGCCTTTGAATGCCACTGAAGACATAGACTCTTCAATAGCTTCAATACACTCTATATTCCCTGAGTTGTAGTGCTCAGGGCGGATGACTGCATCATACTCGTCTTCGTAATCATCGTCATCGTCCTGATTTACGTTAGCAAACATCTCCCACACTGGCTGTCTGCCCTCTTCTGTAGTCATGTCGTAGTGGTCAGGGATGTTGACTACATCTTCTACTTCATTATCCCAACTACTGTGTGCTGCTTCTTCTTCTTCCCAAAGCTCTGAGTCTTCATCGTGAGCTGCCTTCATCCAAGCCTCTAATCCTGTCTTCTGCTTCTCAATAGCAGGTGCTTGCTTTCTCAGGGCATCCCACTGTGCTGGCGTTGCGTCATTAAGTCTCATCATCAAAGTCCTCTGCTATTCTGTCAAAGTTTCTAATTATCCTACGTTCAAATGCTTCCACTAAGTCAGTCGGTGTTATAGACAACAGCTCACACAGTAGCTCCTCATCTAACTGTAACACCATCTTTTCCTTTAGTTCCTCCAGTGTCATAGTCATTATACTTTCTTCCTTTTGATGTACCGTGTCATCTCCTTGGCTGTCTCTACAGTGTAGTGCTGGAACCCTTCCTTGTCACACCACTCTCCCATTGTTATCTTGCCACCCTTGCGTACCTTCTTGTTAGGGTTTGACAACACAAAGATTAACTCCCACTCAGGCATTGAATCTCTAATGGCTGTGTACTTCTGTGTGTCACCTACCCTGAAGAACCCTTTACACTCTATCAGTATTGCCTTGTCCTCGTGTACGAAGTCCGGTAGATACTTCTTGTGTACTGTGTACGGTATGCCATAAGGTTCAAACTTGTACTGTCCATCTAACTTCTCTGATAAGTCCTTCTCAAGTCCTGACCTAAAAGCCCTCTTCATCTGGCATTACCTCCTGTACCTTGGGTTCCTTTACTACGTCTACTAAGTACTTTGGCCCGTAGGAGTAAGCGAAGACCCGTAAGTTTGGATAGCAGTGG